>Ga0209632_10000693_pt1 | contig 34660 bp, 29 predicted proteins | sample COG_10_FD_184754 | JGI IMG/M metagenome (GOLD analysis project Ga0209632, IMG submission 184754) | Pelagic Microbial community sample from North Sea - COGITO 998_met_10 (SPAdes) (version 2) | ecosystem: Environmental > Aquatic > Marine > Neritic zone/Coastal water | place: Helgoland, sampling... | reverse complement strand
TCGCAGCATATCCAACGCAGACTCGAAGCAAATTTTGACTGTAAATCTGGATTTGTGTTTCTGCTTATCGCGGTAACGTGTTCGACCTTTCGATCACTTAGTAGCCGCTCGATAACACTCTGCGCAATGCTGCTATTGGCTCCTATTACAATTGCTGCTGTCATTACGTTTTTGATTTCCTGTTTTATGAATTGTGCTTTTACTAGTTAGGTCGGGTTATTTAGATGCATAGAGAATACAGGTATACGCCAGTCGTCTGAATTTGGTTTTTTGGATAAGGTTGCTGAACCGGCAGTAGCATGAATATCCAAGAATGGATTTCGCGCTTTGCGAACACACATGGAGAAAGTCCCTGTCCTTAAAAGATCATGTGATCTTGCTAAACAACGCTGGCGTATTAGTAGGCGTTGCGTACATAAGCTTTGTACCCAAGAATCGGCTTAGATACTCGCTTCTTAGGCAGGTAATTAGCGGTAGACTAAGCCTTTCACGTCTAGCTGCATGCACCATGAATAGCAGGAAATAACGCCATGTCACAAACCCAAAGCAATAACATACTGATCACCGGCGCCTCAGGAATGATAGGTAGCGCACTGGTCGAGCATCTGTCGAAATGCGGCTTCACTGTCTATCTGTTAAGTCGCCATGCCACTGACGTGCCGTTCTACTTTGAGGCAGATCTGAGGCGAGTGCATTTGGATCCGTCAATCCCTCTATCGGCGGTTATAAATTTGGCAGGCCCCAGTATTGCTGACAAGCGCTGGAGCGAAGATAGAAAACGCGAAATTCTCGATAGCAGGCAGCAATTAACGCATGCTTTAGCAACAGCGCTGGCCGAGTCAGATAACAAACCTCGTAGTTTCCTTTCGGCATCGGCGATTGGCTACTACGGCGCAACTGGCAAATCAGGCGCCAACGAAGAGAGCCCTCTTGGCAGCGATTTTTTGGCAGAAGTAGCGCAGGCTTGGGAAGAGGCAACGGCGCCCGCTGAGGCAGCAGGCATCAATACTATTCATCTTAGGTTCGGGATTGTGTTGAGTCCAGACGGCGGCGTGCTTAAGAAATTACTGCTTCCGTTTAAGCTGGGCTTGGGCGGACCCATTGGGAACGGGCAACAGAGTATGAGTTGGATTAGCATTACGGACGTTATGCTTATTATCCACAAGCTGATAGTAGACAGCCCCGCATGTGGCCCGGTCAACCTTGTTGCTGCGCAGCCTATTAGCAATCTAGATTTTAGTGCACAGCTTGCACAAGTCTTGCGCCGGCCAGATTTTATGCCGTTGCCGGGTTTTCTGGTGAAGTTGCTTTTCGGCGAAATGGGGGAGGCGCTGCTACTTGGCAGTTCGGCAGTGACGTCGGATAAGTTAGCCAAGCTTGGTATTCAGTTGGAGTATCCGACCCTGCGTTCTGCGCTTACAGCGCTTCTCAATTCATGATATTAACGCGTAGCTATTGAGAGGCTCATCGGTTCACGAGAGTGTTAAAAAAGCAGGCTAATTATCTGTGAACCAAAATTCAATCTCACAGGTATCTTCTCGAAACTCGGCGCTGTGTTCTTGTTGAGCGGGAACGTGGTACCACTGACCAGCAGAAATAGTTTCAGTCGCACCATCAATAGTTAGCCGCAGTTCCCCCTTGGTTATCACGCCAACATTGTCAGTATCATGCTTGTGCGGTTCTATGACGGTACCGGCAGGATAAGTAGCAAATAGTACGTCACAATTCTCAGCGGACAGTTTTCTGGCATCGAATCGGCCGCTGAACTTCGGGAGATTGCAGATTAGGTCAGGGTAGTAATCAGATAAGGGCATGAGAGTTTCCAGTTTTGATATCAAGGAATATGCAATTTTGTAAATAGAGAGAGCAACTTTGATAGTTGCTTGCAGACTGATCTCAATATCTGGACTGCGACCAACATACCAAGGACCCAAATCTCCATCAGCCTCTCTAGATTATACGTAAGAATCCCGCTGAGCATAGCAGCCTTAGGTTGGTTCGTATTTTCGCTGGACGCCCCGAGTAATGAGTGTATTGTGGCATTCATTCACCAATCTGAAATGGTGCGTTGTTTTGAGCTACAAAGACGTCTATTTTATGACTTTGCTACATTGTCGAACATCTTTATTTATTTAATCCGATCTGACGGCCATCAAGTCAATGTTCAGGTCGATACCATCTCTGGAGGTAGGCGTGTCCAAACAAGTTACACGTAGAGAGTTTCTAAATTTATTAGGAGCCGCCGGCGGGACCGCGGCAGCGCTTAAAGCTGGCTCGGCACTGGGCCTGCTCCCGCATACAGCGCAGGCCGCCACCTTGGACCTGCGTGCAGCTAATCCGGCGAATCGTAAGGTTGCTATCCTAGGTGCAGGTCTGTCGGGTCTCACCGTTGCCTATGAGCTTAGTAAGGTTGGCTACGAGTGCACGATATTGGAATCCTCACATCGACCGGGTGGCAGAATTTTCACCGTACGCCACGGTGACTTGATCGATGAAATTGGCAACCGCCAATATTGTGAATTCGACGACGAGCCGCACATGTACTTCAATGCCGGTGCGGCCCGTATTCCAAGTACTCACAGAAACCTGCTGGCCTACTGCAAAGAACTGGAGATCGATCTCGAAGTATTCATCAACGAGAACAAGACGTCCTATTTACAAGACCCAGCGTTACTTGATGGAAAGCCGATCCGCAATATCGACTACACAACTCATACGCGAGGGTTTCTGGCGGAATTATTGGCGAAGTCACTCTCTGCCGGAGAAATGGACCAGCCCTTTACCGACCCAGAAGCGGAAACCCTGATAAGCTTGATTCGCTCTTTCGGGGACCTAAACGAGGACAATCTCTATAAGGGGAGTTTACGTGCAGGCTATGCGTCTGGTGGATTCTTAGAGCACGGTGCTCAGAAAGATATCATTGCCATGAGGGACCTTTTGAAAACGCAGATGGGGCGCCAGTTCCTGAATGCTAACGAGGGCGATACTGGGCCTATGCTGTTTCAAGCCGTGGGTGGCATGGACAAGATCATCGAGGGTTTCACCAACCATATAGGTCATCAGATTCACTATCGTTCGATGGTGAATGCTGTCGAAGTCAAAGATGACGGAATCGACATAGCTTACGATCAGGATGGCACGCGTCATTTGCTACAGGCTGATTTCTGCTTCAATTGCATACCGAGTCATATCATGACTGGTATAACCAACAATTTCCCAACGCAATATGTGGATGCGCTTAAGTATATTCGTCGCGGAACAGCTTATAAGGCTGCCTTTCAAGCAAAGGAACGTTTCTGGGAGAAAGAAGATATCTACGGCGGTATCAGTTGGATGAATAATCCTAGTAAACAGATCTGGTATCCGAGCGCTGGCATGCACAAACAAAAGGGCATAATGCTGGGGGCCTACGACTACGGCAACGGCGAGCTACACACCGCCATGACTCAGGAGCAGCGTATAGAGGCTCACCTCACTGATGGCGAGAAGATTCACCCTAACTACCGTAATCAGGTTGAGAAACCTATCACTATCGCCTGGCATCGCATGAATCACATGCTGGGCTGTTCTGCACGATGGCAGCGTGATCGTAACGGCTGGACCCATGAGGAAGAAGAGTTGTACCACGCGCTACAGCAGCCAGTTAACGGTCGCCACTATATGATCGGTGATCAGGTCAGCATGCATTCAGCATGGCAAGAGAGTGCCGTGATGTCGGCGCAGTGGGCGATGGCTGATTTGAATCAGCGATTGATGGCGTAGCTAATCAAGATTTGGAGAAATAAAAGTATGTTGAAGACATTTCTGGCATTTGGTGTTTGCATAGCTTGTATTGGAGGCACTAGCGCGGCGGAACCGGAGCGCGAACCGTTCGACGATCGCTATTGCACAACTTGTCATGGCACAGACGGCCGCGGCAACGAAGGCGTGCAGGCTCCTCGGCTTGCTGGAATGGAACCGTGGTACCTGAGGCGACAATTGGAAAACTTCCGCGCCGATATTCGTGGTGTACACGCTGAAGATAGAGAAGGTATCGCCATGCGCCCCATGGCAACGAAACTGACCGATGAATCGATCGATGACATCCTCGGCTGGATATCCAGTTGGGACTACATACCGGCAGAAGCAACAATAAAGGGCGGCGACCCCCTACGCGGACGAGGCCTGTACAGTGCTTGTGCTGTCTGTCATGGGGCAGACGCGACGGGCAATGAGAGCCTCGGCGCACCCGCCTTGGTCGGACAGAATGACTGGTATCTCGTCACCCAGCTGAAGAACTTCCTAGCTGGGTACCGAGGCGCGCACCCGAATGATACCTATGGCGCACAGATGCGCACCATGGTGAGCACTCTGCGCAATGAGGCAGGCATACTCAATGTAGTGAGTTACATCAACACGCTTTCCCGTTAGACTAAGCGCTGCCATCCAAAGGAGCTGACATATGCCCATTATCGCGATAGTAAACCTGATTCTCTTCACGGCCTTAGTGAGCCTGCTTTACCAGTTCTCTAAAAATGAAGCGTTTACGCTTTCTCGCCGCGTGCTCATGGGTCTCATTGGCGGCATTGTGTTCGGATTCTATCTGCAGCTAGCGTTCGGCGCGAACCCTGCGGTCATGGATGCCACACTAGAGTGGACAAATGTAATCGCGAACGGCTACGTCGCCTTGCTGCGAATGATGATCATGCCGCTTATTCTAATCACCATGATCGCCGCCGTTCTGAAGGTGGATGAGATTAAGTCGCTAGGCAAGATTGGTGGCACGGTGGTCGGAACGTTGATGGTAACCACTGTAATCGCCGCGCTTATCGGCATCATGATGGCTACAGTGTTCCAATTGAATGCGGAGGATCTAGTCGGCGGTGCCACAGAGATGGCGCGGGCAGAAGTATTGCAAGTAAGACAGGGTAGTATTGCCGACCTGAGCTTTGCCGAAACTCTCGTTAGTTTCGTTCCCAGTAACATCTTTTCGGACCTAGCTGGACAGCGCAGCATGTCTATCATTGGTGTTGTGGTTTTCGGCCTTATTTTTGGTATCGCCGCGTTGTTGGTGGCAGAAGATAACGCCGAGCAGGGCTCGCGCATCCGTAGCGCAGTTGACACATTGCAGGCGATAATCATGCGCCTTGTTAAGCTCGTTATTGCGCTGACTCCTTACGGTGTACTGGCCTTGATGACTCGTGTGATAGCGACGTCCGATGGCAATGCCATCATGAACTTGATTAGCTTTGTAATCGCATCTTATATAGCTATCGCCCTTATGTTCACAGTACACGCTGTGATCATAATTGGCTTGGGCGCGAACATTAAAACTTATTTCCAAAAAGTGTGGCCGGTTCTCACGTTTGCATTCGTCACGCGCAGTTCCGCTGCAACTATTCCTCTGACGATTCGCGCACAGATAGAAGAACTCAATGTACCCGCACCGATTGCCAACATCGCCGCTTCGTTCGGTGCGACGATAGGACAGAACGGCTGCGCTGGAATCTACCCAGCAATGCTCGCGGTGATGGTCGCGCCTACGATGGGTGTAGATATCGATCTCAATTTCATAATTAGCCTGCTGTTAATAATCGCGATCGGTTCATTCGGTATCGCAGGCGTCGGCGGTGGTGCGACCAATGCGGCTTTGGTAGTCTTTTCCGCGATGGGATTTCCGGTGACTATCGTCGCACTGTTAATTTCTATCGAGCCTTTAATAGATATGGCGCGTACTGCATTGAATGTGAACGGAGCGATAACGACAGGAATGATCACTACCCGCATATTAGGCGACAAGGACGCTGCCAGAGAGGCGACGAGGCCTGAGGCAGAGTTACAAAAATCATAAGTAAGCGTTAGTTTTATTAAGAATAGAGGAACAAAAAATAATGATTAAATTTAAGAAGCCACTCACTGCGATTTCCATAGCAGCATCACTTGCCGTAGTCCTAGGCATTGCTGCCGTTTCCAGTGCCGCAGAAATTGTACGTACTGGCGAGGGCAGAAACTTCTACAATAATATTATGATTCCAGCTGGTGCCGAGACCTTATACCTCAGTGGTTCCGGTGCGCAGGAACAAGCTGACGGCACCTGGGGCGATATGGAGCAGCAGACAATCGACACGTTTGGTCGATTCCAAGAAACGCTAGAGGCGCAGGGCTGGTCTTTAGAAGATATCGTACAGGTACGCGCGTTCGCCGTATCCGGTGCCGATGGAGAATTGGACTTCGCCGGTTTTAATGCAGGTTATCAGCAGTTCTTTGGTAGCGAGAAAAATGCAATGAAGCCAGTTCGCTCTTTCGTAGAGATTGCAGGCCTAGTCGTCCCCGGCTGGCTAATTGAGATCGAGATTCGCGCAGCAAGAATGCCTGACTAAGAAAATTTCTCGCTAAGGCTAGAGAATTAGCGGCAAATATTGAAAGGCCGGTGTGATATTAATTCATCACGCCGGCCTTTTTATTGCCTGTCCATACGAGCATGCATTATTCCTAGTCGCCTGACAGTCGGCGAAGCGTTACCACAGCTGAAAAAGGTGTAGCCTATAGTGGTCCACACAGGATCTGAATAGCCATCTTTTGTGGTATAAAAATTGACGAAAGGTGGGCAGTGGTTATTCACTCTTCATTCACATACACTTTCTGTACGCTTACTTCCTTCCCTTTCTATCGGACCGCACTATGATTCGCTTTCGTAATATTCTCTTTTCACTATGCTTGTTGGTTCCCGTTACAGTTTTGGGGCAGCCGCAGTTCGACGTATTCGAGGCGGGTATTGCACAGATTCGGGACGCCCTAGACGAAGGCCAGGTGAGCTCGGTGCAATTAGTTCAGCAGTATTTAGATCGAATACACGCTTATGATAAGCAAGGTCCAAAACTCAATAGCATAGTGCGCATAAACCCGGAAGCTCTAGCGCAGGCGCAGGCACTCGATGCAGAGCGAGAGCGAACGGGTTCGCGTGGGCCACTGCACGGTGTGCCCATTGTAGTTAAGGACAACTACAACACAGATCACATGCCGACAACGGGAGGCTCTGTAGCGTTGGCGAATTTCGTCCCTCGCGAGAATGCGGCGCAGGTGGATAAACTGATGGAGGCGGGAGCCATCATCCTAGCGAAGACGAACTTGCATGAGTATGCCTATGGCATCACGAGTATCGGATCCTTAGTAGGACAGACACGCAATCCTTACGATCCGAGACGAGTTCCCGGTGGCTCCAGTGGTGGCACCGGTGCTGCGGTAGCGGCAAGTTTTGCCGCGGCTGGATTCGGCTCGGATACCTGTGGATCGATCCGCATTCCTTCCGCATTCAATAATCTAATCGGACTGCGGCCGAGCAAGGGGCTTTCAAGCATCTACGGTATTCTTCCTCTTTCTCATACTCAGGATGTAGCAGGTCCGTTGGCGCGCAGCGCAGAAGACCTCGCTATTATTCTCGATACTGTTTCCGGCTATGACTCTCGAGATGAGGCGACGGAGATTATGAGAACAGCTGTTGCGCCGGCCTTTATGGATCGACTCCATTCTGCGAATCTGGCGGATCTGCGCCTAGGTAAACTGCAACAGTATTTCGAAGGCTCTGACGGTGCTGTGAATACTGCGCTAGAAGATGCTCTCGATTGGTATGAGGAGCAGGGGGCCGATATTGTAGAGGTTGAGATACCCGATATGGCAGATCTAATTCGTCGTTCTGGATTGATCGGGCACGAGTTCAAATCGGACATAAATCAATACCTGGCCACGTTCTCTAACGATGAAAGCCTGAATCTGAATTACATTGTCAGTCAGGGTCTCTATCATGAGGCAGTTGATGGCGTGCTGAGCCGATCGAACGCATCGGAACTCGATGAGCAGGCCTATCAAAGGGCTATAGCTGTTAGGTCTGAACTTCGCGCTGCCATAGAAACGGTGATGGCAGATCAGGGCTTGGATGCAATCGCTTACCCAACGATTAAACGCACACAGGTGTTCACTGGTGACTCGCAGCCGGGTAGTAATTGCAGTCTTAGTGCGAATTCTGGTTTGCCGGCTCTCTCGATACCTGTAGGGTTCACCAGCAATGGCTTGCCGGTGGGCTTGGAACTGTTGGGTGGGTTTCTACAAGATGCGGAACTGTTGGCCATTGCCCAGCCCTATGAATCGGCGCTGAGCTCAAGGCGCGCCCCTTCAACAACGCCTGCTCTGGAGTCAGGTCTGGCACCAACTCCGCAGAGTTTCGAGTTGTTATTCAGCCGACCGCCGCTGCGTGTCGAAGCGAGTTTTGAATTCAGCACAGTCACTAATCTATTTATTTTCGAAGTCAGTAAAGAGCAGTCTCAAGAGCAGACAATTGCCGCGGTTACGCTGGTAGTTGATTCGAATGGTGACGGCGAGCTCAACGAGCCGATTGTCCTCAATTTGCTGCCCCCGGGTGCAGGCGCAGCCACTGGCAGTCACTTTATGTCTTCCCAGTTTCGGCAAGCCGTTGAGGAAAGGCGTCTCTACCTGAAGGTTTTCGGGGATTCATTACCTAGCGCAGGAGCGGCGCAACTGCTAAAGTAGATAAAAATTAGTATTAATTTTCTGAATTCAAAATCAAGAGGCCACGCTACTATGAAGCCCACTATCAGATTGAGAACGAGTGTTCAGCTCTTCAGCCTATTCACATTGTTCTGCTCCAGCATTCTCTTCGCACAGGATGTACAACTGGATTTCGACTACTTCAAGAACGAAGTGCAACCGATCTTCCTCTCCAAGCGCGAAGGCAACGTGCGCTGCATTCAGTGTCATACGCGCAGTAGTGGTTTTAGAATACAGCCCCTGGAGGACCATCAACTCTTTTGGACCGACGAGCAGTCGCGAATGAATTTTGATTCGGCCGCTAGTTTTAGTCTAGCCGGCGAAGATCCGCTGCGAAGCCGGTTCTTAACACACCCCCTGGCCTATGATGCAGGTGGCGACCCCTTTCATGGCGGTGGCAAACACTTTGATAGTCAGTTCGACCCTGAGTGGCGCATCATGGCCGACTGGGTAGCTGGCGCTAAAACGAGGAGGGAGCCGTCCAGAGTCGCAGTTCGAATTATTCAAACGAATGCGGCAGGAGATGATTCAACGATTATCGACCCCGAGACGAACCAAGTGGTTGGTCATATATCTGATATAGAAATACCTCACGGGGTGGTCGGTGCACCCGATGGCTCGCAGATCTATATCACCAATGAAGTTATGCACTCTCTGGATATAGTTGATGCTAGAACTCTGCGCGTTAAGAGACGCATTCCGCTTAGCGGCAGACCGAACAATTTGGGTGTAACTAGCGACGGCAGCAAAGTCTACGTGGCTATCATGGAGATGCCGGGTTCAGTGGATATTATCGATGTGGCCAGCATGACAAACGTGAAGACACTGCCAGTGAATGGTGCTATTCACAACGTCTATGTTACGCCAGATAGCCGTTACGCCGTAGCTGGCTCGATTCAAACTCGTACCATCAACGTCATCGATACCAGCACGGATGAATTGGTTTGGGAGTTAGAGATGAGTTCTGGAATTCGGCCTATGACATTCGATACGAACGCCGATGGCTCCACTAAGAATATATTTGTGCAGCTTTCTGGTTTTCACGGCTTCGCGGTCGTCGATTTTGCGAGTAGGAAGGAGGTTGCGCGTGTAGAGCACCCTGCGGTGCCGGGAGAGGAGGCGCATCTTGATGGCTTGCAGGGTGCTCCTGCCCATGGATTGGCAGTATCCCCAGACGGGAAGATGCTCTGGTCGACAAGCAAAGTTTATAGTCACGTTTATATCCATTCCCTTCCTGACCTGGAAGAGATCGGGCGCGTTTTCGTGGGTCAGCACCCAGAATGGATAACATTCACGCCCGATGGTAAACGTGCTTATATCGGTGCCGCAGGTGATAATGTTACCTATGCCGTGGATGCTATTAAAATGGAAGCCATCGCAGAGATCCCCGTGGGACAGGTGCCCAAGCGTATTGCCATGGTACGCATGGCGGTGGATTGAGCTATCTAGAGAAGTAGCTAGGGAAGGACGAGTGTGATTGCGATGTCGTAGTTTCCAGATTCACTTGGATCGTAACTAGTTACACCTAGCCAATAAGTGCCTGGCTCAAGCGTGGTCTCGAGTCGCGAATTCGTGCCACTGCCGTTATCGTCATTCTCCAGCACCAGAGATCCAACCTCATTATTAACAATATCTACTAGCAATAAATTGGTATCGAATGCCGTGGAACTGAGATCGATTTTCACGGCAGACGTTGTTGTAACTTCAATTTGTACAAGATCCAAAAACCTATTATTAAATTTGAAATCAGTCGAGCGGAGGCTGCCGTCTATATTCGAATTGGGATTTATCAGCACATCTGCACCATATATCGAAGTGAATGTTTCGAAGGATGAGGGAGGATTGCTGGTGCTCGAGATGATTGATACGTCGTAACTGCCCTGGGCGCTATTGTCATCACTTGTTACGCCGAGCCAGTAAGTACCAGCTTGAATATTGAGATTGATGCGCGCGCCGTTGCCCGAGCCAGAGTTGTCATCGGCGAAGCTGGAGCTAGGTATCGAGGCCTGCGTAGCGGAGACTCGGACCAGATAGAGGAAAGGATCGAATGTCTGGGAGTTCAATTGAATATCTATACTGGAATCGTTTTCGAACGTGTACTGGTACAGATCGAGAGCTTTGCCATCTAGCTGATTGTCCTTGCTGCTCAACGTGCCGCTGAGTGTGCTGCTGTTGTTTGGTCCTGAAATAGTTGCATTGTCCGGAGCCACGAGTGTAACGCCGTAGATGTTCGCAACAGTAGTCTCCGTCACGGCCCCTTCTGAGCCGTAGATAGAAGCAATGCCTGCGATATCATCGCTCTGCAATGAGTCTGTGTCTGACATGAATGCGCGCATGATCGCGGCATTCGCGTTCGAGTGGTTGAGCCCCAATGCATGGCCTAGCTCATGCAGAGCTACGCGCTCAAATTCGTTAGTTCCATCGAAGCGCAGCGATCCGCTATAAACATCCCAAGTCTCAGCGCTATTGAACACTATATCGGCATCAGTGATGATGAAGCCGTTGGTGCATTGCGGGTTTTGGCAGTTACCGGCGCTGAGTGTAACTGCCAATGTGTTTTCGCCGAATTCACTGCCACAAACAGACGCGCTAAAATCGATACCAGTCGAGCCGTCGCCGAATAGCCCTTCCCCTCTATCTATGCAGGGGTCGAGGTAGTTATCAACTGCTACAAATTCAAAGGAACTGACATTACTCCAAGCAGCCATCGATCGCTTGAAGGCATCGTTCCATGTTCCGCCGGTTGGAGAGCTTCCACTAATACCGACATGAAAGATGGCCTGTCCAGTATCCCAGAAATTCTCTGAAACCTCGTATGCGTGACTAGAATTGATACTAAGAAGAGTGATTAGCAGTAGCGCAGCGATTCTCAAGACTGGCCCCTTAGTTTATTAATAGATCAGCAATACGTGACTTGAAATCCTCAACGGTTAGAGCGCGCTCGATCATGATCGGGCTCGTTTCAGTCATGACGCCGGCGGCGATATCAGTATTGCCTTCTACTACTGATTGCGGCTTTTTGATGCTCCTTGGTATGGCCGATACTGCCTCAACTTCAATCACTGGCTGGTTGCCAGCGGTACTGATCCTGCGCGTACCGTTGTCATCATGGATAATGAAATGACCCTGTGACCAACCGATGAGGGGATTGATTAAATCTCGAGACATGGACTCCACGAAGTAGATTCCCTGTTCAGCCATTTCTGGAATACGCATGCCGCTGACTTGTACAATCTGGCCATTGAATACGCCGCCCATGAATTTGAGTTCTATCGAATCACCGGAGTAGTCTCCCTTGATGATGTCGTTGATTTGGAAAGTGACATAGGTGCTGATGATGCCGCTGTTGCTATCCTGACGAGTCTCGCTATTTATTACTGCGCCTTCGAAAACGAATTCCGCATCTGCTACGACCTTATCAATATCTATTCCAAGAACAGTAGTCGCAGATGCAGAAGAAGAAACGAGCAGGCATAGAGAGCATGCAAGAGAAGCTACCATGCGTTTCGCGGATAGTAGGATGAATGCGTTCATAAGGTTCCTGTCTCTAGAAGCGGGGCGAGAAAAATAGGGGCGGGGTAAGTTGTCATAGTTAACATTCCTAATTTGAGAATTATAGTGGAGCGATTTTATCAAAGACAGGCGACGCTTCTAGTTTATTCTCATGAGTCTCACATTCTCTGAAGCCCGCCTCAGAACGGTTAAATCGCCCTTATTTTGACAACCGGCTAATGCGTTTGTTCAATTTACTCTATTACGGACACACGAACTCTCTTTTTGATGCCAAATGGCAAAACCCTGCTTAATTAACGTTGCCTTAGTGGGGCGTATCGTAGGGATCTTGCTGGTATCGGGTGCTAGCCAGTAGTATCCTCAGATCTTCTTTAAAACAATAAAACAAGTAATAGATGCAGTCTAGCCATATAGCCAATATTGTGTCGGGTGCTCTAATTGCATTGGTCAACATCTCGGTGGCCGTGTCGGTTGCGGCGCTGTTATTTGCGCAGACTGATCAACGGCTCATGGTGCCTGGCATCGCTATATTGTTGATCGGTACGCTGGTGACTGGTCTAGGCGGCACTCTATTTAGTGGCTATAAAGCCGTTGTTTGCTCCCCTCGTAATGGACTCATCCCAGTATTTGCAGTAATTGTCAGTAGTATCTATGTTAGCTTCGGCTCCGAATATTCGATCAGTGCCGAGGCCACGATCATCGTCGCCATCATGGTGACAACAACCTTTGCAGGCTTATTCCTGCTGCTGTTAGGCCGCCTGAAGCTCGGTAACCTAGTGCGCTACATTCCTTACCCGGTTACCGGTGGATTCTTTGTCGGCATCGGCTACATCTTCATTCAAGGTGGTCTCACCGTAGCCAGTGGTCGCGATGCTAATCTTGATTCGATTACCGACCCCCAATTCGTCCAACTGGTTATGCCAGCTGTCGCGCTAGCGCTTTGTTTGATCATAGGTAAGATGTTCAGAGACAGCCATCTCGCCTTGCCCGGCATCTTATTGTTGTCAGTCCTGCTGTTCTACGGGGTGTTAGCAGCGTCTGGAATGAGCCGTGAGCAGGCCGCCGAGAATGGCCTCCTGCCCATCATCGAATCTGCGGGCACACTTGCCCCTGTATTTCATTGGGAGTATCTGCAGGAAGTGAAGTGGATAGCAATCTGGGACCAACTCGGTGGTATCGTAGTTGTGGCCCTGCTCTGCTCTATGATGCTCTTACTCGATGTCTCAGGCATCGAACTTCTTGCCAAGAAAGAGTTGAATCCCGACCATGAACTAGAAGTTATGGGTTATACCAATGTGGTGAATGGGGTGCTGGGTGGATTTCCTGGTGTGCATGACGCATCGGACACAGCATTAGTGGATAGTCTCGGCGGCAAAGACAGGCTCATGGGCATCGTCAATTCTCTATTGGTCGCAGCCGCAATTCTGGCGGGCACCAAGTTTATGGAGTTGGTGCCAACATTTCTCCTGGGTGGACTGCTTATCTATGTTGGTTTGGAATTTTTGATAGATTGGTTGTGGAAGGCTCGTGACGAACTGCCTTTGTCTGATTATGTCGTAGTCATACTCATCCTCGTGGTCATCATCTTCTCCGATATCCTGCAAGGGGTTACGTTCGGGTTCTTTATGGCTATTATATTGTTCGTAGTGAACTACTCGAAACTCAGCGTGATTAAAATCGAAACCAATGGTAGCGATCATGCCAGTAATGTAGATCGAGATCTCGACACGCGAGAGTTACTGAATAAAGAGGGCCACCGGATACTTATCATGGTGCTGCAGGGGTTCATTTTTTTCGGCACGGCAGACAAATTGATTACGGCTATCCGCAATCGAATCATGGAGCTAGAGGGTAGTAAGTTTGATTTCCTCGTGCTGGATTTTCATCATGTCAGCCAGCTAGACACCTCGGCGATCGTAACCTTCTCCAAGTTAGCGCAGCTCAGTGATCGGATTGCTTTTCATATCGTAATTAGCAGCGCCGACGAAAAATCGATCAAGCAATTGGTTAAGCACGGTTTCTTTACCTTTGACGATCAACCACTGGAGAGACACTACAAGGAACAGCTGGATACGGCAGTCGATTGGTGTGAGCAACGCATACTTAGCGATCTAAACCTGAATGACGAAGAGCAAAATCTAAAGCTACACGATGTGCTTGGCCGCATCGCTTTTGAGGAGGCAGATGTTAATTTGCTGTCCGACTTCTTTGTGGTTGAGAACAGAAAGGCGGGTGAATATTTATTCAAAGAAGGAGATAGAGGAGAGAGTCTGTATTTTGTTGGCTCTGGCATAGTGGTAGTTGTTCTTAAGATACCTAGGCAGGCGGAGCGAATACTACGTAAGTATAAAGCCGGGGCAATCTTGGGTGAGATGGCTATCTATACTGGCGCAAATCGAACAGCCAGTGTGCGGATCGAAAGCGACGCCTGTTTATATAGATTAGATAAAGAGAAGTTGGAGGAAATGTCGCGTAGATTTCCTGCATCCACAGCAGCACTGAATACTTACATCGTAAAAGTCTTGTCCGAACGGCTAGGACGAGCGAACAGGAACTTGAGTCGCTATATCTAGCAAGTCTCACTCTACCGGTCGCAGTACAACCGGAACCATCTCGCTGCCCTGAAACCAGCTTGCATCTATGCGCAGTAACTCCTCTCCTGTCTCGTCGAACCTCAAGGTGCCAGTGAACTCAACATCTAGCCTGCGAATTACTACCGTGAGCATGAGTCCATTGAGACTCACCCTGTCCGCAGGCATGCCATAGACGCCTAGCCCGTCACTGATTATGTTGGCTGCGTATTCGCCATCTGCCATGGAGAAATTAAAGATAAGGCCTAGATCATCCTCGCCGATTACCAATGGCCCGCCCCAGGGGCCAATAAGTGGAGAGTCACTGGTATCCGCTGCTCGGGAAGAAGCAGAATACAGGCTCAGAAGAAGGCATAGCAGGGGGAAAGAGAGTAGGCGTGTGATATTGATAGCAGTTTTCATGAATTGGATGTTAAGCCGCAAGCTGCCTCGGTGCAAGTTGATAACTAGTAAGTCGTAGGTGACCATGTATGGCTGATAAGCCAGGTCTGATGGATCTTCTTCTGCCGCTGGAAATCCTTGCCGAGGCTGGATTTGGTGTAGTCACGAATCTCGAACTTCTTTAGGCTTTCGCTGTCTAGTTTAAAGTTGAGTTTATTGGTGGAGAAAATTAGCAGGCCCTCTCTTTCCAGCTTGTTCATGGCATTGCGGATCAGGGTGCCATGATCCTTCTGAATATCCAAAACATTGCTACTGCTCTTCGAGTTTGAAAAAGTAGGCGGGTCTAGGAATATTAAATCAAACTTCTCATATTTCGAGCTGAGATAGTCGACGCAATCGGCCTTCTTCAGGCGATGGTTTTTCCCACCTATTTTGTTTAAAAGGAAATTTCGTCGTGCCCAATCAAGATAAGTGTTGGAGAGGTCAATGCTCAATGTCGAAGTGGCACCTCCTAGAGCAGCCTGCACGCTAGCGCTCCCGGTATAACAGAATAAGTTCAGGAAACGTTTACCTTTAGCGTTCTCCCGAATGAATTGACGTATCGGCCGATGATCCAGAAATAGGCCGGTGTCCAAATAGTCTTTCAAGTTTATCCAGAGTTGAGCCGGGCCCTCATTCACGACAAAGAATGATTTGCTTTGGTTCTGGACTTCATACTGCTGCGCGCCGCGCTGACGTTCGCGGGACTTCAGCACAATATTTTCCCGCGCTATGCCTAGCACTTCTTGGACGGCTGCAATGGCCTGTTCTCGCCTTGCGCTCACTTTTTCGTCGTCGATCTCGGAGGGGGCTTGATACTCTGCCATCTGCACGTACTCGCCATAGCAGTCGATAGCGAATGCATATTCCGGCAGATCGCGATCGTAGACACGAAAGCACTCAATATTCTGCTGTCGCGCCCACTTTCCTAGTAGGCGCTGATTCTTACGAAGACGATTTATCAGCATCGTAACGCCTTCGTCCTGCGTTGGGTTTTCGTCGATATTGGAATTCATGAAGAGATTGACTCGCCTATTGTTTGCCTACGGGGGTTGACGTGGCAGAATATGTAATTCACATGATACGCGAGTTAATCGGCAACCAGAGAATAAAGATTATGGGACAAGCAGAATTACAACAGATGAATGAACTCTACAACATGGTTGTGACCTACATGGTCACTTATAGCTTCCAAATATTCGGAGCGATTGTCGTTTTAGTTGTAGGCGTTTTTGTTGGCAGGCGAGTTAGTAATTTGGTGCTAATTTTGTGTGCCAAGAAGTCATTAGATATAACCCTCAGTCGATTCTTTGCCAGTGCAGCCCGCATAGCCATCATCATTTTTGCGGTGCTTATAGCGTTGCCGAAAATGGGTATTCAAGTTACGCCTTTCATAGCTGCAGTCGGCGCACTAGGTTTGGGTGCTGGGTTGGCTGTTCAGGGATTACTTTCTAATTATGGAGCGGGCTTGAGCATCATCTTCACTCGCCCGTTCGTGATAGGAGACACCATCAGAGTTGAGGGCGTGTTCGGTGTGGTTAAGGAAGTCCATCTGGCCTTTACGCTTCTTAGCAACGAAGATGAGGAACTCATCATCATCCCCAATAAGCACATAGTTGGCGAGATATTGCATAACTCGCAAACCGATACGATCTTGGAGCTTTGTGTTGGAGTTGCCTATGACAGCGACACGGATGCAGCGATGAAAGCGATTTCATCCAAGCTCGCAGCTGTAGATGGACTTAGCAATGAGCGCGCTATTCAGATCGGTATTGATGAGTTCGGCGACAGTTCAATAAATATCGCGGTACGTGCTTGGGCGAAAACCGAAAGCTTCCATAAGATCCGATTTGCTTCCAATCAAGCGATTAAAGAAGCGCTGAGTGAGGAAAATATTTCCATCCCGTTCCCGCAGCACGAAGTGCGCGTACTGTCGTAAGGGGCCTATTTTTACAGAGGTTTTTCTTGGATATATGGCTTGCAGGCATTGACTGTATCCATTACTTTAGTGAGAGCGGGCGAGACGCGCTCGTTTTTGACCGAATGGCAGGGAGAACCGATTCTGGCATTTCCCCACGCGATGAGAACTCTACAAAATTGAAAAGAATGAGGTATCAAAGTGATGAATTATTTTACTAGATCTAAATTAGTCGAGTGGGTATTTGGGGGAATTTCTGCCTCGCTTATTGCTTGTGTCAGTTCACTTACTTTGGCACAGGATTCTATCGAATGGCTAACCTTAGGTAGTGACTATGCACACACTCGTTACCTGCCTGTCGATGAAATCACGCCAGAGAATTTCGAAGAATTAGAAGAGGCATGGGTCTGGGATGGTGCAAGTTTCAATGCGGCCAGCGGGCGCTCAACACCGAGCTATGTCGACGGCAAAATCATTACCGTAGCAGGGCCGCGTCGCTATGTGATTGCTATTGACGCAAAGAGTGGTGAGACGGTCTGGACTTATGTCGAGCCGAAGACTACTCGCTACGAATATTCCATGCGCAAAGATTACGGTAAGGGCGTCACCATCGCCGAGGTCAACGGTCGCAAGGTGGTCTACATCACTTCGCCGGCGTTCTTTCTTACAGCATTGGACCTTGAAACCGGAGCTCCTGTAGAGGGTTTCGGTGGTCAGGTTCCCGTGGATGGATTTCCGGCAACGGGAGTTGTCGATTTACTAGCTGATCTAGGCCATCCGTATGATCCCTACGAGGGAATTCCCCTAGAGACGGGCTATATCACCTCGTCTTCGCCGCCGATTGTAGTTAATGGCACGATCATCGTTGGCAACTCTGCCGAACAAGGTTACAACCAGGCGCGAATCGAGAATATTCCAGGAGATATCCTGGCTTATGATGCAGCAACGGGTGACTTTAAGTGGAAGTTCAATGTCATTCCTCGTCCCGGCGAATACGGCCACGAGACTTGGGAAAACGATGCCTGGCAGTGGACTGGTGACGTGTCCTCTTGGGCGCCACTGTCTGCCGATCAGGATCTTAACCTTGTCTACATTCCAACTAACAGCGCGACCATCGATTTCTACGGTGGATTCCGCCCTGGCGATAATCTATTTTCCGCGAGTCTGATTGCGCTTGATGCTAATACCGGCGAGAGAGCATGGCATTTCCAGATGGTGCATCACGACATCTGGAACTATGACACGCCGACCGCTCCAATTTTATTAGACGTAAACATCGAGGGCCGTGAGGTACCGGCAATTGCGCAGGCGACGAAGCAGGGTTTCGTGTATGCCTTCAATCGTGAGACTGGCGAGCCGTTGTGGCCGATGCTAGAGCGTCCCGTGCCAAGATCACAAGTGCCGGGAGAGAAGCTCTCACCGACTCAGCCGTTTCCAACGAAGCCGGAGCCCTTTGAATTGCAGGGCATCTCTCTCGATGATCTCGTTGATTTCACGCCCGAGCTACGTCAGCTAGCAATAGAGGCGGTGTCTGAATTCGAGATCGGGCCGCTTTTCAATCCGCCTCTACATTATGACAACGCACTGGGTAAGACAGCGGCGCTTTGGTGTCCTGGCGGCGGTGGTGGCGCCAACATCAATGGACCGGCCGCTGCCGATCCAGAGTCTGGCATTCTTTACGTCACCTCAAGCACCGGTTGTACGGCGCGAGTACTTGGCCCGGGTGCCGAGGCTGATCTGCGATGGAACGCTCCGACAGGGAGCACCTTTGCCGACTATGCGGTTGTACGTTCCGCCTCCCCAGGCCGCATTCAGGGTATTCCTATAACGAAGCCACCGTATAGCCGCATTCAGGCTATCGACATGAACACGGGCGACACCCTGTTCACGCTGCCTGTTGGGGAGACACCTGACAATATCGCCAACCATCCGTTGCTTGCTGGCATCGATGTAGGCAATACCGGAAGCGGCTCCAAAGCGACCATGGTAGTCACTAAGAATATGCTGATGTATTCAGGTGCAACTGGAGATGGTACGCCACACTTGTTCGCTGTCGATAAACAGACCGGCGAAGAGCTTGCGCGAATCGAGACCTCTGAACTCAGCCGCTACGGTATGATGACCTTCCAACATGACGGTCATCAGTATGTGATGCTGCAGAATGGGCCGAGGCTTACCGCGATGGCATTGCCTGGCGCGATAGTCGCCGGCGATGACGGTCACTAGTGTTGCTGCTTTCTTCGGTGTAGCAGAGATACTTAGTACCTAAAGAAAGTACGCAATAAAAAGCCCGCTGGCCATTTGGTCCAGCGGGCTTTTTTATCTATGCTTAACTCAGTGAGCTATTACTTCCATGCGCTGGCTGGTGCGTTCGGATCGGACTTGAGGAAGCGAATCAGGTCAGCGTGGAACAGATCAGGTATCTCAATCTGCGGAGCGTGCCCTACATCCGGATAGAGCAGTATGGTCGAGTTTTTTAGCTCATTATTCACGTTGTGCGCGAGCGTTGGAAAATCATCGACTAGGCCATCTTCTTCACCACCGATAACCAATGCCTTCGTTTCGATATGCTGCCAATCATAGACGACTGGATCATCATAGAGCATCTGACCTTGTAATCTGCGAACTTGTGCTACGCGATTCCATTCGCCACTCATGGTTTGTCCAAATTGTCGACGCACGAATTCCAGATGCTCTGGTGGCCAACGCAGTGGGAAGTAATTCTGATGACCGCGCAGGATTGACTGGTACGTAGTCGTTCCTCCTCCAGCAAAAGGATCTCTCCAAGATCGACTTTGTCGCTGATCGGTTAGCCCGATCTGATTTACCATCACTACGTGAGTCGTGATGTCTGGATAAACCATCGCGAAACGGCTCACCGTCATCCCGCCCATTGAGTGCCCAACGATTGCGACTTCATCAATTTCCAACTCATCTAACAACGACTTCATGTTCGCGGCTACGAAATTGAAGCTGTAGGGAAGTATCGGCTTAGTTGATTTGCCATATCCAATTCTATCCACGGCTATGACTCGAAAACCTGCGGCGGATAAAGCTTTGATAGTGGGTGTATAGGCTTCGGAGTAGAAATTCATTCCATGTTGGATGAATACTGTTTGACCGTTTTCTCGCCCACTTGGAGGCACATCCATATAGGCCAAGCGGATATCTTGCTGGAAGCGATTCAATTCCAGGAAGTGCACCGGGTAGGGATAAGGAATCTCTTCGAAGTTAGCTGAAACAGCGCCCCAGTGTGCTGGCGCCTCAGTCGGAGGTACCTCAGGCCAATCGGTCTGGGCCAAGGTGGGCATCGAAGCCACGCTTAGCAAAAAAGCGCTAAGTGATAGGACTATTTTTTGTTTTAGATTGAACATATGCAACTTACCTAAGTTATGGAAATTTTTTTATGGGCACTAGCTGTTATTGAGCGTTAGAGTATTTCAGGTTGTGGGGCAGGTTTCAAAAGGAATTGTGTTACAAATTGGTGCGCGCGGGGAGTTGCATTGAGTTTACTGCCGATTCAGTGGTTCGAAATTGGCTGCATTATAGGCTCAGCGCCGGTCTAGTCTTCTTTCATGCAGCGCCGGTCGCTGTTCTGGATATTCTCCGCTGCTTTCTGAATTTGCAACAGCGAGGGTAGCGCCAATGTCGCCTAGCATATTGTCTACGAAGAAGGCGCCAGTTGATGATCTGGCCATCTCGGTTAGACACTTAAACAGATCCTCGGTTACGTCTAATTTTTTGTCTTGGTCCTGTGAGTTGCTTTAGCTAATGGCGCTCAGCGAGAAACAGATTAGTAGAGTCATTTTCAGGGACTCTAGTGAGACTAGGGCTTTCATTCATTTCTCCGGATATTGATTGAGCGTTTGCTCGCCCTGCATGGTTTTGGGTCTAGTTTGATCTAGCAAGGGAAAGCGGCACTGTGTGGGGAGTAACAAGCGACTAAGAATTGCTTATGGACTCGAAGGGTAGCTACGCCTATTCTTGCTAAAAGCGTGTTTATTGGGAGAATTTTCGTGTCAAAGTTTGCTGTAATACCTTTTATTCTGTCGATGGTACTGACAGTCCAAGCCAATGCTCAGGTTGATGCCGACGATCTCTATGATCTTGTGGAGCACAACTACGCGGACAACGACGGTGTTAGCATTCATTATGTGAGCCTGGGCGAAGGCCCACTGCTTGTTTTCATTCATGGTTTTCCGAATCAATGGTACGACTGGCGTTATCAGATGGCTGCGCTGGCGGATGACTATCAGGTTGTTGCAATCTCGCTACGTGGCTACAACCGCAGTGACAAACCCCAAGGAGTGGAGAATTACGAGTTACCGTATCTAACGTCTGATGTGGTGGCGGTCATGGATGACCTAGGTGAGCAGAGCGGTACACTAGTCGGCCACGATTGGGGAGGCATAATCGCCTGGTCCTTCGCCGAGGCCTATCCACAGAAAACCGAGAATCTAGTGATCTTTAACAGGCCTCACCCTCGATCGCGAAAGCGCGAGATGGCGCTTAACAATGAACAGAAAGAGCGTAGCGCCTACATAGCAAGATTTACCAATAGCGACGGAGATCTGGGTGGCATGGACGCGGAACGTCGCGCAGGTAGTCATCAGGGTACTGTTTGGTATGAGCGCTATCTAGCGGCCTATCAACGATCAGACTACGAGGCGATGCTGAACTACTACCGCGCCTACTATCCGAAGCCACCCTGGATGGTGGACGAATCGCCAATCGTGCCCCTTGATGTTCCTGTATTGGAGTTTCATGGCCTGGACGACGGCGCTTATGTTAACGAATCGCTCAATAACACCTGGGAATCCATGGGACGTGACTTCACTCTGGTAACACTGCCGGGAATAGGCCACAACTCACAGAATACCGGCGACATTCAGTTCGTCACTACGATGTTGCGTTCCTGGCTGGAGATGCAGAAGAGCAGGCAGTAGGCAAGCAAGAGCAGCGAGTCTATTTGCAGTGTGGTCTATGGGGAATTAACTATGCAGAGTTTCGCGACGCATTAATATTGCCATACAAAGAGCGCACGACCATCTTCTCGAAGTCTTCGATCCGTGGATCGTCTTCATCGATGTCTCTTATCTCGTTGATCTTCATTAAGGCAAATTGCTGCGTTACTAGAAGTGGCAGCACGATACGCTCGCGTAGCTCGATGCTAAGTCTGGCTCGAGGATTATCCTGCAATAGCAAGTCTTGTTCTGCTACCATCAAAACCATTTTTTGGGTAAGTTCGTGTTCCGCATGAATCATCTTCCAGAAATCACCGAAGCGTTCGTCTTCCTCCATGTAACGAGTCAAATGGAAGTTGGTCTTGGCGAGATTCTGCATACCATTGGCGATCAATGCACGAAAGAAACCCGAGTCTTTATAGAGTTGGATACAGCCGTCGAGCTGCCCTGCGTTTTCTTGCTGCGCTAACGCGGTGCCAAGGCCATAGTAGCCAGGTACGTTTTGCTTCAGTTGTGCCCATGCTCCAACAAAAGGTATCGCCCTTAAATCCTCAAATTTTAACTCGGAGCTATTGCCTCTCTTTGCGGGCCGGCTGCCGATGTTTGTCATGTTGTAGTAGTTCAGCGTGCTCATCTCTTCCAGATAAGGCAGAAACAAGTCGTGTTGTTTCAAAGACTCGTATTTTTTCAAGCTCGATGTGGCTAGCGACTCAACTAGGCTGCTTTGATCTTGGGTCAACTCTCTTTCGGCACGGTCATAGAGATTGTTTTCTAAGCCGGCCGCGAGTAGCAAGCTCAAGTTGTGTTGTGCTGCGGGTTTTACGCCATAGTTTGAGCTGATGGTCTGCCCCTGCACAGTCATCTGAATCTCATTGCTTTCAATCTTTTTGCCCAATGCCGCATAGAATAAATAGGCATTGCCACCGCCGCGAGCCGTGGGGCCGCCGCGACCATCGAAGAAGATGACTTCGATACCTGCTTCTCGCGACACCGCAGTGAGATTTTCCTTCGCCTTATAGATGGCCCAGTTTGCCATCAGGTAGCCCCCATCTTTTGTTCCATCGGAAAAACCCAACATGATGGTTTGTTTGTTCCCACGGTTAACAAGATGCTGCTTATAGTTCGGATTCGCATAGATACTGCGCATGTACTCGCCAGCACTATCCAGATCGTTAATTGATTCGAATAGGGGCACAATGTCGACATTTAGGGATTTGTCTTGCCAGCCACATAGTTGGAACAAGGCATATACTCGTGCTATATCGATCGGTCCATGACAGTTGCTAATAATATAACGATGGCACCCTTGCTCGCCGTTAAGGGTTTGAATCTCATCGATTAGAGAAAACGAGCCCACCGTATCCAGCAGTACTTCATCATCGATCGAAGGGAGTCCGACACTTCCGGAGATGTTTAGTAATTTGTTTACTTGCTCTGTCTCGCTGAGGTTATTCAAGCCCGTAAAAAATGACGGATTCTCTTCACTGACTGCATCGAGCGCGCGAGAAATTACACGGCTGTCCTGACGAATATCGAGGCTCGCGAAATAGAAACCGAAAAGGGTTACCTTCCGCCTGAACGAGCGTAACTTGTCTATGAATAGACCTTGATTTTGCTCTAATAGGATAGTTTCTATCTCATCGAGCTTCGCGATAAATGTCTCAGCGTCTAGGGTGTAGACAGGATTTCTTTCGGACATTTCGCCGTGTAGTTGCTTTTCGATGTCATTGAGAATTCCGTAGATTCCCGCGAAGGTGAGGCGCCGTTTAAGTTCGCGAATATCGCGGTGATAGCAGTTCGCGATGCTGTAGCGTAGTTTCGCAGCGACGCGACGAGTCGTGTCGACATTTACGAATGGATTGCCATCGCGATCGCCGCCGGGCCAGAAACCAATTGTCATGAGTTTCTGGTTCTCAAGCACAGCACGTTCATAGCGACCCGCGAACGTGTCAACTATCTGCCCCATTACTGGATAGAAGACATTACCTAGATACCAGCTGAGTAGCACCGCCTCGTCATAGGGAGAGGGCTTGGTTTTTCTTGAAAATGGCGTGTTGCCTAACTGTTGCAGAAGGTTTCTCACCTCAGAATTATCATTGCGAGCAATAGCGCGTGTTAAATCATTGATAATTGCGAGTACGGGGCCCGGATAAAATTGTGTGGGATGTGCGGTCAGTGTTACCCGTATGCCGAATTTTTTAAGTATCTCCGAAAATTCTTGATTCAGATTGTCCGACTCGACGTTCTCTACCACAGTTTGTAAAATTTTAAGCTTGTCGACCTGATGCATTTTGCGATAGGCGGCGTCTTCGAGTGCGTCAACTAGAACTACTTGCCGTTCGACGTATTGAATGACTTTGAATAGGAAGTTGTTTTTATCAGTAGCGGTAAAATGTGGTTTGTGCAGTTCAAAAAATTCTTCAACTATTACGTCTGGGTTCTTGCCGTCATTGAGGCCTTGCTGGCAGGCGGCATCGAGCAAGGGTAATAGCAAACCAGTCTTTTCCACCGCATCCAGTGGCAGAGTGAGAAACAACCCATTATAGAGTTGGTAGTTTAGGCCAATCAGTTCTTCGAATTTATTGGACAGTGAATCGCTCATCGTTTCTCATTTTAATTGGTGCTTGGTTTTCAATTAGATTCTATGCTCATTCGAATTGTGGCCGAATAAGCATAGCTGAAGTAGGGAGAATTGGTGACTAACGATGCTGCCATCAAGCAATTTAATCGAACAGATCAAGTTCGACGATATTGGCCATCGCCGCATAGCCGGCATCGTTGGGGTGCAAATTGTCTGCGGTAAATTCGGGAAGAATGCGTTTCAGGTTGGCGGGATCTTGCACCGCTTTCTCGAAATCGATAACACCATCGAACTCGCCGCCGCCGCGAATGAAGGCATTGATTTCCTGTCTTACCAGCTCCCCCTCGGGCGTGAAGTAGGCCGCGCCTTCATAGGGAGTGAGGGTGGCACCTATAACTTTTATTCCCGCGGCATGAGCACGGGCGATGATCTGTCGATAGCCTGCGATAACTTCTGCGGCGGTTATTAAACCACCGTTGGGGGACATGCCGATGTCATTGATGCCTTCCATTAGGACCATATGAGTTACATTACTTAGCGCGAGCACATCGCGTTCGAAGCGAGCCTGTAAGTTTTGCCCGAACAGCGAGTTGCCCTGACTCGTTACTCTATTGCCGCTTATGCCTGCATTCACAACAGCAAATTTCCGTGCGTTGCTTTCTGTAAAAAGCCTTCGCGCAAAATGGTCTGGCCAACGCTGATTGGCGCTCGCGGTAGACCCCCAGCCATCGGTAATGGAATCGCCCACCACGGCAATTGCGGAAATCGCATTGGTATTAATTACGTCGATGGCAGTCAGTAAAGACCAGGCCGCGGTCTCTGTTTGGTCGGCGAGGTTCACAGAGTTAGTTTGATCTGAGCCGTCAGACATATAGTTGGTTTGATTCGATAGCGCATGGGCGGTTAGAAATCCATTGTCTTGCGGAAGATAGAGACTAACGCTTAGGTTTGTCATCTGGGGTAGGTCGTAGTTGAGTGGGTCGCTAAAAACAACCGCACCTTTGGGTATTGAGACTGAGGACTGACCCGCGAATTGCAGCGACTTACTCGTGCCTGGCTGGATTGAACTTCCTTCAGATTGCAATGCAATGCTGGCAGCGCCAATTTTTAGCGCTTCGTTGCCATGGGCATTGCTTAGACGAATGCGCACACTGTCGCCACCCACACTGCTGTGGACGATTAAACGCAGCGTTTGTTCTTGTGCGTTGTTGTCGGGATCATCTTCGCCGGGCAGAGTGCTAGGAGAAGTGCTCCAGGTCGTAACCCAGCGCGGGTCGCTTTGTTCCTGCGCAAAAGTGAATGTGCTCGACAAAAGAGCCGCAAATAGAAGGAAGGTTGCGAGCAAAGATACTGGAGCGCGAGTAGACTTTGTTAGGCTATCCTTGGGTTCTGATATTTTCATTATCTTGTACCAAACAATTGTAAATTATTATTGTGCATCTCTTCTGCACGACCAATGTGTAACGAGTAAAGCACAGAAAGCTGAAGATGAGAATCGCAATCCATTAGTTGCGAGGTGATACTGTGCCTGCTATAAACTCGATCTGCTCAGCGCCTGAGCTCTGTGCTGGCGTGTAATCAGGATGACACTAGAAAGGGGAAAGAGGCACTATGGAATTACTACCTGCAATTGAGATGGAATCGCCAAATGGCGCGGCGGTAAATGCGTCGATTATTTGGCTGCATGGCCTTGGTGCGGACGGAAGTGATTTTGCGCCGCTCGTGCCGCAATTGAGCCTGCCTGATAGTTTTGGTATACGTTTCATTTTCCCAAATGCCCCATCTATCCCGGTATCGATTAATAATGGCTTCGTAATGCCTGCTTGGTACGACATCAAGGAGATGAATATCGACCGACATGTCGATGAAGAACAACTGCAGCAATCAGCAGCTAGGGTGCACGCACTCATCGATAGAGAGATCGAGCGAGGTGTCGATAGCCGTCGCATCATCGTTGCTGGCTTCTCGCAGGGCGGGGCGGTTTCCTTCGAAGCCGGGCTGACCTACCCAAAGCCGTTGGCGGGCATAATGGCGCTATCAACCTATTTCGCGACGGCGGCCAGCATCAAGGTTAATCCCATCCAAAACAGCATGCCGATATTGATCTGCCATGGCAGCATGGACCCAGTAGTGTCGGAGGCGCTTGGGCAGAAGAGTGTAGCGACGCTGAAGAACCTAGGATTCACGCCGCAATACAACAGCTACCCCATGGAGCATTCGCTGTGCCCGCAGCAGGTCGTGGATATTGCTAAGTGGATCGGTCGCACCTTTAGCTGAGACCGCTTCATAAAACCATTAGTAGTAAATCAACCATTGACCTTAGTGTTAGCTCTAAGCTTATACTTGTCCCAAGTTTCAGCCAATCGGCGCAAGTTTTGCGAGTGAGAAGATGTTGGAAATTAGTGAACTTGCACAGCAGGCGGGGCTTTCAGCCCATACTCTGCGCTATTACGAGAAACGCGGCCTGATTAAAGCCAGCAATCGTAGCGAGGCGGGTTATCGCCTCTATACTGATTCTGACGTGCGCCGCGTGCGATTTGTAAAGACGGCCCGTAATGCCGGGTTCTCTCTCAACGATATCGGCCAACTGCTCTCTATACGGGTAGATAAGCAGAGCCACAGCTGTCAGGAAGTTACTGACATCACCCAGAAGAAGCTGCGGGAGGTCAATGCCAAAATGGCGGAGCTGCAGTCTATGCAGCAGACGCTGGAACTACTGTTAGAGAGCTGCTGTGGTGGCCCTGAGAATGCTACTCACTGCTCGATAATGGAGGCCCTCGATGCGGGGCTGTCCCGAGAAAACGAGAACTAAGCGAGGCTATTCTATTGAACTTACTAACAATTTTCTGGAATTTACTTATCGAAAGTGCGCCCTGGTTGCTTATCGGCTATTTGTTGGCGGGCATTATCAAGCAGGTTATTCCCAGCGAATGGGTGCACAAGCAGATGGCAAAGCCGGGCTTTGTCTCTATCGTAAAGGGCGCACTTATCGGCGCACCTCTGCCGCTGTGTTCTTGTGGAGTGATCCCCACAGCGTTGGCTGTGCGCAAGGCAGGGGCATCTAAAGGTGCTACATCTTCCTTTTTAGTGGCTACGCCAGAAACGGGAGTCGATTCTATCTCGTTTTCTTACGCGGTCCTCGGTCCAGTATTTGCTATCGCGAGGCCGGTTGCAGCGCTAACAAGTGCGATTATTGCTGGCGTATTGGTCAATACCTTCGACAAAGAGGAAGAGGTCGTAGAACCGATTGAGGCAGCAAGCAGTTGTTGCCACTCTAAGCAGCAAGAACAGCCCGAGGCAGAGCCAAGTCTAGGCGAGAAATTGATCAGCGCAGTGCAATACGGCTATGGACGGATGATTTCCGATACGGCGAAATGGCTGGTAATCGGTTTGCTAGCAGCGACCATCATTACAGCTGTCGTGCCGCAGTCTTTCTTCCTGCAGTGGGGAGATGGCTTGCTGGCCATGATCGTTATGGTGATCGTGGGTCTGCCTATGTATATCTGTGCAACAGCCTCGACGCCTGTCGCTGCCGGCTTGCTCTTTGCTGGCATCTCACCCGGCGCTGCCTTGGTATTTATGCTGACCGGGCCCGCCACGAACATCGCTACCATGGGTGTGATCAAGGAGCAGTTGGGAATGCGTTCATTAATCGCCTATATGGTGGGCGTAATCGTCAGTGCAATAGGCTGTGGACTCATTTTAAATGAACTGTATACCGCCTACGGTTGGCAGTTGCAGATTTCGATGATGGAGCATGGTGAGAGCTATCCACTTTGGAGGCAGTTAGCTGCAGTGTTGTTGTGTGCATTGCTCGCTCGAGTTTGGTTGCAGCCTTTGTTTGCGAGAAAGGAGGCTAAGGCGGAGATGGTCGAGTCGGCCTAGCTCAGCGTTATGCGGTGCTCGGCATTGAGCTGGAAAACGCGGTCGGCCGAATCTGGAAGTGTCCGCAGGCAGTGCCGCGTTAGGCGCTCAAAATGTTGAATAAAATGTTTGATGGCCTTGCGATCCATCAGCCCACTGGCGTCCGTAACCGCAAGCCTACGTAGCTTCTCCTCCTGCAAGCTGCGCCATTCTAGGATCTGTTCGAACCCCGGCGCTTGCAACATCAGCAGTAGGTGGATTTTTTCGAATAAAGATTGGTAGCTCCCCGCCAGTTGGTGATTGACGTAGGCGCGCCAGCGGCCGTCGCTATCTTCATTGATCTCTAATTCGTTGATGGCCTGTGTGAGTTCATCTCCTGCCTGCGCTTTTGCGCCGACGAACCAGCCTTCAAGAATTATAATATCTATCGGCCCCTGTATTTGCTCGCAGGCAGTAACGGGCCGGCAGTCATCGAGTGACTTGTCGAACCTGGGAAGGGTGATTTGCTGATTTGATCCGGCTGCATAGAGCTGTTCAATCAGGTTCAGCGCGAGATCGACATCGTGTGTTCCGGGTACGCCACGCGAGCGCAATAGAGGATGAATTTCGTTTGCCAATTCCTGCCGCTTTGCCTTGGAATAGTAGAAGTCATCGATGGAGAGGTTGGCCGTGCGATACCCAGTGCTCGTCAGCAGTGCGCTCAGCAATTTCGCCAGTGTCGATTTTCCTGTCCCCTGGGCGCCGTTGATGCCGATTAGAAATGGGCCATTCCGGCTTGATTGAATCTCAGCTTTTATATCGCGAACGAGAGGCAAAAAGTACTGTGTCGCATCCAGCAAATAAGTCGATGGAAGGCGCTCCTGCTGAATAAAATCTTTAATAAGTTGTTGATACATTGTGTGTAGATTAACAGTTAAGAAAATGCAAAGGCAAAAATTGATTCTATGAACACTGTTCGGTGTGTTCACAAAACTTCCTGTGTTAGCATCGAATCAGTAATTCAACTTCTACTGTGCCGACTCGATTACATCTCTTTTCGCCCAGTGTCTAATGCCTAGCTTTTAGACCGACAACCGATTCTATTTTAAATGAAATCTTCACTGCTGCCAGAACGCCCCTTGATTATATCGCCTACCTTAGCGGCGACCATAGGCTTGGAGGAGGCGGTCATGCTGCAGGTATTGGCGGAGCTAATCCACGGCAAGGAAATCTGCCGGCGTGCTTCGAACCCAAGCCTTGACTGGGCCGTGCTAAGTGACAGCGATTTTCAGACTGCTTTTCCTTTCTGGGTGAGCGTAGACATTCGGCGAGTGCAGAACAGCTTACAAAATCTGGGGCTCATAGTTGTTGATCCAATCGCAGAGTCACGCACTGGCTTCTATGCGATAAACGAGCCTAGCAATGAAGCTTCAGACAACAATGCGGCGAGTTTCCGGTCTATGCCCAGTAGGCAATCCGAGGCACCTCGAGTTGCAGCGTCAATTTCGACACCCCCGCTACCGACACCCACGATTCCAGGTAGTGGTAGTGCCTCGTTGATAGCGCCTAATTGGCAGCCAAACCAGGATTGGATCACGAAATGCCAACAACACAATGTGCCAGAAGACTTTGCTAATGCCCTCGTCCCTGAATTCGTTAGCTATTGGCGCGACCGTGGCCAGGCACGCTTTTCTTGGGGAAATGCATTCTATAAGCACGTATTAAAGGAATGGCGAAACGAACAAACTCGCAAAGGAGCTTTTGAGCTCGCTACCGAAATGTCCGCCACATGGCGTCCTAGCGAAGATGCGATTGGAATCTTAGAAATTTCGGGTATTAATGGCAGCTTCATAGAAGATGCTATCCCTGAGTTTGTGCTCTATTGGCGCGAACGCGGTATGGTTAATGGCGCATGGAATACGAAGTTCATCGAGCACATACGCAGACAGTGGGCTAAATTTTCGGCATCATTTGGCTATGACGATACGCCGAAAGCTATTCAGGCAAGCTGGCAGCCGAGTAACGACTGTTTCGAAATATTGCAGCTAGCGGAGATCGATGAGAAGTATGCTAGAGCTAAGATTCCCGAATTCGTCATGTATTGGAAAGACAGTCAGCAGGTTAAGTCATCTTGGAATACGGTATTTCTCCAATTCATCAAACAAGACTGGGCAAGACAGCTGAAACAAACTGAGAATGCAGATTTAAGCTATGCAGAAAATCAATCCCTTGTTGGATCAAGCCAGCAAAGAGTTAAAGAAAGATTCCAGCGAATCGCTGACCGAAGTTGGGCAGAATAGATCCGTCCCAATTGTTAGCGAAGAAGTGAAGGAGCCCACTGGCGAATTTAACAATGACGTCAAGCTCGACCGTGTCGATGCGATAAACCAGATTTTCGCTGAATTTGAGTTCGCCTATCACAATCAATTTCACAAAGCCTTCAGCGATGTGGGAAGCCAAATTATCGCCAAGAAGTATTGGCTGGGCACTCTCGAACAGTACTCTCCACTGCAAATCGTGCATGCGGCCAAGCAGGTAATTCGAACACAGGATTATTTGCCGTCGATAGCGACCTTGGTGAAGGCCTGCGAGCAGGGCTTAGATTTGTTTGGATTGCCATCGCCGCGGCAGGCCTATATTGAAGCCTGTGGCGCCTCTTCCCCCAAGCGTGATTACCCGTGGAGTCACGAGGCGGTGTATCGAGCAGGGCAGGCGGCGGGTTGGTTTATTCTCGCTAACGAATCCGAATCGAGATCCTTTCCTGTATTCGACTATCACTACCATCTGCTGTGTAGACAGGTGATAAAAGGCGTGGAGTTAGAAGTGACTGGGGTTGCGCCTCTCCCGGATAAGGTCGCGCGCCTCCTCAGCAAGGACGAGGCGAAGGCTCGCTTGGCGAAAATGCGAGACGAGCTGGGACTCTAGCCCTGGCTGCAGCGCGAGTCTCAGCGCTAGAGGTTTAACTTCTTGTATTTAATACGTGTTGGCGCGTTGGAATCGCCGGTGCGTTTCCTGCGTTCCACCTCGTAATCCGTGTAATTCCCTTCATGCCAGGTAACTTCGCTGCCGCCCTCGAACGCCAGGATGTGGGTGCAGATACGGTCAAGAAACCAGCGATCGTGCGAGACCACGATGACGCAACCAGGATAGGCTAATAGGCCTTCTTCGAGGGCCCGCAGAGTTTCCACATCCAGATCGTTAGTTGGTTCATCCAGCAGCAGAACATTGCCGCCGCGCTTTAAAAGTTTGGCCATATGCAGGCGATTGCGTTCACCACCGGATAGGTCTTTAACAAATTTCTGTTGATCGCCGCCCTTGAAGTTAAAGCGGCTGGCATAGGCTCTGGATGAAACCTCATATCTGCCTATTTGCAATTGCTCCTGCCCATCAGAAATTTCCTGCCAGACGGTATTTTCTCCATTGAGTGCGTCGCGACTCTGATCGACATAGGCGAGATCAACAGTCTCTCCTAATTCTATGCTGCCACTATCCGGTTGTTCCGCTCCAACGAGCATGCGCAAGAATGTTGTCTTGCCTGCGCCGTTGCCGCCGATGATGCCAACGATGCTTCCCTTGGGTACCGACAAGCTCAGCTTGTCGATCAGGCTCTTATCGGTGAAGCCCTTACAGAGGTCTTTCACCTCGATGACCTTATCCCCCAGCCGATTGCCGGGGGGGATGTACAATTCGGACGTTTCATTACGCTTCTGGAAATCCTGTGAATTTAGTTCCTCGAAGCGTGCAATACGGGCCTTGCTCTTAGACTGTCTTCCCTTAGGGTTCGCGCGCACCCATTCCAGTTCAGACTTTATAGTGCGTTCATGGGCGGCTTCTTTCTTAGCCTCCGATTCCAGCCGCTGCTCTTTCGTTTCAAGCCAGTTGGTGTAGTTGCCCTCATAAGGGATGCCATGGCCGCGGTCCAATTCGAGAATCCAGCCAGCAGCATTATCGAGGAAGTAGCGATCGTGAGTGATCGCAACCACTGTGCCTGAATAGTCCTGCAGGAAGCGTTCTAGCCAGCCGACACTTTCAGCGTCGAGATGGTTCGTGGGCTCATCGAGTAGCAACATGTCTGGCTTGCTGAGTAGCAGTCTGCAGAGGGCTACACGGCGCCGCTCTCCTCCAGATAATTTACTCACTTCGGCATCCCATGGTGGAAGGCGCAGTGCATCAGCGGCTCGCTCTAGAACTCGCTCAATCTCCCAGCCATCGCAGGTATCGATCTTGGTTTGTAGCTCGCCCTGGTGCTCCAGAAGTTCGTTCATCTGATCGTCAGTCATGGGTTCCGCGAATTTATCGCTTATCGCGTTAAAGTCATCTACGAGCTTGATGATCTCCTGCACACCTTGCTGCACGTTGCCGCGCACATCTAGACTCTCGTCTAGCTGTGGTTCCTGCGGTAGGTAGCCGATATTGATGTCCGGTTGCGCGCGCGCTTCGCCATTAAACTCCGTGTCTACACCGGCCATGATTCGCAGCAGCGTCGATTTGCCGGAGCCATTCAGGCCTAATACGCCAATCTTTGCGCCAGGGAAAAAGGATAATGAGATGTCTTTCAGAATTTGCCGCTTCGGTGGGACGATCTTGCTGACCTGATGCATAGTGTAAACAAATTGTGCCATTGAACTGTTTCCTAAGAATGACTTTCCTGAATTTAACGTGTCTGAAAATAATGCCTTCAATATAGCGTCTTGGAGCTAGTGCGGTTACTGTCTACGTGCTCAATTTAGCCGTTGACGAGGTTGCAGCAATGCCAGCATCGCAGAGGTGCTATTATGGCACAAGCACAGTGTACTATTCTGCTCATTCACCAGCCCGAAAACCATCAGAATACTAAGAATAGTAATGCTCATAGAAAGCTCATCATGTAGAATAGCGCCTTCAAAAACTCTGACCGGCGAACTAATTCGCGAAAGCGAATCTTGCGTCAATCAGCAGAAGAATTCACATTCAAGCATTACCCTCAAAATGAGTAACCCTTCGGAGTAGTAGATGTTTAATAGCGGCACTAAAATTTCAGAATTTGACCCAGAAATAAGCGCGGCCATTGAAGCTGAGAGAAGTCGTCAAGAGCAACATATCGAGCTAATCGCATCCGAGAATCACACCAGTCCGCTGGTTATGGAGGCGCAGGGCTCAGTGCTAACCAATAAGTACGCCGAGGGCTATCCCGGCAAGCGTTACTACGGTGGTTGTGAGCACGTTGATGTTATCGAGAATTTGGCTATTGCCCGAGTAAAGGAGCTGTTCGGGGCAGACTATGCAAACGTGCAGCCGCATTCTGGCTCGCAGGCAAACGCCGCTGTTTACATGGCGCTGCTGAACCCTGGCGATACTGTATTGGGCATGAGCCTGGCAGATGGCGGTCACCTGACTCACGGTGCTAGTGTGAGCTTCTCAGGAAGAATCTACAAGGCAGTGCAATACGGCCTGCATAGTGAAACCGGCGACATCGATTACGAGCAGGTGAACGCGCTAGCTCAGGAGCATAAGCCAAAGATGATCATTGCAGGCTTCTCCGCGTTTTCTCGTGTTGTCGATTGGCAGAAATTCCGCGATATAGCGGACAGTATCGGTGCTTACTTCGTGGTCGACATGGCTCATGTCGCGGGATTGATCGCGGCCGGCGTTTATCCAAGCCCGGTAAATATCGCCGATGTCACTACATCTACTACCCACAAGACCCTACGCGGACCGCGTGGCGGAATAATTCTCGCTAAAGCGAATCCTGAACTGGAGAAGAAACTGAACTTTGCAGTATTTCCGGAGAGTCAGGGCGGGCCGTTAATGCACGTCATTGCAGCAAAGGCTGTGTGCTTTAAAGAGGCAATGAGCGAAGACTTCAAGAGATACCAAACGCAGGTAGTTGCTAATGCCAGAACGATGGCGAAGGGATTTATCGAGAGAGGCTTTGATGTCGTGTCCGGCGGTACGGACGATCACTTATTTCTTCTTAGCTTAATCAAGCAGGACATTACTGGCAAAGCTGCCGATGCTGCCTTGGGGATGGCGAATATCACTGTTAATAAGAATGCCGTTCCAAACGATCCCAAGCCGCCGTTCGTAACAAGTGGCCTGCGTCTAGGTTCGCCTGCAATCACAACGCGAGGGTTTGGAGAGGTTGAGGTTGCCGATCTAACTGCTTGGATGTGTGATATTCTTGATGATATTGAAAATGAAGCGGTGATAGCCGAGGTAAAGCAGAAGGTAGTTGAACTCTGCGCACGCTTCCCAGTGTATTAATAAACACGGTGAGTGATAACCGCTTCCTCGGGAGGGAAAAAAAAAT
>Ga0209632_10000689_pt1 | contig 34724 bp, 29 predicted proteins | sample COG_10_FD_184754 | JGI IMG/M metagenome (GOLD analysis project Ga0209632, IMG submission 184754) | Pelagic Microbial community sample from North Sea - COGITO 998_met_10 (SPAdes) (version 2) | ecosystem: Environmental > Aquatic > Marine > Neritic zone/Coastal water | place: Helgoland, sampling... | reverse complement strand
TAAAAGCGGGCCTGGAAATCCTTATGATGTAAAAAGAGATGGGTGTCGCTATACTCAAGCACATTGCGTATCCAACTGTAATAAAGTTTTAGTTGAAGTTGACGAACAGGGACGCGATTTAAATGCTCTTGCCAATAATTATACCAGAACTAGTGAGACTGAAAAATATGCGAAATCTAGATTATTTGCCACAAAAGCAACCACCGGACTGTTTGGAGCAAACGATAATAGATTAGGTGGTTCAAAAACAGCATATAAAACAGACTATAAACCACAAGATCCAAATCCAAAACAAGGACCAATTAATTATGATGCTATTTGGGATTTCAGCGCTAAATAAGAATCCAATCGCTAGGTAAATTCATTTTGTAACATATCCATAATGTATAAAAATTACAACCCTTTTTAGGTTGTACTTTTTTACCATCTATTACTTTATAAAATTGTATTTTTTTTGAAGGCATTATAATTTGAAAATTTCCATATCTTTTTTTTACTTCTTTAAAAGTTTTAGTATGCAAATATAATGTTGGCAGCAATAAACAAAACGGTTTATCTAATAAACATAATCTTTCTATAATTCTTGTTTTTATATTCTTTTCTCCCCTTGGGGTATGATATGGTGGGTTGCTACATACCCAATCTCCTTTATTTGACGTCCAAAAATCTTCCCCGTCGGCAATTACGTCATATCCAAGCGATTTGATATACTTGGGACTTTCAATATATTCATGATTTCCCGATGTAAAACTTTCCCAACAAACTTTTTTTTTCCCGGGTAAATAATCTTTTAATAATTCTATAGCATATTGAGGCGTGTAATATTCATCATCATTGCTTTTAGGCGCACCTAGATTTATACTCATTAATATATATAATAAAAATAGTTTTATATATTATTATAAATGTTTCTTGTAAGAAAATTATTTCCACTCAAAAGTCCCAAAGTAACTCCTATTATTTTTTACGATCCTGAAGGGTCCCTCCGATTTGTAGAAGACGACTGTTCGATTTGCTTGGATAAATTAACAAAAAATCAAGCCAAATTGCCTTGCGGCCATTATTTTCATACTAACTGTATATTAGATTGGGTTGATAAAAAAAATATGACTTGTCCTATATGTAGACAACATCTTGTTTGGTCTAAAAAACTAAAAAATATATAGAGTTTTTCTCTCCCAAATCATTTCAAATTTAAAAATATATATTAAATTTTAAAATATACATTTTTATTTATCGTCTTCTTTTACGACTACGTCTTCTCTTGCTGACACGTTTTCTCTTTTTACGAGATTTTCTTCTGGATTTTCTTCTGGATTTTCTTCTTGACTTTTTACGTCTTCTATTTCTACCACCTGGTGCGGTTCTTGTACCAGTACCGTAATCAAGTTTTCTACCCTTGACATTCGGAAATACCGGTTTGTTTGCTGCTATATATGCTTTCCTCGAACCCTTGATGCTGGGAGGATAATTTCTCGCGGTCCCTGGGCGCGAAACACCTAAATTTGCCATTCCTGCAGTTATTGAACTCATTTATATAATAACTAAATATTATTATATAATTAACGTCTTGTGTTTCTTTTTTTACGCAATTTTCTTTTTTTAGTTTTCTTTCTTTTCCCACCTTTCTTTCTACGTGTTTTCTTTTTACGTTTTCTTCTTGATTTTTTACCGCCTTTCTTTTTTGCTCTTTCAGCAGCATCATCCGCCTCTTTTTGCGTCCATTCACCATTCGGAGCATTTTTTTTAGTAGGATAAAATGTGATTTTTGTTACTGGATTCAACCAATATTTTTTTCCGGTGCTTCTTGATGTGCGTTGAATCCAAGGCTTGGGTGCTCCTGTATTTACGTTGGGAAGAGTCATGGTACTTGAAGACATTGTATTTTTTTGCTTCATTGCTTTATCATATGCAGCATATGCAAGGTGAGGTTCTAAAAGCCCATCTTCGTTTCCTTTCACACTAGCACCACTTTCACTATGAGTATAAAATACTGTTCCTTCTTTATATATTTGTTTAGACCATCCATTTGCTCTTGCATATTCTAGATTCATTATCTCATTTCTTCTTTTTCTATCTTCTTCACTATCATATCCTTCACTATCATATCCTTCACTGCTGCTTTGATCTTCATATGCACGCATATCCTCTTCATCATGTTGTTGTTGCCATCTTTCTGTTTGTATCTTATGTGCATCATAAACACCCATTTCTTTATTTTTTACCTTATTAAGTAAATCATCATCTAATTCTTTTTTCATATCTTTTCTTTCTTTGAATTCTTTTTCTTTTTCTCTTCGTCTATCATATTTATCCATTCTTGCGTAATAAGCACTTGTTCCTGGTGTTGTTCTAGCCCTTGAATAAGCAGTTGAATTTCCAAAAGCATCCATTAAATCATCATCATCGGTACTATCATCAGAACCATAATCTAATACTGAACTTGCGCTACTCGAATAACCTTCAGGATCACTGCCTGATTCTGAGCTGCTTGATTTTGCCATTTTTAAGTCACTAACTTCTAAAGTCTGTTCTGGTATTTTTTCATATTTTTCACTTTTTGGATTCCATTTCATATCGTATATGTTTTTCATAATAGTATCAAATCCAGCATCGTCATCAGAAGATTCGCTCTCGTATAATTCACCCATAACTTCTTTGGCAGCTTTTGCTTTTTTTGTCATTATTTTTTGTTTTTTTGCTGAAGTAGAAGAAGCAGGAATAAAACCACTGCCATCTTCAGAGACCTTTCCTTTAGCTGGTGCTTTTTTTCTAGTTTTATTTCTTTTAGGTTTCTTTTTAGCATCACCAGTTTGATCTTTATATGGTTTTCTCTGTACGGCAATGTAAGTGCAGAAACCTCTCTCATCTGCTCTAGAGTTTAAAAAATAAACTTTTTTTTGATGAAATTCCTTATATCCATCTACATTTTTTATTTCATCGTAATGATTATCAAACACTTTTTGTATAGCAGCAATCCATTTATCAGGTTCATCGCCGTTTTGGGCGTAATTTTCTCTTCTAGCGATGTCATTGATAGTTCTACTATATGGTTTTCCCATCTCATTATGACAATCTCTCTGTGGAACAAATAATGTATATTTTACACCATTTATCGTTTTATCATATGTATCCATTTGTCTGTGTGTAGCACCGGTTTTTATAACATTAACACCTTTTCTTTTTGGCGGCATATCTATAATATATAGTTAGACTAAATATTATATTAACGGCGGGTTTTTTTCCTCTTTCTACGAGTTCTTCTTTTTTTGCGTGAATTTTTCTTACGTTTTCCTCCACTACGCGTTTTTTTACGTGTATTTTTCTTGCGTTTGCGGCTTTTTCTGCCACCTATGTATTTTGGTTCTGGTCTGTGGATCCGTGCCAAACGAGCTTGTTCGCTAGCGTCTTTGCCAGTATCTATCTTTCCAGGATAACTGTTTGGATAACTTAGAGGACTTCTTCTGGTATGTATCAAATCATTTGGTGGTACTTGCAGTCCTCGATAGTTCAATAATGTAGGGGGATTATAGGCATCTTGTGCGTCACTGCGTGGTCTCAATGGTCCTGTATGTCTAGCGGTAGGCGTATTGATTGTAACCGACCCATCTTCATTTGGAGTAAAATATTGAGGATTTGAAACAGTAATAGGGCTTAATACTAGGGGGTTATGGCGGAGGGTTTTCGTTGCGTGCCGATGCATAAGTTCCGTTTCTAATTCCGGTGCTAAATGTTCCCTTCCACGTATAGGGAAAGGATTTGCTACACTTGTAAATGGTCCGACGCGCTGGTTGCGCCGTGACCATTCCCGTTTTTTTTGGGTTGTTCGGGTTGTATTGGGTTTTCTTTTTTTGGGAGGCATATCTATATAATATATAGTTAGACTAAATATTATATTAACGCGCCATCATTAATCCTACCCTTCCGGATTTGATGACAAGAACATTATAACGTTCTTCGAATATTCTTAAATCATAATTGTATGTATTTAATGAACCAGTTGATTTACGGAAACCAATCGGATTAGAACTAGTATCGCAAATAAAATCAACAATAGCACCTTCAGGATTAAAAGGTGGTTCGATAGTATTGAATTCAATATCAATGGAACCGAATTTATTTACATTCATGGCACCGGATGGTTGATAATGTTTTTTTTCACTATTTAAACCAAAATTATAACAATATAATCCATCTTTTGCCCCGCCTACTGAGCGGACATATTTTTCAATATAATTATAAACACCAGAATCTAATAAATTTTCCCTATAAACGCCTCCCATAATTAAAGCGAAATCTGATAAAATATGTTTTTGATTATAAGGATATTCGCCAATAGCACCAGTAATATGGAAATTATTTGGATTAGGAATTTCATTTCCTGCTAATAAGGGAAGTTCATCTGAAATTTGTTGTGGAACAACATTGTTGTAAGCCCAATTGGAATAATTAGACCATTCATTTCTAAATTTAGCATCGCTTCTTCGATATCGGAACATTAAACCAGAAACTAAGTCCCGACTTTCGAGAGTTAAAACTTTTGAACCGGATTGTCCTAAGAAATCAAATGTATGAACTTGTTTAATTAATATGTTATGTGGCTGAGCGGCCATCATTTGTCTTTCAGCTTGATCTAAAAAGATATAAGTGGATATTAAATGAACGTCGCTATTCCAATCGTTTCTGGTTGTATTATAAAATTCGTGTGACGCGGCTACATCTTGTGGAGGTTGTAAGAATCTCCATAATTGATTATTGATTTCGTTGGGATTGGGTTGAATTCGATAACTAATACAAGAATCATCTTGAATATCATTAATATTATTAATGCTATATAATTCATATGTAGGTCTAAAAGTTAAGCGAATAGAAATTTCGGAATATTGTAAAGCAACCAAAGGCAATGATAATTTGCTTGATTGACAAAAAAAAGAATCTAAAGGAACATATAATTTTCTAGAGCGAATGGACGGCTCGACCCCTGATTCATCCATATACATTGAATTTGGATAAACATTGACATTACCATTTGAATTTCCTGGGTCATATATTTCTGGTATATTTCCAGTCATTCTGTTCCATAGGTTTTTTTTAGCCAAAGACAGATCTCTTTCTTTTAAACAAGAAATATATTCGCCAGAATATCTCGCTAAAGTGATGCCGCCACTATAAATTTCTACTTCTGAAATCATATTGGTTCCGATTTCTTCTATCCATCTAAATTCATAGGGAACTAAATTTCGTCCGATTTCAGCGGTGCCATCATATACAAGGGGGCTATATATATGAGGAAGAGTAACAACCACATATGTATCGTGTAACATTTCAGCATATCTTGGTATTTTAAAATCTAATACGGTTGGTGTAGTAAAATTCAGAACACGATTGCCTTCAAAATCTATACGGAATCTTTGTAATCCAAAATTAGTATGTTTTGCATATACGGCTTTAAAAAAAGTTTTTTTTGGATTACCGTTTAAAATAATATTTTCATTGCCTTGAGCTGTTAAATTCATTAATCCACCAGTCATAATATAAATAATATATATTATTTATTTATATAATAATATATATATTATGAGTTTTAAAGATATATTGGATAATTTATTATCAAAAAGAAATATCTATATTATTGGTTGGACCTTGTTTATAGCGTCATTGATTGCGGTTGTGACATATATAGCAAGAACAAAATTGTATGCACCAGATGGTGAGATCGATAGACTTGCCAAATATTTAAAAAGCCAATCAATACAAGTTCAATCGGCAGTGACTACAAAAGAGATCAATACTTACGCTTTAGTGGATTTTCATATTGCTGGAAGCTATAATACTTGCTGTAGTATCAACACAAAAGATAATGAAGTAAGTTTAGAACCATTAAAAATGGTATTAAAAAGAGGAATAAGAGTAGTCGATTTTGAAATATATATGCTTCCCAATAGGTCGGTTGTAATAGCAAGCGGGCACAACCCATTAAAAATAACGACTCAATCTGAATGCTATGATACTACAATAACTCAAAAAGGAAGTTATAATCATGTAAATATAACACAAGCATTTAACATGATAAATGCGTACGGGTTTTCAGTAGCACCAAATAGTTTAGATCCGATATTTATAAATTTGAGAATAAAAACTAAAGAACCAGCAGTATTTGATGTATTAAAAAAGGAATTACATAAAGCATTTAGTAATCGATTGTTGCCATCAATATACGCACAAGAAGGCAAACTGGTGAAACCACAAAGGAAAAAAATAGAATTAATGCCATTGAAAGATTTGAAAGGGAAAGTTGTTATAATGGTTGAAGATTTTTGTGAAAATTATAAAGATAATAACGAATTTTATCAATTGGTAAATTTATCAGTTTCAGGAAATTTACGTAAAGAAACAAGTGATGGGGTAAAAACACGCAAAGGGCAAGATTACACTGAAAAAAATAAAGACAAACTTGCGCTGGTTGTTCCCGACGATACTCATCCGGCGACACAGTTAAGTTCGTCAGCTTGTCGGGCATTTGGAGTCCAATTTATAATGATGAATTATGGTTTAGCGGTTGATTCGTTAAAAGACCATATGAAATTTTTTAGAGAAAAAGGGACACAAATTGTATTAAAAGAGAAAGATATGCGACGCATACGAACAACTACTAAGAAACCAATACAAATTAATAAAACAGGGGAAGGATTAAATAAAACAAAGAAACGTGTAGATCCAACTACTGGAAAATCTTATACGTTTTAATTTTTATATGTATTTATTATATATATATGAATTCTAATGATAAATTAACATTCGAAGAAAAAGAATTATCAATATTAAGAGATGCGGTAGATAGAATAACATCAAAACAAGGTAAACAAACAATGAATTCTCCAGAAGTAATTAACATAATAGAAATAGTAGAAAATTTTTTAAGGGATACAAAAAGAATATGTTATGGTGGAACAGCAATAAATAATTTATTACCAAGAAATGACCAATTTTACAATAAAGAAATTGAATTGCCTGATTATGATTTTTATTCACCAGAACCTTTAAAAGATGCGAAAATTTTAGCAGATATATATTACGATAAAGGATATACTGAAGTAGAGGCCAAATCTGGCATGCACGCAGGAACATTCAAAGTATTTGTAAATTATATTCCGGTCGCAGATATAACATATTTACCGAAAGAGTTGTATGATAGAATAATGAAAGATTCCAGCAAAGTAAATGGAATATATTATTGTGCGATCAACTATTTGCGAATGTCAATGTATCTTGAATTATCTAGACCAGATGGGGATGTAAGTCGTTGGGAAAAAGTATTAAAAAGATTATCTCTTTTTAATAAACATTATCCATTGCGAGGTAAAAAATGCAATATAGATGAAATACAACGATTATTTGAATATGGACTAAAGAAAACTATAATGAAAGGAGGAAATGTAACACAAGAAGATATATTTATTAATAATATTGAAGAAAGAATCTTTATAACAACTAAGAATTCATTGATAAACCAAAATTGCGTATTTTTTGGAGCATACGCAAATAGATTATATCTTAAAAATATAAATACCATATCAAAAAAATCTATTCCAAAAATTCCAGACTTCGATGTTCTTTCCGAAGAACCAGAAACTACCGCGCGTATTTTAAAAGAACAATTAAGTTCAATTGGTGTTAAAGATATTAAGATAATAAAACACGATGGAATCGGGGAAATAATAGCACCTCATTATGAAATTAAAATAGGACCAGAGAGTATTGTTTTTATATATAAACCACTTGCGTGTCATAGTTATAATGAATTAGATATTAAAGGAAAAACCATCAGGATTGCGACACTAGATACGATGCTTAGTTTTTATTTAGCCTTCTTATATGGAGGTAGGAAATACTATAATATCGAACGTATTACTTGTATGAGCGAATTTCTATATAGAGTTCAAGAAAAGAATAGATTACAGCAAAAAGGACTGTTAAAACGATTTAGTATTAATTGTTATGGTAAGCAACACAGCATGGAAGATATTAAATCCGAAAAAACTAAAAATTTCAAACGATTAAAGGGAGAAAGAGGAAGTAAAGAATGGAATTGGTATTTTTTAAGATATGTTCCCCACGAAGAAAACGAACACAAATTTGAGAAGAAAGACAAAAAAAAGAAAAATGTAAAAAAAAAGAAAAGAAAAAAGAAAACAAAAAAAGGAAAAAAATCAAAAAAGCAAAAAAATGTAAAAAGGAAAACAAAAAAAAGAAAAAAATCGAATATCTTTGGAATTCAATTTAAATAATCAGGAATAATATTATAATTATTAGATTTAAAATATAATAATTATAATCCCTCGCATTTTTGTACCCCTTGAAAAAATGTAACATAGCTAAAACGCGAACCATATTCTTTTTTCTTTTTTATTAAGTATGATACGCAACCTATTATTAAAACACCAACGCTAATATAATTTGCATACATTTGATATTTTTTTGATTGATTTTTTAATATTTGATACTCGTTTATTGTTTTGTCATCACCATTGGCATCTTTTTTAGTTTGTTGTAATTTATTTATATTGTAATCCAAATGGCTTACATAATTACCAATTACATAACTAAAACATAACAAACCAAACGAGATCATTGTAAAGAAAAAATCCATTTTTGTAAATAAAACAAACGCAACATATAAGAAAAATGATTGTTGCAATTGAACGATTGGATGAATTGGAGGAGCATCGCCGCTTTCCGATATATCAAGTGTAAAATATATCAAAGCAAATAATATAATGTGTTTGGTTGTCATATTTTGAAATGCTTTTTGTGTTCCGCATCCTAACGTTTTCGAGGTAAATCCACCTGATATTGATAATAATAATAAAAATAAAGCTTTGATAAATACGTGACTATTGTTGTTTTCATTAAATCTCCAAAACATGATTTCTTGCTTTCCGACACCCTTTGAAGAGACCACTTGTTGTTCTTGTCGTTGTAGTTGTCGTTCTATATCGAATCTATCCATATACATATTATAAACATTTTATTAGTAAAAAATCTGTCACACATTCTTTTATAAATGAATGTGCTATTTTATATATTACTATATCTTTGATAAATGGTTTCAAATATTTATTAATAATTAAAATATATTTCATAAAAATTACACAGGTTATAAAAAAAAGTTCTTTGGATCTCAATATAAAATAATCAGTAGAGCTCCAATTTTCAATATAACTACATAAAAAACCCTTCTGATTTTTTAATATAAAATTATGGGCGTCTAATGCTCCTTCTAATAATCTACCATACGCATTATGTTCTTTTTTTACAACAAGGTACCTGTTCCAAATAGTATTATTTAAATATAAGGTGTATTTTTTACCATTCGGTTCTCCTATATCTCTAAAAACATAAGGTGTTCCACCATCTAAATATTTTGTATTATCAAATTCTCTATAACAATTTTTAGTAGTAATAAAAGGCAAATGAGAAGATTTAATTAAAGCGTGTTCTAAATCTTTTTTATTGTTAAATTTACTTTGTATAATTCTTTCACCAGCATCAGTATGATATGTAATATATAATCTACCGTCTTTAAATGTATCAAACGTTTCATCATCCAAATCATTTATGTAGTCTTTAATAATATCATCTATAACAGAAAAATTGAAATCGTTTCTAAATGAATTTCTTAATTTAGAAAAGCATTTAGGGAGCGTATCTAATTTATCCATCAAATATAAAAAAGAAATTAAAGCACCGACGCTGGCACCAGATAATTTATTAACTTTTAAATAGTGCTTTTTTTCAAGTTGTTTTACTAATATTAATGCACCTCCAGAATATATACCATTAAAAGCACCACCTTCCAATACAACATTATAAATGAGAGGTTCTTTATTTTTAGGATAATTCTCAGCTAAATTATTTATTAATTCCATTGAAATATTATTACAGAATTGATTTTTTAAATATACGCGTATTATATATGAGTATAACACAAAAACAATGGGAAGATTTAAACAAATTTCATAAAAAAATGCAGAAATATAGTGGATTAAAAGGCAAATTTGCATCAAAAATGTTATTAAAATTAAGACCAAAATGGAAAGGTGGTGGAGGCAATCAAAGTAGAGCTGCAAATGAAGATATAACCAATGATGTTGTTGAATATAGCAATGAAATGAGACATACTGCAACACAAGGCAATAATCAACTTGTACTTAATCGACAAGATGTACATGTAGATTTGGCAAGGGTAGATAGAACTCTTGCTATAGCTTTATTCGGAAGTAATGAAGTCGATAGAAATGCGGCTATAAGAGCAATATTATTACCTCAACAAATACATAATTATGGAGGTCTATTAGTTAGATTACTTAATCTTGGTATGATTATATGGGGAACTTATACAACTTGGGATTTATTTGATAATATATCAGGTGTATCAAGAGCCATATTAAATACAATTCAAATTCCCCCTTCTCCATCTCCTCCGGCAACAAGTTGGGCTAATGGATTTGGTTTATTAGGACGAGGACCAGCGCCAGTGCCAGCGCCAGCACTTCCAGCACCACCACAAGGTTATATGTCATGGATGTTTTCTTGGGTTATGGGTGGCGGGGAAGCGTTCGCTCATAGATCGAGACTTGTTCTAGCTTGGTTTGCTGATTTATTGAATGAGTTAGTAGGAGCCGGGCAACTAGGAGTAACAATTGCGGTATTTATACTTTTAACAATAGCAGCATTATTGATAATATCTATGTATGAAAATGGAGTTCAGCTATGGTTTGGATTGGGCGGTATTGATACAAGACGAAATGCGGCAGCCTTGCCAGCGCATCAACCAGTAGCTCGAGAAACAAGTGATACCTCACTTCAAAGATTGCGAAATAGTACAACAGGAAATCTTCCTCGGAGACTGATGGGACCTCGCAACAGAGGTAAAAGTCTAAGTGCACAAAACAGAACAAGCAAAAAAATGAAAAAAAGAAGAAAAAAAAAAGCAGCTTTTCAATCAAATATAGGACGAGGCAATTTTCGATTTCCTCCTTCTCCTCCTCCAGGAGCATCAGGAACGCCTGTAGGCGGTAAAAGAAGAAAAACTAAACGAAGAAAAATTAAAAGAAAGAAAAGGAAAACTAAACGAAGAAAAAAAAGAAAAACAAAAAGAAGACGCTAATCAAGAGAAGAAAGAAGTATTGCACCAACATTTGGTGGATGCATTTTATCAAAAATAATTTTAGATATATAAATTTAAAATTATTTAGTTTTGGGAGAGAAAAATATGAAATAAAGGACAATTGAAACTAAGTTAAAGATTATTTCCCTTAACTATGAAATGTCAGTCGTGGCGATAATAATTGTTGCAATGATGTTAATGTTTGTGGGTATAATGGTAACTGCCTCATTTTATGCCAACGGTAGATCGTCGAGCTTAATTTATCCTCAATAATCCATATCCGTCATATAATTAATTGCTTTATTAAAACCGAAATAAGTTGCGCCAAACATAACCGTAGTTGCGACATATCCAGTAAGAGTATAATTGCCATCAGTAGAAAATAAAGTAGGGACTTGTTTTAAAAGTAGCTTTTTAACAAAAGGCATTTGGAATAAGAAAAATAATACCATAACCATTATAGGCCCTTGTAATTCATCGTATAACATATCCATTCTATCTCTTTTATTTTCATGTTGTCTATTCTGCTGCATCATGGAATGCAACGTGTCTTCGTCGCCGATATAATCATCCATTTCATCCTGTTCGGGAATATAATTGGGGCGAATTTGGTCTTGAGAATTAAATTGTTCGGTTGTTTGCGGAATATCTCTATTTTGTAAATTAGTATTTTGTTGTGGAACCATTGAAGGCGCCATTTGTTGTTGTGGAACCATTGTATTCTGAGGAGCTTGATTGTCGGGGATTGGGGCAAATGCTTGTTGTTGAACGGGTTGTTGATGTTCTTTAACATTCATAACAACGTTGTTTTGACTATGTTGATTTGGTAATTCAGAAATATTGGTAGTCGATGACATATATATCATTATAAATATTGGTAAAATCATTAATTTACGCAAAAGGAATAATTTTTCTTTTATCGTCGCATTTGGTTATATTTGGATTATAAGTATAACATTTATTTTCGTATTTAAATATTTTCCCTTTTATTTTATCAATCGAAGGCCCTTGAAATTTCATACAATTTCTGTCATTGCAAACTTTTCTAAATAATGTAGCAAGTCCTAATCCTAAAATAATAGACATGACAATAGAACCAAAATCACTGTAAATAAGTCGTCTAATATACATATATAATGTGGCAATATAATTTTAATTTATTGTACTTCGTAAGACTGAATTTTACTTTCATCACTAGGGCATTTAACTTCTTGTGAAGAAAATTGGAAACAGTTGTCGGCGTGATCTTTATATAAGAGTTGGTCGATGTTATTAGGATTTGGATAAACAATTATTTTTTGGGTATTTGGTATAGTAATATAAGTAACAAATACACCTATAGCTAAAGATATGATAAATATAGGTAAATTAATGGTATTGAATAAATTCATATATATTATATAAATTTATTATAACTTTAATTATCATCTATTTCAAGGTTATTATAAGAAAGTTTTTCTTTAATTAATATGTGTGTTACTTCAACTTCGCCCCTAAGCATTTTTTTAACATGATTTTCAACTTCAATGTTTCCTAATTTATATTCTATTTCGCGTTTTTGATCGATGGAATCTTTTATTTTCATATATTTTTCCATAGCAGCATCTAAAACGGAAGTTTCGGTAGTATCTTTTTTAAAATCTTGTATTAAATTTTTGAATTTATATTTTTCTTCATTAATATTTTTGGTATATTTTTCAACAATATCATTTAAATTAGAATTTTCTTGTTCGCCATTGACATCTACGGTAAAAATGGTTTTTTTCTTTTGTATGGATATGATTTTTTTAAGTTTTTGTTGATTAAAAGAAAGTTGTTCTTTTAGTTGTTCGAATTCTCTCAAAACAACATCTTCATTGTCTAATTTATATAATAAATTTAATTTCCATCGGATAATTTCTTTTTTAATAAATTCAATCTTATTTCTTAATTTTTTTTTAATTTCGTCGAATTGGTATACGGTAGGCAAGGGTATAGACATTTCCTCGCTACATTTGGACTTGTCTTCAGTGTTACAAGTTGCTTCTAAAACTCTATTTTTAACAGAAAAAGTCATTGATTGATTACTTGTTATTTTTTTAACTTCCTTTTTGATATTGCTAGTTAGTTTGAAATTGGGTTTATATTCTTCGTCTTTTGGGTAAGGCCAATTATCATCTTTTCGTTTTTTATCTAAAATCTTCTTATCAATCTTTTCTTGATACTCGTTTTCATTTTTATAATATTTATTGTATTTCTCCAAAATAGTGGGCATTTATATACTAAGTATTATAAAAATTTTTATGCAGCAGTTCAAAATCACTTTCAAATTGTGGTAATTTTGTAATCATGGTATCGTACTCTTTTTTAGATTTTTCTTGTAAAATTTTAACTTTGTTTAACAGGTAGTCTTTTTTCAAAATTTCATTTTTTTTCACCTCATCGATTGATGGTTTATTTTTTTTCCTAAAAGATAGAATACCATAGACGATTATAATAAACATGATTAACAATGAAAAATTGAATAGCAAAGTATTTGTACGATTTCTTTCAATATTAACGTTTTTTAAAGTTTCACTAAAAAAATATTTAGTCCCGGGTTCAATCAAACTTGGCATTCTTAAATAATAAAGCTAAAAAATCAAAAAAAATTATACATATTAAGTATAAATGAGCGCGAAAAAAAACAATGAAGAAAGGCCACAACCAAGTTCGGGTATTCTATTAACTATGTTTTCCGCATTATTACTTATTTATTTTATAATGCGCTTTGTATTAGCAGATAGATTTGGAGTAAGAAATGGGTTATTGGTTATGCCATTAACAGTAGCTTTAGTAGTATTTACATTTATACTTCAAATCAATTCAAATGTTAAATTATCAATATCACATTGCGGAGAGTCGCAAATGGGACCTGTAGTAGGATATACAGTAATGTCAAATGTAATGTATATGGGCATATTAATATTGTTATTATTCTTTTTTCCTGGATTTAAGTCGCCGTTTTCAAATACATTTGGGTACATGGCGGTTGCTTTACAAGCAAAATCGGCAATGAATAAAGTATTAATACCAATGGGCGATAATACAAATTCTTTATTGAAAGAAGTATATCAAGATAAATCGTCATTTATAAATCTTTTAACACCGAATAAAGAAGGATTTGATGGCGTATTAGAAAAAATTGCGGGAAATGGAAATATGCTGAGAAGCGATTGGGATTCGAATAAAGGGAAATTATGGAATTTAGTAGTAATTAAAGATTATATAGGAACCGCTTGCTGGTTAGTATTGGGCATGGCATTAACCATATCTTCAACATTCAATTCGATATTGGGAATAGAAAATTGCATAAATTCTGATAAATATCGAGATAAAGCAGCAGGGAGAGTAAAAGATGAATTAAGAAAAGCAAAAGAAATGAAAAAAAGAGGACTTAAATAATTAAAATTTATTTAATATTATAAATTTTAATAGAATTTAGGATAAGTTAAATACCACAATACAAATAAATAACTAAAAATACCCAAAATCATACTTAATAACCAAATTGGTAATATAGTTTTATTTTTAGTTCCAATGCCAAATTGTCGAAGTTTTCCCTTATTATATAAAAAATTAGGTTCTTTAAGTTGTATGCCAATAAAACATAAACTAAAAATAAGAATAGAAACAGATGTTAAATTTTGTCGAATGTAAGAACGATAGTTCATAATGAATTATATAAATATTTATATTTTTTTTTTCAACTAAATTACTTTATAGATAAATTATCAGGCAATTTGACATTTTTCATAATATCGCTTGATAAGAATGTATTGAGTATTTTATAAATATCGGATGAACTTTTCATTGAATTATGACTAAATGTTAAATACGGTTTTGTTTTCATCAGCTTGTTTTTTAATAGACCGTTAGTTACATTACGTCGTTGGTTCATAGTATTTACGGTAAAACAGATAGATATATCACCAGGTATTAAATCATTTGCGTATAAAATAGCTAACTCATTATTAGCAATTTCTAGCAAAGGTGCTATTTTTAAATGTTCTTGTAATTCCATATTTAAATTATTCATATATAAATAATTTAAATTCAATTAATATCCCCCCATACCCATGTCATATTGTTCCAAATCATCTTGGTCTTCATCTTCGCCAAATACCAATCTTGTATCATATTCGGCATTAATAAGTTGTTGTGATTCTCTCTCTCTCAATAGTTTATCAACCTCTTCTGATAAATCTAAAGCTTGAACTCTATCCATCGAAACATTATCTTCTTTTCCTGCTTGAAATTCTAACAAAGTTCGTCTTTCTAGATTTGCCATTTGTTGTTCTGTATATTCCTGGTCGTATTGGAAAATAGCCTTTGTAGCACCAACACTCCATTCTCCTAATTTATGTTTTTGTTTTAAATGTTCTACGTCCTTTTCATCGTCGGTTAAGGTTGCATATTTTGAAGTAACTTCGGCTCTTTCATATTCAATCTCTTTTTTAACTTTTTCCATTATTTGAAATCTATTTAAGAATAAATTTGATTTATAAGATTTAATGATATTCAAGTAAACAATCATTAGTTCTGTAACTTTATTTTGTAAATATGCTTTTTTCCCCAATGCTTTGCCTGTTTCAATACGGTTCATATTTTCTACAATACCAAATTTACGTTCAATAATAGTTGTATAAGAATTCAAAATTGATAAAAACATATAATACGATAATTTTTGTATAACAGGACCGTCAAAAATGGTTTTCATCTCGCCCAATCTTGAAAAGAATGGAATATTTTCAAATATAGTTATGGCATCTACGTTTTCTTTAACTACAGATTTCAATATCTCATTTAATTCATCATCGGCGCGGAATTGATTTAAACCTTCCAATTCTTTAAAAAGAGAGTTTTCAAGTGATTTAAAATGACTTTGAGAAAATTCCCATCTAAGAGGACATTCTATTTTTGAAGATTTTTTCTTTGTTTGTATTAAATTTATAGGAAAATCATTTGCTATTTGTTTTGAAATCATTAACAAAAACCGGTATAAAAAATGAGAATTTTCATCTTCTTTTGAAATATATTTAATCCCACCTTTTTTAACATCATCCAATGGTATATCTTTAACATTTTTTAAATTTCTTAGTATTTTTTTTTGAGGATTTGATTTGCGTTTATTACTTAAAAAGGAATTTAAATTACTTAATAATTTATCAGTTTCACTATCTAATTTTGAAAGAAGTTCTGTAACAACTACATCGGTTTTTTCACCGTATGAAATATCATACCTATCTAACAAACTATTTAATTCAGTGTAAATATCTTTTATGGAAAAATTATCTTTGAAAGTATTTGTAATTTTTTCAAATTGAATTTTCGTAGAAATTATTTCTTTTTTCTCAATATGTTGCAGATTATTTCTACCAAGTATTGTTAATAAATTATTCAAAGATGTCCTATTATAATTATGATTTTCAGATTTAAGAATATCGATTTTTTCTTCAAGTGATTGCAAAGGTTTAAACTCGCTTATGTTGGTATGACACAAATCTCTTAATTCTTCTGATAAAATAGTATTGCTGTTAAATTTGCAGTATTTTATAAAGGCAAGATAAATTGTATTTTCAGTAAAATCTTTTGTCATAGTTAATTTGACAGGTCTGGTATTTTCCGGAGAATATAACAATTGCACTTTCAATAGTTTTTTATAATTATTATAAATATTAGATAATTTAAATACTTCTTCATTATGATTTTTTATATCTTGATTTTTTTGATTATCGATAAAATATTTATACGGCGAATCATTTGTCTCGTTACAGCAAGCATTTTCTAAAAAAACGGTAGAACCATCTTGACTTTTCAAAAACAAGGAATCAACAGGCCTTTCACTTATAATTCTCTGTATATCTTCCTGGACGCTTAAAGAAAAAGTTCGAATTTTGGATGTTAGAGTTAGAATATAGTTGTTATTTTCTTCTAGATTTTTATCGGAAAATGATTTCATTAATATATTTTCAAAATCTTTATTAGGACTTATTAATTTTTCAATATTAAATTCTACCAATGGCGGAAGAAATGTAGTCCAGTTTTTATAATCAAAATGCATTTCCTGTTCTATTTGATATACATTATCTTGTAAAAATTCTATTTTTGATTGTAATTTATCTTTTATTGCTGGAATAGAAAGGATTTTGTCAGATATAAAAGATTTTAAAATTTTCACGTGTTTTAATTCGTTTTCTAGTTTTTTCTTTTCCTTATATTTTGGAAGTAATACAAATGGGAATTCTGCCTTTTTATTTGGCCCTCGTAAAATAATACATACGCAAATTAAATAGTGTAAAAAATCATCGCCTTTATCTAATGGAAACCCTTTAAAACTTTCAACACATTTTGAAAATCCGGTCCCCCTATTAATATGTGGAATTTGGGTTTGAATCGCAACGGCATACATTCCTAATAAAGAATATAAGAAAAATTCTCCTTTGTATTTTTTATATGTTTTCAAATCAGGATTTACTTTTAATTGTTTTTCATAACCAGACGCGCTTGTCAATTTTTTATCCATCAAATCTATTACATAATTTTCTATAAATTGATGACTTGGTGATGTATTTATACCCAAATGCATATCCAACGCGGGTATAACTTTTTTCATATATTCTACAAATACATTGAGTGCTTCTTCTTTTTTATCTACTCTTTCTTCTGTTTCAAAATCAATTGTATCAATTCTGCCTTCTAGTAATTTTTGTCTTTCTTCTTCCATTTTTTTTTCACTAGATGTATCTAATAATCCTCTGCTTATTTTTTTAGCACCTGATTTTTCAAACCCTTCGTCCGTAGAATATTCTATTTTACATATTTCATATCCACTATATTTATCAATAATTTTATCACCGTCGTCACTGATTTTACCTCGCTCCTTTTTTATTTGCTCTAATGTGTAAATATATAAATCAATGTTGGTGTTGAAACTTACTGCTAATTCGTACATAAATGTTGGTAATAATTTCACACTTTTATCGGTTGTGATATTGCAATAATACCAATTGGTGTCATCCCCGCTTTCTAAATTAGCTTCTCTACAATGTTTTTCTTTAAATTTAATAATTCTTTCAAATTTTTGAACTATATCTTGTGTAGATAATACTTGGTCTCGTAAATCTATATTTGGAGAACGAATTAAATCCAACGAGTTAAATAACATAGCAATATCGTGTTTATATTTATCAAATTTATAAGTATTTTTTTCAATATAGTTTTTCAATATGATAATTCTTTTTAAATCTTTTTGCAGGTCTGATTTGATTAACATTTTCATTTCATCTGTATTTTTAACAAGTTCATTTTGAACCTTATTCAACATATCTTTCATCAAATCTAATTGTGCTTCCTCTTGTGATTTGGCAATACTCGTACATTTATCTTTAATTTTGATACAACTGTTTTTAGTATTACAAAAATTAATTTCTTCTGGCGATAACCCGGACAATTCTTCGTCCATTTGCCATACACCGTCTTGTCGCACATAATATCTGAAATCACCCGTTCCATCATCTAAAACCGCATAATGTCCGTTTTTTATTTTTTTCTTACCAGCTATCATACTTTCGGCTTGTAAAATGGCATCGTCTTCTGGTACTTCTATTTCAGTAATTAAATGATTGATTAACATCTTGCGTTGTTGTTGTTTATCAGAAATAGTATTAATATGATTTAATTCATTATAAATATCATATCGCGTTTCATCATAAGTTGTATCGAAATATGCTTCATATTCTTCATCCATCAAATTTTCGATATTAGCATATCGTTTTGATAAAACTTTGGGACCACATTCATCGGCGGGATAATTTATTAAATTCATATCAACTGCTTCAATTTTAGTTTTTAATTCAGCAACAACATCTTCAATATTAATGTCATTAGAGAGGTTTAATTGTGAAAAAACACAAGCATCATATAAATATCTAGAATTATCTAGATTTAAAGTTTTATACAAATATTCACTTGGTTGGTCTGTTTTTTTTATATCATAAGCATTCTTAACAGATTTATCAAGAATTACTTGTTGTTGTTGTTGTTGAGGTTCGGAATAATCTGCGGTTGGCGAGTATTCTACATCATCTAAATCGGGTATAATATCTAATAATTCAGATTGTGATATATAACTATCTGGTAAGTTTTGTAAATATTCGTTGCAATTTTTAATTAACATTGATTTGGTTTTCCTATAATAATTAATTTCATTTTCTATAATTTCAGTAATTTTTTGATATTGTTGGAATGTAATGTGGTTATTTGTTATAAAAAAGGGCTGCAATTTGAAAAGTAATCTTTCATATGAGACACATCCATCAAAGTTCATCGATTCTAATAATTCTTTTATTTGAGGAAAAATAGAGTTTAATAAATCGGTAAAGTTTTGTTCTTTATTACGGTCTTCATATGACAAGTGTTCATCAAAATAAATCAATTTTATATTTTTTAAAAAATTCTCATTTGATTTTTGTAATATCGGGTCTGCTTTGAATTCATTTGTTTTTATAAAATTTGTATCAATAAATTTTTCTTTGTATAAAAAATCAAAAAACCTAAAAGGCGTTAAATTCAAATTTGCTTTTTTTAAAATGCTAGTTTGTTTAAAAGTAGATTGTGAATAATTTACGTGAGAATATGGAAAAATCATAAACCCGTGAATAGGAACAGTTTGTCCTTTTTTTAACAAAACAATTTCATTAATATCTTTTTGAATATGATTTAATCGGTTGAATTGGGTATTATAAACACTTGTATTGAATCGGCCTTTTTGAATGTTATTATTATTATCGATTGAACTAGAATATACATCATCCAAATTGTCAACATATGTAAAAAGATTTGTTTTGGCTTTTTTACTATTATCGCCGTCGATAAGAGACACGATATTACGATTATCGTCGGGGTTAGTAAAATTGGGTTTAAATGTTGAATTAGTTAAATAATCATATTTATTTATACCTTCAACTATATTACGTTTTAAATACGATTGTTGTATATCATAATCATCTTGAAACGAAATACTGTTTTTTGGAATAATATCGTTCTCAATAGTTTCATCACTTAATTTTTTATCAAAATATATGTTTTGTTTATTTTTGACGATGGGAATTACCCAATTAATATTCTTAGACAAACTTTTAAGTTGTTCTACAATAGGTCTATATTCGTGTCCGAATTTTTTTGAAGAATTGCTATTACCCAAAGGGTCAAAGTTTGAAAAGTTATTTCTTAATTCTTTGTATCTGTTTATAATTATATTAACTTGTTCGAGTCTTTTGGGAGTTCTATCATTTGATTTTATAGTAGAAAGTAAGCTATTTAATAAATCATCTGTTTGGTCTGTGATGTCATAAATTTTTTCAGTTTCTGCCTTTTCAATTGATTCTACAATTGTTTCTTCTAAAATACGAAATTCAATGTTATTGGCTTGTATTATAAATTCTTTTTGTTTTTCCCGTATGCCTTCAGAATCAATAACTGGTTCATCGAAATCGATGTTGTCTATATCAAAATCATCCTCTTGTGTTATTTCAGATATACTAGATACGCTTGTTGAAATATTTGGTTTAGATAATTTATAAAATTTAACTGGCATATCGAGGGGAATTCCTTTGTATTCAAAATCAATATATATTATATCTTTTTCTTCTTTTTCATCATTTAAAATGGAAAATTCAATTTGATCTTCATCTAAATTAGTTATTTCTCCATTATATATCGCAGGTAATCCATTTTCGCCGCGAGGGTTATATTCGATACTCCACCATGTTCCAAGGGTCATACCATTAAGTTTTGCGTATCCGCTTTCAAGAGGTTCTTTTATAGTAACAATATATTGGATACTTTTTTCACTTAATTCGCCATTTATAATACTTAATTTATGGGTTGTATAACTTTCATCAATAATTTTCATTAAATCATTATCTAAATAATCTATTAAAAATAATTTTTTATGGAATCTTTCATCAGACGGTGCAACGATTTGTATAATCATACCCAAAGCAGGTTCAAATTCGCTGAGTTCTTCTTTTATATTTTCACTTGCCATTATATCTTATACTAATATCAGAAATTATATTCTAAATGAAAATACATTAATAATAATAGTTTAAAAAGATATTAATATTATTATCAAATGAGTTATGAATTGCGAAAATATGCAGATTTAAAATTAGCTATAAGCGATAAATCATATGCCGAAGAAAGGGGGTTTATAGTAAAACATTATGGACCATATCATATTATCAAATATAATAGAAATAATTTAAACAAAGATACGGAAAAAACAGTAGGGAGGTTTAGGTCGGTATTGGTAAATGACGAAGGTAGAATTGTAAGTTATGCCCCGCCAAAAAGCATATCAATGAATGTGGATGAATTAGAAAAACGGTATGATGTGAAAGAATGTTTTATTGAAGAAATTTGCGAAGGAACGATGATAAATTTGTATTGGGACCAAATTGCGGATGATTGGGAAATTTTGACAAGAAGCAACATTGGAGCAAGATGTAAATTTAATCAAGACCACGACACGACATTCAGATATATGTTTTTAGACACAATGAATGAAATGGGGCTTGAATTTGAAGATTTTGACAAGCATTTTTCATATAGTTTTATTTTGCAACATCCTGATAATAAGATTGTATGTCCGATTACAGAAAAAAAGGCGATATTGACGAATATATATTTAACAAATGGAGACGATAAATCAAATGAAAATGAGCCAATTGTTGTATCGAGGCATTCTTTTACAAATCAGTTGCATTTATATGTAAAATCCCCAACTGTGGAAAAGATTATTAAACCAAAAATATATGATGTAAGCGATAATAATGGGAATAATAGTTGGGATTATTTTAGAAATTTGAATAATATGTTAGAATCTTATGATTTTACGGGATATATGATAAATTGTGATAATGAGAGATTTAAGTTTCGAAATCCAGAATATGAAAAAATTCGATTTTTGAAAGGGAATTCTACTAAAATTCAATATACATATTATAGGTTACGTAAAGAAGGAAAGGTGAAAGAATATCTTACGTATTTTCCAGAATTGAAAGATACGTTTACAATATTAAGGTCTCATCTGCATTCATATACACGAAATTTATTTAAAAGTTATATGATGTGTTATATGAGGAAAGAAAGACCGGTAAAAGAATTTCCATATCAGTATAAAACACATATGTATCATATACATCAAAAATATTTGAATGAATATAAAAGTATGGGCGATTATATAAATATGTCAAAGGTAATTGAATATGTAAACGAGTTGGAACCAGCCAGACTAATGCATATTGTTAATTATCAAAATAAACAAAAAAATATTAAAGTTGAAGAAAATATGATAGAAAATTAATAGATAATATATTTAAATTTAACATATTATTTATTTATCGAAATCGCTATAAATAGAAGAATAAATCTGTTGTCCTATTTTACACGCACTTACAAGTATATCTTCTACGGTTTCTTCGGAACTATCCTTATCTTTCTTGAAAGCAATTCGTATAATAGAATGTTCGTCGTGAGGATGTGGTTTCAAAAATCCTGAAAAAGATAATACACCTTGATTTTTGAAATATTCTTGATAAATGACAAATTCTATAATCTTTCCCAATGTATAATCAATGTTTTGAATTTCAATATCGAAAGAATTTTTGACGGCTACTTCATCAGCTTTTAACAACCAATTGTTTGGTTCTTTATTATCAATTATATTTTGGAGACCACTACTAATAATATTACAAGCTTTCTGGACGATATTACTTTCTAACATATGTCCGACGCTTTCTATTTGAAAATCAAATGAATTCTCTACAAAATGTCTTTTAAAATCGTGATTATCCCAATTCTCAAGACGACTATCAATATCTTTTTGGTCTAGATCTTTACTTTGTAATTCTGTTTCATATGCTTGTTTTTTTTGATGATTGAGAACTTTGTCTGGAGTAAATCCATAAGAACAAGTAGATACAACATTATAAGCACCATTTTCTTTTGGCGTGCTAATTCCAAATTTAGCCGATAATTTTAATGATTCCCCTGGTATTTCAGTAGAAATCTTAGATTTTAATCTTGAAAGTAGAATATATTCTTTTGTAAATGAATTGGGAGGAAATATTTTCTGTTGTTCTTTTTCAGAAGACCATTTGTCTATTTTAGTATTTCTAATTCGAATATCTTCAGTTGTAATATATACTAGTTTATCTGTATTATTATCCATATCGATTACAGCCTCCAATTCACCGACGTCTAATTCGGGGTCAATATGAATTGGCACGCAATTTAGTCTCTGTGTGAGTATTTGATTATTAAATTGTGTAGTGTTTTGAGAAATGTTTATATCTTTGAAAACGACGCTAGGAATGTCTGCCAAAATAGTTCTTCGCAATCCATTTGCGATACTTACATTAGTATTATACAATGTAAATTTTAAAATACCTTTTACCTTTCCATTATTATTAATAATAGGATTCCATTTTGGAAGAGTGAATTCTTTTTCTTCTTCGATATACTGAGACATATTTATTTATATATAGTTAATTATATTTAAATATATTCAATTAATTAGTTATAATTTATATTACAAAAACTTTATAAAATACATATGACAAAAGATAAAATTATGTACTACAGTAAATATTGTAAAAACAGCGATAGAATTATTAAAATATTAAGCAGAAGTGTTGTGAAAGATTATATACACTTTTTACCAATAGATAAAAGAACTCAAAATGATAAAGGAAAAATAGAAATATTATTAGACTCTGGTGAATCGGTATTGTTGCCAAACAGCATTTCAAGAGTTCCTGCTTTATTGTTAATGCATCAGGGAAATAGAGTATTATTTGGCGATGAAATAATAACCTTTTTTAGGGAAGACTTCGATAAAGAAAGAAAAAGTGCTTCATTAACAAAAAATGACGACGAACCTTTAGCATATAGTTTTCATGGTGAAATGGGAACGGCAATGTCTGATAATTATTCGTATTTGGATCAATCGTCTGACGATATGGGAGTTAAAGGGGAAGGAGGTTTAAGACAAATGCATTCATTTGTTAAATTAAACAATAAAATCCAGATAGACACTCCGCCAGAAGATTATGTAAAAGAAAAAATGGATGAAAATGCAATAAAACAATACCAAGCATCTAGAAATGCCGCTGCTCCACCTCCAAAAATTCCTGAAGAAAAAAACTTTTCATTTAATCAATAATATATTAAATTAAATATTTAAAAATAAATTACATATTTAATATACATTTATGGAAAAAAAACATATATCTAAGGCTTTCAACGAGCATATAGTAGACCTTTATAGAGATTTAAAAATTATTTTCCCGAAGAACAACGATGTTCGCGCAGGAAAAACAATGGTAGAAACGTTGTCAAAATATAATCCTAAAAAAATGATTGAAGGTTGGTATAAGTATATTACTCAAGTGTATGGCATTAAAATACTAAAAGGAGATGATGATTTTTTTATTAATCATAATTTTGAAAAGGAAGTAACTCAGTATGGAGGAAATGTAGAAGAAACAGCTCAATGGGCAAATGATTTAAAAAAGTTATGGAATTCACTAAGTGGCGAAGACCGCTCGAAAGCAATAAAATATTTCCAAAATTTGACTACGATGTCAAATTTATATTATAATTAATGCTAGTTTAAATATAAAAGAAAAAAGCTTTTTATATTTAAAATGGACGACAATAAAACAAATTTAGAATTTCTAGAACCCCCAAAAGAATTTTTTAAAATAATTAAAGATTTATTAACTGATCTATTGACAACTTTCCCCGAATACAAAGAGGAAATGACGGGAGAAGAAGTTAAAATACTGGAAGGAGATGTATCTGATAATAAATTATTTTTACATTGCTGTGAAGTTTTTCCTGGTAGATTTTTTGATATTTTGTATAAAAAAGAAGAAATATTTAAATCAGAAGAAATAAACACACGATTTTTACCAAATATCGATTTTAAATATTTTTTCGAACAAAATATTAGCGAAGCAACCAAGGATACGTTATGGAAATATTTACAATTGATACTATTTTCAATATCTGGAACATTAACTGGTTCCGATTCTTTTGGAGAAACCGCCAAATTATTTGAAGCGATCAACGAAGATGAATTCAAAACAAAATTGGAAGAGACTATTCACGGTATGTCGGGATTATTTGATACGAGTAATAATGACGTTGATGGGAAAGATATATCGGCAAATATTCCAAATCCTGAGGATATAAACGAGCATATAAATGGATTGTTAAAAGGTAAGCTAGGTTCATTGGCTGCTGAAATAGCAGAAGAAACCGCAAATGAATTAGATATTGACATAGAAGACCAAGATAATGCGAATGTAAATAAAGTATTCGAAAAACTCTTTAAAAACCCGGGTAGATTGCTAGGAATGGTGAAAAAAGTTGGTTCAAAATTAGATGAAAAAATTAAAAGTGGCGAAATCAAAGAAAGTGAATTAATGGAAGAAGCAAGTCAATTAATGGGTAAAATGAAAAATATTCCGGGTGTAAAAAATATGGAAGCTTTATTGAAAAAAATGGGAATGGGAGACCCTGGTGGAATGGGAGCGATGGGTAAACAAAAGATAAATTTGAATGCAATGCAAGCAAATTTAAATAGAAATATAAGAGGCGCAAAACAACGCGAGCGTATGTTGGCAAAATTACAACAACGCAAACTACAACAAGCTAAGTTACAGAAAATAAGAGAAGAAAATATGAAAAAATCAGATTATACAAATAGCACTTTTACTGGCAATTCGAACGAAAAAATGGAAAAGAGTATGAGACCTTTAGATGGAAATGCAACGACCGAAATAAAAAAGAAAAAGAAAAAGAAGAAGAAAAAGAAAAATAAAAAATAATAATAGTTTATATATTATTAATGAGTGAATTTTGGTTATACAATCCCCTAGTATTATTTGATAAAGATCATATAAAAGAACTATGGCCTAGCAAAGAACTATCCTTATCTGAAAAATTAAACGCGACTACCAGAAGTATTATATTATTAACACTTTTAGGATTTATTTTAACTAAATCAATAAAACTTTTAGTAACAAGTATAATTACCTTGTTTGTGGTTGTAATATTATATAAGGTTCAGTTTGAAAAAGAAGAAAAAGAAAATTTAAAAAAGAAAGCACATAAAGAAGGGTTTGAAGGATCAAGAAATACTAAATTTTTAGAAGTATTTAAAGATACATTTACAAACCCAACTGTTAAGAACCCACTTATGAATGTTATGATGACCGATTATAAGGATAATCCAAATAGAAAACAAGCCGCACCAGCTTACAATACAAAAATAAAAGAGCAAATAAATGAGAAGGCGAAAAATGACGACAGGTTATTCAGGGATTTAGGAGATAATTTATCTTTTCAAAATAATATGAGAAATTTTCATTCTATGCCAAATACAACCATTCCTAACGGGCAAAAAGCTTTCGCTGAATTTTGTTATGGCGGCATGCCTTCTTGTAAAGAAGGTGACATGGAACAATGTTCAAAAATAAATAGGCGTGTAAATGGTGTTTATTATTAATTAATTGGATATATATTTTATCTTATAATAAAATATATAATGGCGACAACACATAGTTTTAATTTTGATAATTTATCAAGACTTGGCGATGATACTTGTGGTATTTCAGCAAGAGATTTGCAAAATAACAAAATCGGTTCTTATTTAACACAAAACCATTTTGAAAAAGATTGTGGCTTAAGTAATCAAATAAATTTCGCTACACAACAACCAAATGTTTTTATTGGCGCAGGACACGGTGTTGCGGATAGTTGTAATATTGATAATGATTCCGATTTAAGAATTGGAGGAACTCAAACTAACCCAAAATGTAGAATTACATTGCAACAAAGACAGTTTTTAACTGTACCATTTTTAGGAAAAGGACCTCATAACGCTGTTTTAGAATCTAAATTACAACAAGGTGGTGAAATTAGAGACCAAAAAAGTTGCAGATTAGTGACTGAAAAATCGCATAGAAACACTGACGTCGAATTAGTCCCTTCTTTAAAAGCTACAATACAAAACCCTGCTAATTTAGTAGAAGGTGTTGCAGCAAACGGATGGATTCGCGGTGGCCTTCCTTCCAGAGAATTAACAAGAGACCAAGATTATTTTAAAAGAAAACAATAAATATATTTAAAAATATCTAATTATATTTATTCATAGAGATGGAAACCAAAAAATATTATAATAGCAATTACACATTAACCTATCATAATTGCAAGGATAATGATATCGGAGATACTCAATATAGAAAAGAATTCTTAAAAGTATTTAATTTAAAAGAATATGACGATAAAGAATTAGATAAAGCAATGGTTATTTTATACAATAAAGTAAAGGATAATACTTCTTTCAAAAATATTTTTGAAGCAGCATCCAATCAAAAACATCTAGCTTGGCTTATAAGAGATGATATAAGTAAATTATACGTTTTGTTTAATTTTGATTTATTTCACTTATTCCACAATTGTTTGCAAGATTTTTTCAAATACAAAGATATTATGGAGGAAAATTATAATACAATTATGCTTTTATTAAAAAAATAACTTTAATAAAAATGTTTTATATTTTATATAATGACAAGTACTAATTTAAAAAATTCATTTGAAATGTATTGTCAAGACAAAACAAGACAAGAAAGAATACATAATACACTGGTAGATAAACAAACGCATTTAAGAAATGATACTGCTATTCCTGATTTAGGAATTATTATGCAAGGATTGCACGGAGGATATAACAATCACGTTCTTTCAAATAATACCGCCGATATAGAGAGTAATTTATTTGGCATCGGTGCTACAAATTTAGTAAAACCTAAAAGTTATAAATTTAATCCAAGTATTAACAGTCGAAATAATACCACTAAATTTTTTGAAAGACCATCTTTTGTTATGCCAAAACGATTAACCGTTGAGAATAATCAAAGACCACTTGGTCCTTTTTCATAATTATGTTTTTAAAAAAATATTAGATAAATACATAATGTTCCGAAGAAATGCTAGAACGCGTTACGAAGCGAGGGCTCACTCCCAAAATATCCGGGCGTCGGATATTATGGATTTCCCTACCACACCTGTTGATGGAGAATTCATTATGTATGACTTAACCTCCGGAAAATATGTAACATCTGGAAAAGATGCTGTAAGTACCGCTGAAATGAATGCCGCAATCACCAATCTCATCGATGGTGCTCCAGGCACATTGAATACTTTAAAAGAGATTGCGGATACACTTGGGGATCCAGATAATATTGCTACTGACCTTATTAGTAAAGTCAACGCAACCGCGGTAAAAACTGATTTAATTTCTTTTGATCCAAACACCCCAAGGTCGGTTAATTTAAATCAAATTTTAGGAATTGATATTAAAGATTTTGAAATTACTCGAAATAAAATCGCCGCTGGTGAAATCACCACTTCCAAAATTGCTGATAGAAATATAGGCGAATTGCAAATCGCAATCAATTCTATCACGACAAATCATATTGCGGCACAACAAGTAACCACCAATAAAATTGCCGATTTGGCTATTAATCAAAATAAGCTTGCTACTGGTTCCGTAACATCTTTGAAAATAGGACAAAGTCAAGTTATTAATAATCATTTAGCAAGTAACTCAGTTCAAGAAAATAACATTTTAAATGATTCTATTACCACTTCCAAAATATTAAATCAAAATATTACCACCTCTAAACTCAAAGACGGGGATGTAACAAGCATAAAACTAGCTCAACAATGCGTAAATACAACAAATCTCGCAAACGATTGCGTTACCAACGCAAAAATGGCCGACAATGCAGTTCAAAGCGAAAATATATTAAACCAAAGTATTACTAGCGCAAAAATGGCCACCAGTTCTATCACTGCTATAAACATTACAGATGGAAATGTAACCACTAGTAAATTTGCTGCTGGTGCGGTAGATAGTAATGCTCTTGGAACTTCGTCAGTTACGCGAAATAAAATCGCAAACTTAGAAGTCGTTACTGATAAACTTGCTTATCACGCCGTAACAGAAGACCAAATCGCCGTAAACGCCGTTACAAATAATAAAATTAAAAATGATGAAATTTCATTGTCGAAAATGAAAGTAGATTCAATTGGAACAAACCAGCTTATCGATAATTCTGTCACTTCTGCTAAAATTGCCAATAATACAATTGTCGTAGGCGATTTGGCAAATGATTGTGTCACAACTGATAAAATCTTAGATTCAAATATCACCGCCGTTAAATTGGCTTCCAATTCGGTTGAAACTGCTAAAATCAAAAATAGAAATGTGACATCTGAAAAAATTGCCGAAAATGCTATTACCAAATTTGAATTAGCTTCCAACGCAATTGAAACTACACATTTAAAAGCTCTTAATGTAACAACGAGTAAAATAGCAGATAAAAATATAACATTTTCCAAAATTCAAGATGTAGCACCCAATACAATTGTTGCTAGAAATGACAACGATACTGGTGTTTTGAGTAGTGTTACTATTTTGGACAAACAACTTTTAATTGGAACTGGTAATGGATTTAATGCTCGCGAATTATCCGGTGATGTAACTATGAATAATTTAGGCGTAGTCACTGTCTCTGCTGATGCTATAACTACCTCTAAAATTGGAGCTCAACAAGTTACAAAAGACAAAATTAAAGCTAAAGACATTACTCACGCCGAAATTGCCACCAAAACAATTACTGGCGGTAGTTCTGGAAATATTGCGTTCAATACTATTATTTCTGAAAACATCTTAGCCGATGAAATCAAACAATCAAACGTTGGACCCGGTGCTATTGGAACAACAGAACTTGAAGATAGAAAAGTTACTTCTATTAAAATAGATAATGGCGCCGTTACATCAAACGAATTGGGAATCAACGCGGTTGAGACAACTCATATAAAAGACCTCAATGTAACACACGCCAAATTAGCCGCCGATAGTGTGATTTCTTCTAAAATTCTAAACGGCAACATAACCACCGCTAAAATAGCTGACAGCGCAATCGTTTCCGCTAAGATTGCCGATGACAATGTTATACTTAGCAAAATACAAAAAATCGACGGAAATGCTCTATTAGTAAATAATACAGGGGCTTCTGATAATGTCGTTGCTAAAGTTGTTTCAAACAAGCAATTATTAATTGGAAATGGTGCTGGATTTAATTCCAGAATTCTTACCGGCGATATAACAATGGACAACGAAGGTGTTGTTACGGTTTCCAACAACGCGATTAATAATTCTAAAATTGCCACCAATTCAATCGATATAAATCAATTGCAAGCCAATTCTGTTGGTTCAACCCAACTTGTCACAGCTTCCGTTTCAGGTGGCGCCACTGGCATTATCGCACTCGACACAATCACAACTGATAATTTAGCAGCAAATAGTGTCGATTCTTCAGAAATAAAGAATGATGCGGTTATTACCAGTAAAATTTTGGCTGGAAATGTTACATTGGCTAAATTGGATGCTCCTATTTCACACAAATTAAGCTGTATTGACGTTCAAGGTTTAACTACCGAAACCCCGCTTGTATTAAATAATATAACAACCAATTCTACAAATATAACAAATAATACTACTGCAATCACTGCTTTAACAACTGGCGCGCCAGAATTATTAAATACTCTTTCTGAAATTGCTTCTGCTCTAGGAAATGATGCCGATTATGCTACTTCTGTGACAACTAATTTGGCTGGCAAAGTTTCCAAAGGCACTCTTGCAAATCCTGTCGCCGAAGATATATACGGAACAAAAACTTTCCATAGTCTGATTGGAGGCAGCATATCCGGATTAGCCGCCCAAGCTACAAAATTAGCAACTGTAAACGGACAAGCCGTCACAATTGCTGGAAAACCATTTGACGGACTTAGCAATATATCAATTGCCCCCGAAGATATTACAGGATTAAATGTAGGTTCCAAACAAATAATCAGCACCGCCGAAAGAGTTAAAATTAACAATATACAGTTTTCCACCACACCAACTACTGCAATTGACTTATATGCTTTAAATCAAAATGTAGATAACGCTGTTCTTAAAAGTGACGTAGACCAATCTATCCAAGGTGAAAAAACATTTACAAAAAATGTTACTATCAATGCTGGATACAAATTAATGGGTGATGTAGACGGACAAATCAAACAAGCTACACAATCATTAATCACTACAGTTGGAACTTTACTATCGCTCAATGTTGCCGGAACTATTACAAGCGCAGGTATTACTTCAACCGAAAATATTACCGCTACTGGCAAAACTGTAAGTGCTGAAACATTTTCAGCCGCCGGAAATATTAGTGCTGTTAATATAACATCAACCGGTGATTTTATAGGAAATGTAACGGGAAATCTAACCGGTGATTTTACAGGAAATATAAAAGGACCAGCTGATGGCGGAAACATTGAAAGTGTATTTGTAAATTCGCAATGGGACGCAAACACAAATGCATATACCAAGGCTATTATAAAAGCAGACTTAATCGGCGCGGTTACAGGTGGAATAACCGGAGACGTCGCTGGTAATTCAACTGGTTGTACGGGAAATTCAGCTACAGCAACTCAATTGCTTGCCAGTAAAAAAATCGGAAATGTTGATTTTGATGGTACTCAAGATATTGTCCCTTCCACAATTGCGATTGTCACAGATGTTGCTGCCGCTGAAAGATTCGTAACATTTAACGATTCAAACGCAAATGCCGCCCAACAAATTAAAAATCACGCCGATTTTAAATATAAGCCTTCTGAAGGTAAATTAACAGTCCCTACAATTGTATCTAGTTTAATCGGTAATATAACCGGAAATGTAAATGGTAATGTCTTGAAAGCAGACGGTGGCGTCGTTATTAATGCCGATACTAAAATAGCCACGTTGAACGGAATTACCATGGGTGGAGATATTACTATGGGGGCCAATCATATTACTGGAACAAATGGTTCAACTATTACAATGACCACCTTGAATGGAACTTTGGGAACAGCCGCGCAAACAAGTATTACATCTGTCGGGACACTTTCATCCCTTAATGTCGGAGGAGACCTTATAGTAACAAGTGGAAATCTTGAAATTCAAGGCGCAAATGCTGTATTGACTTGTTCCTCTCTGGTTGGCGAAGTAACTGGAAATGCTTCAAGCGCAACGAAATTAAAAGATATGAGAACTATTGCCGGCCAAAATTTCAATGGAACGCAATCTATCACGAAAGAACAACTTGCTACAGGGGGCATTATTACCGTCGATGGAACACAAACCTTAACAAACAAAACATTAGACAGTACTACATTAAACGGAACTCTTACAGTGGGATCAAATGATATTACTGGAACATCTGGTTCGGTTATTACAATGACTACTTTGAATGGAACTTTGGGAACAGCCTCTCAACCAAATATTACATCGGTGGGAACGTTGGCGGGATTGACGGTGAGCGGAAATATCAATATGAGTGACCAACAAATTTCAAATTGCGAAAAACTATCATTAAATAATGGTTCCTCTATTGACGGCTCTAATATAACTTTTAAAGGAAATGCATACACCGTAACAAACGGTGTTTATACTGGTCCTAGCGATAATAATAACGTATCTAGCAATAGTATTGGAATTCCAACTACATTCACCAGCACTTTGGCCGTTTCGGGGGCCGTCACCATCTCAAGCACTCTTACGGTGGGAACGAATAATATTGTTTGTACCGGACAAATTGGCGGCAACGGTGCCTCATTTGTAGGGTCTTTTAACGGAAACGCTGCAACCGTAACAAACGGTCTTTATAATTCAAGTGTTGCGGCACAAGAGGTTAATTCCGATATGAATTTTAATGATAAGTGTGTGTTTTCTGATGGTGGCAACCAGTTTACAAATGGTTTAACAATCGCAGGGGGTCTTGTGGTTGATAGTATAGATATATCCGGTAAAATAACCGCAGATGCGCTCGGTGGATTTAAAGGAAAGTATTATGATAGTAGCAATGCTACAATCATTGATAACACTGCTGGCAGCGTAGAATTTACAGGTGCTTTGACTGGAACAGCATCATTTGCTACAGCATTGGTAACTACATGTAAAATCGGAAGTCCTGCCATAGGTACTCTTCAGTCATCTGGCAATGTTGGTGCAACAGTAGATTTCACCGGACAAGCAGATGTTACTTTAACGCCACAGCACTGTGGTATTTCTACCGCCAGCCATACAATAGGCGATACGACAATGATATCCAGTGACGAAAGAATAAAATACAATGGTTACAAAGCGTCCATCGATGCTAATACCCTAGGCATATCCAATATTGTTGGTACAGGCAATAGTATCGCGGGCGCATTGGACAACATATCAGAAATTAATCAATTTTTAACAGGTTCAAATGCGGTTGGTTCCACAATAGGAGGAACATTGGGAGCCGAATTTTTAAAATATCTTAAACTTGGAACATCTGGAGCAGCAGCTGCTAGTTCTACTATATACGACATTATTACATTCGATAAAAATATTATAGCGTCAAGTGGTTTAACCGGTATAGCATCTCAGGCAACTCGACTTGAGACAGCCAGAAAAATCGGATCGAATTTTACTACAGGTACTATAAATCAAGATTATGTTGAGTTTAATGGAACCGCTAATGTAACATTAACTCCTAGACTGGTTGGATTAAGTAATGTAAATAATACTAGTGATGTAGATAAACCTGTCTCAACAGACGTACAAACAGCATTGGATTTAAAAGCACCTTTAGCAGGACCAACATTTACTGGAGCACCAACAGCACCAACAGCAACAGCAGGAACCAATACAACACAATTAGCAACGACGGCATTTGTGAAAACGGCGGTTGATAGTTTGATAGATATTGCTCCAGACGCTTTAAATACATTAAATGAATTAGCAGCAGCCATAGGCGATGATGCGAATTATGCGGCTACAGTAACAACAGCATTATCGGGAAAACACCCGTCTATTACAACATTAGCACGATTGAATGCTAATTTAATCCATGATGGAAGTGTAGATAATACGGAATTTGGATATTTAAATGGTGTAACAAGTGCGATACAAACGCAAATTGATAGCAAACAAGCAACTATAACAGATGGTGATTTAACGATAGCGAGAACAACAGGATTACAAGCGGCGTTAGATGCGAAACAAGCTACAATAACGGATGCAAGTTTAACTATTGCGAGAACAAGTGGATTACAAGCGGCATTAGATGCGAAACAAGCTACAATAACGGATGCAAGTTTAACTATTGCGAGAACAAGTGGATTACAAGCGGCATTAGATGCGAAACAAGCAACTATAACAGATGGTGATTTAACGATAGCGAGAACAACAGGATTACAAGCCGCTTTGGATTTAAAAGCACCTTTAGCAGGACCAACATTTACTGGAGCACCAACAGCACCAACAGCAACAGCAGGAACCAATACAACACAATTAGCAACGACGGCATTTGTGAAAACGGCGGTTGATAGT
>Ga0209632_10000687_pt1 | contig 34737 bp, 38 predicted proteins | sample COG_10_FD_184754 | JGI IMG/M metagenome (GOLD analysis project Ga0209632, IMG submission 184754) | Pelagic Microbial community sample from North Sea - COGITO 998_met_10 (SPAdes) (version 2) | ecosystem: Environmental > Aquatic > Marine > Neritic zone/Coastal water | place: Helgoland, sampling... | reverse complement strand
ATGACAAACAGGCACTGGTCTTAGTCAACTACGGAAATGCCTCAGGAAAAGACTTGCTTGGACTTTCTGTACAAATTCAAGAAGCTATTTTAATTATTTTTGGCATTCATTTAGAAAGTGAAGTTAACATCTTGTAGCCAATCTACTTTTTTACTGAACCTTGATATTATTCCATAAAGAATCAGATCCAAAGTAGCCCAAAACCCATCCGCTAACACAGATATTGGGAATAAAGCGACCGCCTAAAAGCTGTGTTATCTTATAAGTTATAAAAACTAATACATGACCCAAAGAATATACTGCAATTCCTAATTCACAAAAAACAAGCTAAAAAGTATCGAAAATTGTATCTTTGAAAAAAAAGATGGCTTTACTTTTAATTACACTCGGGCTTTTAGGAATTGCTGTTGCAGGCATATCTATAAAAATATGGGCACAGAAAGATGGTGAATTTGCAGGCACTTGCGCAAGCCAAAATCCAATGCTAAACAAAGATGGAGAAGCATGTGGGTTTTGTGGAAAAACTGCTGAAGAGTACAAAGACTGTTCTGAACCTGAGCATACATAACCATATAAAACTAAAGACTAAAGTTTATAGTGTTTAGCGAGTTCAACTTCGCTGTTAAATCACCTATGTATTGGAAATAAATAATATCATTCAGAAAGCTAAAAAAAACAATCAAATTGCATTCAACACTTTGTTGCATCTGTTTTGGAATGATGTGTATGGCTTTCTAATTAAACGAACCCGTAATGAAAATGATGCTGAAGACATTACGATCGAAACATTTTCAAAGGCCTTTGAAAAAATTGAAACATTTGATGAAAAATTCAAATTCAAAACATGGCTTATTACAATCGCAAAAAACACACATTCTGATAGCCTAAGAAAACAAAAAACATCTCTTAGTAATCAAACATCTGAAGAAGATGAAGAGCGCGTTTATTGGATTATGGATGAAGCCTTATCCCCTGAAGACAAGCTAATAACAGAGCAAAACTTAGCTGAGTTACTAAAAGACATCAAAAAACTAAAGCCTCATTATCAACAAGTTATAAATTTGCGTTATTTTCAAGAATTATCTTACAACGAAATTTCGAAAGAAATCGAGGCTCCGGTAAATAATGTAAAGATTAAACTCCTGCGAGCAAAAAAATTATTAGCCGAAATAATCTTGTCTAAAAAATGAAGCAAATTATTCAAAAGCTAGGGCCAGGTTTACTTTTTGCTGGTGCAGCGATTGGCGTCTCCCATTTGGTGCAGTCTACCCGATCTGGAGCTGATTTTGGATTTGGATTACTATGGGCTTTATTACTAATTCACGTGGTTAAATATCCATTTTTCCAATACGGGCCTAGATATGCAAGTGCAACTGGCGAAAGTTTATTAGAAGGTTACCAAAAACTTGGAAAAGGAGTCTTAGAGATCTATGGAGTGTTGACTTTCCTAACGATGTTTACTATTCAAGCGGCTGTAACAATTGTAACTGCTGGAATTGCAACCTCATTATTTGGAGATTTTATTAGTGTTAAGGTTTGGACTGTTGTGATTCTTAGTCTTTGTTTTGTCATTTTAAACATCGGAAAGTATCAATTCTTAGATGTCGCAATAAAAATCATTGTGATCACCTTGACCTTAACCACTTTAATGGCAACTACAATGGCATTTTACAATTCTACAAATGCGATTGAACTTGTACAACACATCCCAGAGGGAAGTATCGAAATCACTTTCTTAATTGCCTTTATGGGCTGGATGCCAGCGCCTTTAGACGTATCGGTATGGCATTCTTTATGGACTACAGAAAAACAACTAGCAAGCACAAAAAAACTAAGCACTAGAACAGCACTGCTCGATTTTAATATTGGATATTTAGGAACCGTTATATTGGGGGTCTGTTTTGTTGCTCTTGGAGCCCTTATAATGAACCCTACTGGGAACAGCTTTAGTAACAGTGCTGGAACATTTTCTGTACAACTTATTGACATGTATACTCAGAGTCTTGGAAGTTGGGCCTATATAATTATTGGGGTCGCAGCATTCACTACCATGTTTAGCACAACCTTAACAACACTGGATGCATCCCCACGTTCTATGAACAAAACTATAGAACTGTTATTTAAAACAACCTTCAAAAAGGGCTATTTGACATGGAGTTTGATACTAATATTAGGAACTTTATGTATTTATTTCTTTTTTCTTTCTAACATGGGAAGCTTGATTAAATTGGCCACAATCCTCTCCTTTTTAACAGCTCCGTTTTACGCACTAGCAAACTACTTGTTAGTCTCTAGTAAACATACACCAAAAGAATGGCAGCCTTCAAAATTCATGCATTTCATCAGCTGTACAGGGCTTCTTTTTTTAATTGGTTTTAGCGTTTGGTATCTCACAATTTTATGATTTTTTTATAAGAATACTTTGTATCTTTGTTTCATTAAATTGAACCCATGGCTGTAGAAACACTTTCAGATCCAATTGTACGTCAACCCAAACCCAAATGGCTTCGCGTAAAACTACCTACTGGTAAAAAATACACAGAGCTTAGAGGGCTTGTTGACAAATACAACCTCAATACTATATGTACTTCTGGAAGCTGCCCTAATATGGGTGAATGCTGGGGAGAAGGGACGGCTACGTTTATGATTCTAGGAAATGTGTGTACACGATCATGTGGGTTTTGTGGCGTTAAAACTGGACGACCAGAAACTGTTGATTGGGACGAGCCTGAAAAAGTAGCAAGATCAATCAAAATAATGGACATCAAACACGCCGTACTTACAAGCGTTGACAGAGACGACTTGAAAGACATGGGGAGTATCATGTGGGCCGAAACCGTGAAAGCGGTTAGACGCATGAATCCAAACACGACAATGGAAACATTAATCCCTGATTTTCAAGGGATTGAAAAACATATTGACCGAATTATTGAAGTTGCTCCAGAAGTTGTTTCTCACAATATGGAGACCGTTAGGCGTCTCACACGTGAAGTTCGAATTCAGGCTAAATACGAAAAGAGTCTGGGTGTTTTAAAATACTTAAAAGACAACGGACAACGCCGCACAAAAACAGGCCTTATGCTTGGTCTTGGAGAAACACGCAATGAAATTATTGAAACACTTCATGATATTAGAAATGCAGATGTAGATGTAGTGACTATTGGTCAGTATTTACAACCAAGTAAAAAACATTTGCCTGTAAAGCAATTTATTACTCCAGATCAATTCAAAGAATACGAAACGATTGGATTAGAATTAGGTTTTCGCCATGTTGAAAGCAGTGCATTGGTTAGATCTTCTTACAAAGCTCAAAAACACATCCACTAACTATGATTAGGGTTGCCATTAATGGATTTGGACGCATTGGACGACGTGTTTTTAGAATCCTGCTTGAACACGCTGATATTAAGGTCGTCGCTATTAATGATCTAGCTGATATTAAAACATTGGCGCATCTAACTAAATACGATAGTATTCATGGCACCTTAAAAAAAGTTGTTTCCAGTGATAGCACACATTTAATTATTGAAGACCTAAAAATTCCTGTCCTAAATAAGCCCCACCCTAAAGACCTAAATTGGGCCCCTTTTGACGTAGATATTGTGATAGAATCTACCGGAAAATTTAAGACAAAAAGTGAATTAATCCATCACATCAACAATGGAGCCTCTAAAGTAATCTTGAGTGTGCCTCCTACAGATGAATCCATAAAAACAATTGTACTAGGAATTAATGATCAGCTCTTACAAAACGATGATCTTATTATTTCTAATGCATCTTGCACCACCAACAATGCAGCTCCGATGTTGTCTATTATAAATTCACTTTGTGGAGTGAATCAGGCTTATATCACAACCGTACACTCTTATACTACAGACCAAAGCCTACACGACCAACCTCACCATGATTTAAGACGTGCACGTGCAGCTGGACAGTCTATCGTACCAACTACTACAGGAGCAGCCAAGGCATTAACTAAAATTTTTCCAGAGCTAGCCGATAACATTGGAGGCTGTGGCATCCGTGTCCCTGTTATCAATGGATCCCTTACAGATATAACATTTAATGTCAAAAATCAAACGACTGTTGAGGCCATAAATAATGCTTTTAAAGAAGCTTCAAAGTCTTTTTTTAAAGGAGTACTTGAATATACAGAAGATCCAATTGTATCGATAGATATAGTTGGGAATACACATTCATGTATTTTTGACGCACAAATGACATCGGTCATAGGAAACATGGTAAAAATTATAGGTTGGTACGACAACGAAACTGGATATTCAAGTCGCATTATAGATTTGATCTATAAAATAAGTGATTAGGCCTCATATCGCTTTACATAGGACACAACCAACCTTTCAAACTCCTCTGCTTTATCGATAGTCAATTGAATTGGTAAGTAAAATAATCGATTGTGCGCTTTCGGATTTAATCTAGAAAAATCTTTTTCGGTCGTCAATACCAATGGTTTTGAATGAATAAACTCCAATTCAGATATAGAAAACTCATGGTGATCTTTATAGTTTAAATGCTCAAAATCAAGTCCTAAATTTTTTAAATATTTAACCAAAGGAGTCGGATTTGCAATCCCTGTTACCAATGTAAAATATGTTCCTTTTAAATCTGCCAAAGCTCGGCTTGAATCAGATGAAATCAATGTATCACTGTACTGAATACTGCTAAAAAACACGGCTTGATTGGAAGCTGGATTCAAACGTTTGGTAATAGCTGTTTTGTCTAATTCACTCAGGTTTTCTGGACATTTGGTCACCACAATCAACTGTGCGCGTTTCGCACCTGACTTAGGTTCTCTTAAATTCCCTGTAGGCAGAACGTAATCATCACAGTACAGATGGTCGTATGCAGTTAAAAGAATATTAAATCCAGCCAATACTTTGCGATGCTGAAATGCATCATCTAATAAAATAACGTCTGTTGAAGGGTGGTGTTGTTTTAAAAGTTCTAAACCATTTTGACGGTCTGAATCAACCGCAACGATGACATCCTTAAACTTATTAAATATTTGAAACGGCTCATCTCCAATAGCTTTAGAGGTTGTTTGTAAACCCGCAATAACAAATCCTTTAGAAACACGACCATAACCACGACTTAAAATTGCTAACTGATGATTTTTATTAAGAATTGAAACTAAATATTCAACCATGGGGGTTTTTCCAGTGCCTCCAACAGAAATATTACCCACACAAATAAGCGGAAACTCATAAGATTTAGACTTAAAAAAAGACCAATCATATAATTTGTTTCTTAAAAATACCACCACATAATAGAGGGGTACAAAGGGGGATAATATTTTTCTTAAAAGCTTCACTACAACGAAAGTAATTATTTTATCTTTGAAGTTAAACAAAAACTTATGATAGTTCAAGATGTTATAACGCACTTAGAGGCTTTGGCCCCCCTTGCCTATGCTGAAGAATTTGACAATGTAGGCCTTTTAGTGGGTGATAAAAATACGGAAATTACAGGAGTTTTAGTCACTTTAGACACCCTTGAAAAGGTTGTAGATGAGGCGATTAAAAACCACTGTAACTTAATAGTCAGCTTCCATCCTATTATATTTAAAGGACTAAAAAAAATAACTGGAAATAGTTATGTCGAACGAGTTGTCCTTAAAGCTATAGAAAATAAAATTGCAATTTATGCTATTCACACCGCACTAGATAACGCTTTTGATGGCGTAAACGGAAGTCTTTGTGACACCCTAGGCATACAAAACAGAACGGTGCTTATCCCACAAGCAGGTACTATAAAACAACTTACAACCTATGTGCCTACAAAAGATGCGGAGAGAGTAAGGAACGCCTTATTTGAAGTTGGTGCTGGAAGTATTGGCAATTATGACAACTGTAGCTTTAATCTTGCAGGCGAAGGTACTTATAAAGGAAATGAAAATTCTAATCCAGTCGTAGGAGAAAAACATGTGTTACAGAAAGAAACCGAAATTCAAGTTAAAATAAGTTTTAACAAACATCTTGAGAATAGAATTCTAAAAACCTTATTTCAAAACCACCCCTATGAAGAAGTAGCTTATGAGATTATAACCTTAGAAAACACAAATCAATATATTGGAATGGGAATGGTTGGCTATTTGGAAAAACCAATGGAAAGCACTGAGTTTTTAACTTTTATAAAAAACAAGCTCAATTGTTCTATCATACGACACTCCAAGCTTTTAGACACCCCAATTCATAAGGTTGCTGTTTTAGGTGGCTCTGGAAGCTTTGCTATAGAAGCAGCCAAGTTAGCTGGAGCTGAAGCTTTTATAACTTCAGATCTTAAATATCATGATTTTTTTAGGGCAGAAAACGAATTATTATTGAGCGACATAGGACACTATGAAAGTGAACAGCACATAAAAAATATTTTAGTAGCACATCTTAAGAAAAAAATTACTAATTTTGCAATCCTTTTATCAAAGATAAACACAAATCCTGTAAAGTATATATAAGCATGGCTAAAAAGAAAGAATTAACCGTAGAGGAACGATTAAGAGCTCTTTATGATTTACAATTAATAGATTCAAGAGTTGACGAAATTAGAAATGTACGTGGAGAACTTCCCTTAGAAGTTCGAGATCTTGAAGATGACGTTGAAGGCTTTAAACTTAGAGTTCAGAAATTAGAAGACAGTCTAACAGAGATTGACAGTCAAATCAAATCCAAAAAAAATCTTATTGAAGAGGCTAAAGGATTGATAAAAAAATATACTGAACAACAAAAGAATGTTCGAAACAACCGCGAATTCAACTCCTTGAGTAAAGAAGTAGAATTTCAAGAGTTAGAAATTCAATTAGCTGAAAAGCACATCAAAGAATTTAGCGCTCAAATTGAACAAAAAAATGAGGTTATTAATGGGACTAAAGAACGTTTACAAGAACGTGAAACTCACTTAAAGCATAAAAAAGCAGACTTAAACGATATTCTTGCTGAGACTGAAAAAGAAGAAAAACTTTTACTTTCAAAGTCCGAAGATTACAAGACCAAAATCGAAGCTAGACTTGTCGCTTCTTATTTAAAAATACGCGCAAGTGTAAAAAACGGATTAGCTATTGTACCTATAGAAAGAGGTGCATCTGGAGGATCTTATTTTACAATTCCTCCTCAGGTTCAAATGGAAATTGCTTCGCGAAAAAAAATCATTTCTGACGAGCATAGTGGTCGAATTTTAGTCGATGCTTCATTAGCCGAAGAACAAAAGGTTAAAATGGAGAAGTTATTTTCTAAACTATAATTTACCTAACATAGTTAAATAAAAAAGCCTTCCTAATGTGAAGGCTTTTTTATTTAATATAACTTTCACATCTTTATAAAAAAAGGAGTGTAAGTTTATATTCTAAATTAGAGTCACTAATGAAAAACATTTTAACACTATTTATTTGTTTGAGTTTCAGCTTTACGAGTTGCCAGACAAAAAAAACGACAAGTAAGCAGGAAGCTATCATTAATGCCGAAGCTATTGAGGTTCCAATGGAAAATGGATTAGCAAAAGCCTATTTTGCCAGTGGATGTTTTTGGTGTGTTGAAGCGATCTATGAGAGTGTGAATGGCGTTACCGAGGTAATTAATGGCTATGCAGGCGGACACACAGACAGCCCAACTTACCAGCTAAGCAACACAGGAAGAACAGGTCATGCTGAAGCTGTTGAGGTTTACTACGACCCCCGCATTGTGAGTTTCTCTACCCTTTTAGACGTGTATTTTGGATCACAAAATATCACACAAGTAAATGGCCAAGGTCCAGATCGAGGGTCCCAATACCGCTCTATTGTTTTTTACCAAAATGAAGCTCAAAAGGGTGCGATTTTAAATAAAATTAAAGAACTTAAAAAAGAGCTTCAAATAAATGTAGCCGCAGAAGTATATCCATTTCTTAAATTTTGGCAAGGAGAAGATTATCATCAAGACTATGAGCGACTTCACCCTAATAACTCCTACGTAAAAAACGTATCTATTCCACGATTATTAAAATTTAAACGAAAATTTCCACAGCTGCTAAAGTAAGAGGCTAAAGTTTAAAGTATCAATTTTATTTTAAGCCGAAAATGCCTATTTTTGAAAGAACTCAAACCTCAACATATTGACAAATTTCAAGCAAGGAATCGAATATGCTAAAGACCAAGACCTCCGTGATCCTTTAGCTCATTATCGTACTAAATTTCATATTCCTAAAAACGAAGAGGGAAATGAATGGTTGTACTTTACAGGGAATTCTCTTGGACTTCAACCAAAAGAAACCAAAAACCACATTAAACAAGAACTGGATGACTGGGCTAACTTGGGGGTAGAAGGTCATTTTGAAGCCAAAAATCCTTGGATGCCCTACCACGAGTTTCTTACCGAAACAATGGCTCAAATTGTAGGAGCCAAACCCATTGAGGTTGTGATTATGAACACATTAACTACAAACCTACATTTGTTAATGGTTTCCTTTTATCAACCCACCAAATTAAAACATAAAATTCTAATTGAGAGTGATGCCTTTCCCTCCGATCGGTATGCCGTAGAAACCCAATTAAAATTCCATGGATTTGATCCGTCAGATTCATTAATTGAATGGTCACCACGCCAAGGACAAACACTTCTTAATATTGAAGATCTGGAATCAATTTTAGAATCACAAGGCGAAGAAATCGCATTACTTTTAATCGGAGGAGTCAATTATTATACTGGACAATATTTAGATTTAAAAAAAATCAGTCAGCTGGGACATGAAAAAGGATGTAAAGTAGGTATTGATTTGGCTCATGGCGTTGGAAACATTCAGCCAAACCTACACGAAAGCGGTGTCGATTTTGCTGCATGGTGCACCTATAAATACATGAATTCTGGCCCTGGAAGTCTTGGCGGAATTTTCGTACATGAACGTTATGCAAACGATCAAACCTTGAAACGATTTGCAGGCTGGTGGAGTCAAAACAAAGCTACACGATTTGACATGAGGCAGCCTCTAGATATCACTCCTGGAGCCGAAGGCTGGCAGCTAAGCAACCCTCCAATTTTATCCATGGCGGCTATCAAAGCATCCCTGGAGCTGTTTAATGAAGTTGGAATGAATGCCTTGATAAAAAAATCAAGACTTCTCACTGGTTATTTAGAATATCTAATTCTAGAATTAAACAATAAGAATATTTCTATTATCACTCCAAGAGACCCTGAACAAAGAGGGTGTCAATTATCAATACAAGTTAAAAATGCTAATAAATCTTTACACACAAAACTAACAGAGGCACATGTGATTACCGACTGGAGAACCCCAGACGTCATACGCTGTGCGCCCGTGCCATTTTATAATTCATTTGAAGATGTTTTTAAAATGGTTGAACAATTAAAAACAATACTGAATGCCTAAACAAGAAAGTATATTAATTATTGGAGCCGGACTTTGTGGATCCCTACTTGCTCTAAGACTTGGTCAGCGTGGCTTTAAAGTCCATGTAGTTGAGATGCGTCCCGATTTGAGAACCGTAGACATTAGCGCTGGCCGCTCCATTAATTTAGCCTTTTCTAATCGCGGACTTAAGGCAATTAAATTGGTTGGTTTAGAATCAAAGGTTCACTCATTATGCATTCCTATGCATGGAAGGATGGTGCATGACACTGAAGGAAATACATTTTTATCAAACTATAGTGGACGTGAAAACGAATCCATAAATTCCATCTCAAGAGAGTTGCTAACGGCCCTACTACTAGATGAAGCAGAAGCCCTTGAAAATGTTACTATAGAATTCCAAAAACGCTGTACAAATGTAGACTTTGACAATAAAGAAGCCTCTTTTGAAGACACTATTTCTAAAACTGAGTTTAAAATTTCTGCAGATCTCATATTTGGAACTGATGGTGCAGGATCCGCATTGCGAAAAAGTTACTTTAAAGAGCGTACGTTTTTATTTAGTTTTTCTCAAAACTACCTTACACACGGCTATAAGGAGCTAACCATTCAACCCGACGAAAAGGGCGGTTTTAAAACATATAAGAACGCCCTTCATATATGGCCAAGAGGCGATTTTATGATTATAGCACTACCTAACCTAAACGGAAGTTTTACGGTCACACTTTTTCTTAGTTATGAATCTGGAACCTATAACTTCAATAACCTTACAACTCCAGAAATTGTGACTGAGTTTTTTGAAAAGGAGTTTCCAGATGCGCTTGAACTCATGCCAAATTTAGCCGTTGAGTTTTTCGAAAACCCAACCGCCCCCTTAGGAACTGTTAAATGTTTCCCATGGAATTACAAAGGACACAGCCTACTGCTAGGAGATTCTGCACATGCTATCGTCCCTTTTTACGGACAAGGGATGAATGCCTCTTTTGAAGATGTTGTAGAATTCGATGCCTTTTTAGACACCCATAAAGGAGACTGGGAAGCAACTTTCAAAGACTTTCAAAACCATAGAAAAATTGATACTGACGGCATTGCCGACCTAGCCATTGACAACTTTCATGAAATGAAAGACCACGTTGCTAATCCAATATTTCAAGAAAAAAGAAAAATTGAAATGGCTCTGGAAGCAGAATTCCCAGAAGTTTACCATTCAAAATATTCGCTCGTCACCTTTAAAGAAACTATTGGCTATAACGAAGCTATGACGATTGGACGCGCCCAAGACAAGGCTATATTAAGCATGTTGGCAGCTAACAAAATAAGCCTAAAAGAAAACCTTAAGGAAGTGCTTAAAAAAGTGCAGGAAGAAACGAGTAATATCCTTATGGAAGACACTATCGCTAGAACATTTAAGTATTAATTAAATAGAAAACTATGAGTACTAAAGTAACACCAAGAGGCGCATATCCACATACCAAACGAGTGGGCGATTTTATCTTTGTTTCTGGAACAAGCTCAAGACGGAAAGATAATAGCATTGCAGGCGTGGACATCATAGATGACATGGGCACTAAGCATTTAAATATTGAAACTCAAACTCGTGAAGTCCTAAAAAACATAAATACTAATTTAATAAGTGAAGGTGCTAGCCTCGATGACGTCGTAGACGTTACCTCTTTTTTAGTAAATATGAACGATTTTGCAGGGTACAATACAGTTTATGGCGAATTTTTCAAGCCTGAAACAGGCCCAACCCGAACCACTGTTGCAGTACATCAACTACCACATCCAGATTTAGTAATCGAGATTAAAGTAATGGCCTATAAAAAACAACTATGATTCAGCTAAAAAACTATATCAATGGTGAATTTCTGGATCCTATTCAAAACGAATGGCTAGATAATTACAATCCTTCTAATGGAAGTGTGTATGGTCAAACTCCTAACTCAAGCCTGAAAGATGTAAATTTAGCTTACAAAGCGGCCAAAAAAGCTTTTGTGTCATGGTCTCAAACGTCCTTAGAAAAACGAAGTGCTATTTTACTAAAAATAGCGAGCTTGATAGACGCCAATTTAGAGCGATTTGCAGAAGCTGAAAGTAAAGATAATGGCAAGCCTATTACGGTAGCCAAAAGTGTCGACATCCCTAGAGCGGCCAGTAACTTTAGATTTTTTGGACATGCCATCACACAGTTTCACAGTGAAAGTCATGAAACTAAAAGTGAAAAAACCATTAACTATACATTAAGGCATCCGTTGGGAGTTGTTGGCTGTATCTCACCATGGAACCTCCCTTTATACTTACTCACCTGGAAAATTGCCCCTGCATTGGCAGCAGGTAATTGTGTGATTGCAAAACCAAGTGAAATCACCCCCTACACGGCATTTCTTTTAGGGGAAATATGTAACGAAGCGGGGCTTCCAAAGGGAGTTTTAAATATCGTACACGGCCTAGGCACCTCTACAGGACAAGCGATTGTTGAACACCCACACATTAAAGCAATCTCATTTACAGGGGGAACAGAAACAGGAAAAATCATAGCAAGAACTGCAGCCCCAATGTTTAAGAAACTTTCTCTGGAACTGGGAGGGAAAAATCCAAATATCATTTTTGCAGACTGTGATTATGAAAAAATGCTAACAACTACCGTAAAATCTTCATTTTCTAACCAAGGACAAATTTGTTTGTGCGGCAGTAGAATTTTTGTAGAAGCCTCAGTATTTGAACGGTTTAAAAAAGACTTTATAGAGCGAGTAAGTCAACTAATTGTAGGCCCTCCATCAAATGAGTCCACACAAGTTGGCGCCTTAGTTTCTAAAGCACACTACGAAAAAGTACTTAGTTTTATAGACGGCGTAGACACCAGTGAAAGTAAATTAGTATTCGGAGGAAAAAGAGTCCGCGTAAAAGGCTATGAAGACGGCTATTACTTAATGCCAACGATTATCCAAGTAAACTCAAATTCGTGTCACTTAAACCAAGAAGAGATTTTTGGCCCCATTGTAACTATAATGTCTTTTAATTCAGAATCAGAAGTTTTAGAAATGGCAAATGATGTTAAGTATGGGTTATCTGCGTCTGTATGGACTAATAACTTAAAAAGAAGTCTGTTTTTTTCTGAGCAATTGGAATGTGGAATTGTATGGGTAAACACCTGGATGCAAAGAGATTTACGCACCCCTTTTGGTGGGGTTAAATCGTCTGGTGTGGGTCGTGAGGGTGGCTTTGAAGCGCTTCGATTTTTCACTGAAACAAAAAATATATGTATTAATTACGAATAATAAAAAAATGAATTTAAACTTAGAACATAAAAATGCCCTTGTATGCGGAAGCACTCAAGGCATTGGAAAAGCGGCCGCAATCGCGTTGGCCTCAGAGGGTGTAAACGTTACCCTAGTAGCTCGAAATGAAGCCAAACTAAAAGCGGTTATTGAAACATTACAGAATCCAGAAAATCACGACTATATCGTTGCTGACTTTATGAACCCAACAGAATTAAAGTCAAAAGTGGAGACCTATATTGAAAATAATCATGGGTTTCACATTCTTATAAATAATACGGGTGGGCCAAGAAGTGGCCCCATCATTGATGCTAGCTTGGAGGCCTTTGAAAGTGCATTTACTCAACATTTAAAGTGTAATCATGTGCTAGCACAACTTACGGTGCCGTTCATGAAAAAAACGTCTTATGGGCGAATCATTAATATTATATCTACATCTGTAAAGGAGCCCATTGAGGGCTTAGGTGTTAGTAATACCATTCGTAATGCAGTGGGAAATTGGAGTAAAACACTGTCCTTTGAATTAGGCCGTTTTGGAATTACGGTCAATAATGTATTGCCGGGGTTTACGGAAACAGAACGTTTAAATGAAATCATTAAAGTCAAAGCGGAGCAAGCCAAAACGAGTATAGAAGAAATGGCTGCTATTATGAAGACTCATACGCCTGCCAAAAGATTTGCTAAGCCCGAAGAAACGGCCAATGCTATTGTGTTTTTGGCAAGTGAAGCAGCAAGCTATATAAATGGGGTTAATATCCCTGTTGACGGCGGGCGGACAAAATCTTTGTAACTTTATAAAAACTAAATCTAATACAAAAACAATGAGCAAGCTAGTATCTCCCTTAAATATTAAAGCATGGATTGAAGAAAACAGAGACTTATTAAAACCCCCTGTTGGAAATAAATGTGTGTGGAATGATGGTGAATTTATTGTGATGGTTGTTGGAGGCCCCAACAACAGAAAGGATTATCATTATAATGAAACGCCTGAATTTTTCTATCAACTAGAGGGTGATATTATATTGAAAGTAATTGACAAAGGCATTTCCAAAGACATTCACATTAAAGAAGGAGATATCTATTTATTACCTTCAAAAGTGCCACATTCGCCACAACGAGGCGCTAATACTGTTGGTATTGTTATTGAGTATCCACGTTCTAAAGGAATGGAAGATGCGTTGGAATGGTATTGTGAAAACTGTAATCATCAGCTTTTTAGAGCCCCTTTTGTTCTTAGTAATATAGAAACCGATATGCCAATAATATTTGACGACTATTACTCTAGTAAAGACAAGTGTACGTGCTCAAAATGCGGCACAACAATGAAAGCACCAAACAAAATTTAAACCAATTTTATGAAACCTAAACTTCGCATTAACGGACATTCCCATTTACTGCCCTATCCAGAAGAAATCCCTCAATTCATGAAGGATAAGGAAATTTTTTGGGTTGATGACGAGCGTAAGCATATGCTTCAAAAAGGGTGGAGTCGTCCTGTTACCCATTCAAGTTTTTTCTTAGATGAAAAATTAGAATGGATGAATGAAAATAAAATTGATCATGCCGTGGTTTTAAATTTATCTCAACTGTACGGCAACGGATTACGTTTAGAAGAAATGAAAAAAGCGTTGCGTTTTCAAAATGATTACAATGCAAAAATACAACTTGAAAACGCCTCAAAGTTTACTTGTGGTTTTGTGGTACACCCTGGCTTTATTCAAGGTGCTTTATGGGAAATTGAACGCTGTGTAAAAGAGTTGGATTTAAAAGTATTATGCCTTCCCACACACTTCATGGACAGTATTGGACAGTGGAGAAGTGTTTTTGATAAAGAAAATGATCCGATTTTTGAATTAGCAAATGAGTACAATCTAGCTATTGAGGTCCACCCATATGACGGCGAAAAGATGATTAAGCTTGAAAATACCTCATGGCGATTTCATTTAATTTGGATGCTTGCACAATGTGGAGACGCCTATCATTTTTACACATTAAACGGCATGCAAGAACGCTATCCAAATATCCGAACTTGTTTTGCCCACGGAGGACAGATGGCCCAAATGAATCTTGGAAGACGTATACAAGGATTTGATGGACGCCCAGATTTGTTTGAAGGAAAAACACACCCACGAAAAGCAGTGGGTCATGAAAACATATACTTTGACACATTGGTACATGACACAGACTCTTTAGACTTAATGTTAAAGCGACAAGGAAGTAGCCAAATTATTATGGGTTTGGATGACCCCTATCCTTTAGGAGAAATGGAAAGTGAAGCTCAATCTTCCTACCCCGGGAAATTATTAGACCTTGCTATTGACAGAAAACTTATAGACCAAACCCAATACGATGAAATTTGGGAAGACAACACTTTGAGGTGGTTGTTTGGAAATGACAAGATAAAAGCGGAACAATTGATTCAAAAAATACTATCATAAATGCACTTTATTTCAGAAAAACTAGATGACTATGTTGTAAAACATTCTGAAGACGAACCCGCGCTTTTAAAAGCGCTTACAAGAGAAACTTACCAAAAAATATTACAACCCAGAATGCTTAGCGGTCATTACCAAGGACGTGTGTTAAGTATTTTATCAAAATTAATTAGACCTAAAGCTATTTTAGAAATAGGCACTTTTACAGGCTATTCTGCACTTTGTCTTGCTGAAGGATTGCGTCAAGACGGTGTGTTACACACCATTGATATAAACGAAGAATTAGTAGACTTTCAGAGAAATTATTTTGAAAAATCCGATTATGGTTCTCAAATATTTCAACATTTAGGACCTGCTGTAGACATCATTCCAACACTAGACACCCACTTTGATTTGGTTTTTATGGATGCCGACAAACCTAACTACATCAATTACTTCCATCAGATTATTGACAAGCTAAACCCTGGTGGTGTCATTCTATCGGATAATGTTTTGTGGAGTGGAAAGGTGATTGAGGCACTAGACCCCAATGATACTTCAACACGAGTAGTTTTAGACTATAATAAATTGTTAAAGGAAGATCAACGTTTAGAAACAGTCTTACTCCCTATAAGAGATGGTCTTACAGTAAGTATTCGTAAATAAGGGTTAAAGGTTCCGTTTAACAGAACCCGTTAAGTCTTTAATTCCGTCCTTAACTTTATTGATTTCTTCAGAGACATCCTTAGAAACTGATGTATCAATTCCATTTTTATCAGCACTTTTTTTTATTTCTCCTTTGATATCATTGGTCGCATCTTTAAGTGAACGCATCCCTTTTCCTAAACCCTTGGCAATTCCTGGTATTTTGTCTGCACCAAACACTAATACCACAATAAACATGATGAAAGTAATTTCAGTACCACTGATAAATAAAAACTGTGTATTAATCATATTACAAATATAGGGAGTCCATTGTTATTTCTTTTGTATAAAAAATTAATTTTCTGGCAACTGAAGGGTTTTAAATTCGATTAATTTTTCATCTAGGTATTCTAAGACTTCAACATCACTTCGGTTCACACAACGAAATTGAAAATCAGGATCATCGGAACAGAAGTAATAAAATTCCATCCGCATGTCTTCTGCTAAATCATGGTTAATAAAAAAAAGAGGCCCTACTGTATCACTTAAGCGCTGAATACTTTGTTTATCTTTTTCAAGCTTCACATGTTTTTTTAGCATTTTCGTGCGGCCTGATATCATATTTAAAAGTTTATAAATATTGATACTTGGGGGGATCATAAAAGGAATTAACGGCCCACTATCCGCTTCATAAAGTCGCCTTTCCACTAAATTCATTCTGGGGCCTGTGTAGCCTGGAATCCCAAGGTCATAAAAATCTAAGGGACGTTTAGCTCCCGAATTCCCAATATCTGAGTTCAAATCTCCAGTTAAAATTGCACCAATAACAACCTCATCTAACTCATTTAGAGATTCTAAAAGAGTGACTGTAAGTGTTCTGCTATTAACTTCTAACTTGGTTAAAACAACCGTCTTTGGTTGGTGTTGAATTGATGAAAAGTATAATGAATCTGAAACCTTACCTTCGACTATAAAAAACCCATTTTCGTCTGTGGTGGCATACCTGTAAGCTGTTTTATTGATGACATGTATGCCTTCAAGCTCTCCATCAGAAATAATCTGTCCGGAAATTCGAGTGTTTTGAGCCTTAAGTGAAAAGGAAGCAATTAAAGTAATGCCAAAAATGTAAAAAAAGAATTTCATCACTAAAAGAAGCTATTAGTTATTATATTGGATAAATTTACAAAAAAAAAGATGAAACAAATTTTAATTGCAAGTACATCTACAGTACATGGAAGTGGGTATTTAGACTATCTTTTAGAAGCCCTATCAGTACTTTTCAAAGATGCCGATACAATTCTATTTGTTCCTTATGCACGTCCAGGCGGTATTTCGCATAAAGACTATACCGAAATTGTAAAATTAGCATTTTCTAAAATAAACAAATCCGTTCAAGGGCTTCATGAGTTTGACAACCCAAAAAAAGCTATCAGGGAATCTCAGGCTATTTTTACAGGAGGGGGAAATACATTTGTATTGGTAAATCAACTTTATAAAAACGGATTGATGACCGAATTAAAGACAGCTATTGAGTCAGGCATCCCCTATTTGGGTACGAGTGCAGGCAGTAATATATGTGGATTAACTATTGGAACTTCAAATGACATGCCAATTATGTATCCGCCAAGCTTTAATACTTTAGGACTGATCCCGTTTAATATTAACCCTCATTACCTAGATCCCGAGCCCAGCAGTACTCACATGGGGGAAACAAGGGAGACTAGAATAAAGGAATTTCACCAGTTTAATTCCCAGCCAGTAGTTGGATTAAGAGAAGGAAGCTACTTAGAAGTTAAGGGCTCTAAGATAGTTTTAAAAGGCCCTTTGAAAGCGCGCATATTTGAGAAAAACAAGCAACCTTATGAAATGGAAACGGCATCAGATTTGTCTGGTTTAAATTAAATCTGTTTCACATAATGATAGCCCAATCTTGCATAATTATCTCTTTCATAAAACTGTTGTGAAGGTTTATTATCTATATAAGCGTTTAGTTCGATTGCTTGATATCCCTTTAATTTCACATAGTTTTCAATCCAGTTTATAAATTGGGTACCTAACCCATTGTTCCTATAATCATCCTCTATAAACACATGATCTAACTCTACACTGCGACCAGAATAATGACGTGTGGAATACCACAAGCCTGAGACCCCTATAAGTTCACCGGCATCATAAACGCCTATACATTCATAGTTTTGAGTAACCATCTCTCTAAAACGCTCTAAGAGCAAATCTTCAGTAACAGATGCTTTAGACATCCTTTTGACTAAAGGAACGACGACTTCAATGGAGTCGGACGGAATAACTTTAAATTGAAATTGCATTTAGATAATTTAATTCCTTAAAAATACAATTAATTTTTAGCATCAATATTCAATCCCTAAACTGAAAATTATTTTAATCTTCTTATATTTGGCGTAGTTATAACAATGAGTTCATGAATAAGAAAGTAATTTTAATGATTTTAGATGGTTGGGGAAAATCTCCTGACCCAAAAGTATCTGCAATTGATAATGCGAATACGCAATTTATAGATTCTCTATACACAAAATATGACCATGCTACGTTACGAACAGATGGCTTACATGTTGGACTCCCAGAGGGTCAGATGGGTAACAGTGAGGTAGGGCATATTAACTTAGGTGCTGGAAGAATTGTGTATCAGGATTTAGCTAAAATAAATTTGGCCATTACTAACGACACTCTTAAAGAAGAAAAAGTTTTAAGAGAGGCTTTGAGTTATGCAAAAACCAATCAAAAGGCAGTTCATCTTTTGGGGCTGGTTAGTGATGGAGGGGTGCATTCACATATAAATCACTTATATGGGCTCTTAGATGCCATTGAAGAACAAGGAGTAGATACTGCTTTTATTCATGCTTTTACAGATGGTAGAGATGTGGACCCTAAGTCTGGCTATGGATTTATTTCAGAGCTTGAATCGCGCTTAGTAACATCAAGTGCTAAGCTAGCAACAATAACGGGACGCTACTATGCAATGGATCGTGACAATCGCTGGGAACGCGTAAAACTGGCTTATGACGCACTTGTAAAGAGTGAAGGCGTAATGTCTGCTAATGCGACAAAAACAATTGAATCGAATTACAAAGAAGGGATAACAGATGAATTCTTAAAACCAATTATTATGGTTGATAAAGAGCAAACACCCGTTGCAAAAATAAAAGAGGGCGATGTCGTTTTGTTTTTTAATTTTAGAACCGATCGCGGAAGAGAATTAACCGAAGTGCTAAGTCAGAATGACAATCATGAATTTAACATGCATAAGCTTAATTTGCATTATGTAACCATGACAAATTACGATGACAACTTTAAAAATATTCAAGTCATTTTTAATAAGGACAACCTATCAAACACTCTTGGTGAAGTTCTAGAATCACATGGAAAAACACAACTCAGAATTGCAGAGACTGAAAAATACCCTCATGTAACGTTTTTCTTTTCAGGAGGTCGAGAAACTCCTTTTAAAGGGGAAGAACGCATTATGAGAAACTCCCCAAAAGTCGCTACCTATGATCTAAAGCCTGAAATGAGTGCTTTTGAATTAACGGATGCATTGGTAAAAGAACTTAAAAAAGAAACAATTGATTTTGTATGTTTAAATTTTGCCAATGGAGACATGGTTGGTCATACAGGAATCATGGATGCAGCCATTAAAGCTTGTGAGGCTGTCGACAGCTGTGTGAAATCTGTGATAGAAACAGCGCTAGAACACAACTATACAACCTTATTAATAGCCGATCATGGAAATTGTGAAACAATGATTAACCCTGACGGATCCCCAAATACAGCGCACACAACAAACCCCGTTCCAATAATTTTAATTGATACCGAATTAAAAGCTATAAAAGATGGCGTTCTTGGTGATATTGCACCAACCATTTTGAAACTAATTGGAGTAGAGAAACCCGAAGTAATGACACAAAGCAGCTTAATTTAAACTATTTTTTTTATGGATTTTACAAAATCACTAACTCTCGCAATCGACTTTGATGGAACAATAGTAGAGGATGCATATCCAAAAATTGGGAAACCAAATACATTTGCTTTTGAAACCCTAAAGAAACTACAACAAAATGGACATCGGCTTATACTTTGGACCTATCGATATGGAAAACTCTAGACGAGGCCGTCGCCTTTTGTAAGAAAAATGGAATTGAGTTTTATGCTGTTAACTGCAGTTTCCCTAACGAGGTCTTTGATCCCAAAAAAAGTAGAAAAATTAATGCCGACCTATTTATAGACGATAGAAACGTGGGAGGCTTCTATGGATGGGGCGAAATTTATCAACTACTAACTGAAAGCGACAACCCCTTAAGTCATCCAACAAAAAAAAGGTTTTTTGGATTATTTAAGCCTTAAAACTTTAAGACAACTCTAACAAAATCAAGGCTGTAAAACCCAATAAAAAACGCTCAAATTAAGTATCTTTGAGGCATAATTTTTATGTATGCTAACGCTTAAAACAAAAGAAGAAATTGAACTCATTCGTGAAAGCGCTTTGATCGTTTCAAAAACACTAGGCATGCTTGCTGGCGAAGTAAAGCCTGGTGTAACCACCCTACAACTTGATGCTCTTGCAGAAACCTTTATTAGGGACCATGGTGCTATACCAGGATTTTTAGGAATGTATGATTTTCCAAACACCCTTTGTATGAGTCCCAACGACCAAGTCGTTCACGGAATTCCAAACAACACACCACTAGTAGAGGGTGATATCATTTCTATTGATTGCGGGGCTTTAAAAAATGAGTTTTATGGCGACCATGCTTATACTTTCGCCGTTGGTGAAATCGATGCAGAAACAGAACAATTGTTAGAAATATCAAAGGCTTCGCTTTATGAAGGCATTAGAGCGTTTAAACATAACAACCGTGTTGGAGATGTTGGTTATGCCATTCAAAATTATTGCGAGTCAAATGGCTACGGCGTCGTAAGAGAACTTATTGGACATGGTATTGGACGCGTTATGCATGAAGAACCTGAAATGCCTAATTATGGAAAACGAGGCCGAGGTAAAAAATTTCAAGAAGGAATGGTCGTGGCTATAGAACCTATGATTAATATGGGGACACACAAAATTCAGCATCATAACGATGGATGGACAATTACCACCAAAGACAACAAGCCTAGTGCCCATTTTGAACATAATGTAGCCCTAGTTGATGGGAAGCCTGAACTCCTATCAACGTTTGCTTATGTGTATGAAGCACTTGGAATAAAAAGTAATGAAGAAGATGGATTAAGAGTCCATCCACTAACACTCTAATTAACACTCTAATAAACCAATACATGAGTCGCCTAAAAGCTATTGAATTACAACTAGAACCGCTAAGGGATCAATTAAAATCACATTCACTTTACAGCACACTTTCCAACATGGATGATGTGGCTGTGTTTATGGAAAAACATGTGTTTGCTGTATGGGATTTTATGTCCTTATTAAAATCACTTCAAAACCATTTAACCAATGTAAATGTTCCATGGACGCCAAAAGGCGGTGGTGCGACAGCACGGTTTATCAATGAAATTGTGATGGCTGAAGAAAGCGACATCAACGAACTGGGAGTGCCGATGAGTCACTACGAAATGTATTTGGATGCGATGGCTCAAGTCGGTGCAAATACGAGTGCTATAGGCTTGTTTGTAAATGCGATTGAAAACAGAGACTCCCTTGAAACGGCTGCCAAACGAATTGATTTAGAGATACCTATTTTAGAGTTTATACAATTCACTATGGGAGTGGTAAACTCAAACAAGCCACACTGTATCGCTTCGGCATTTACGTTTGGACGAGAAGATGTGATTCCAGATATGTTTTTAGAAATTGTGAGCCAATCGCAAACTCAAGACAATGATAAAACATACGGTAAATTACTTTACTACTTGAACCGTCATATCGAATTAGACGGCGATGAACACGGTCCAATTTCATTGAAGATGGTGGCTGAACTTTGTGGCGAAGACGCCAATAAATGGGAAGAAGTTTTAGAAACGGCTAAAGAGGCTTTAAAATTCCGTCTTAAATTATGGGATCATATTACAAATACTATTTTAAAACTTAATACATTAGAAGTTCAAAACACTTAAATTTTGAAAACACTTTTTAAGTATCTATTAAACTCAATCCCCCGGCCGCTGCTCATTAAGCTGAGTTATGCTGCCCAGCCTTTCCTCGTTTTTTTCTTGAGAGGAAGCCGTTACACAGACCCGATAGACGGCAAGAGTTTTCGTAAATTTTTGCCATATGGCTATGGTAAACAGCGAGAAAATGTACTTTCCCCTTCAACTCTTTCTTTAGAGCGCCACAGACTGCTTTGGTTGTACCTGAAATCTAAAACCGACTTTTTTACAAAACCCAAAAAACTATTACATTTTGCACCTGAACAAGCTTTTTATAAACGTTTCAAAAAAATTGAACATTTTGAGTATGTAACTACAGACTTAAACTCACCAATTGCAACCGTAAAGGCAGACATATGTAATCTTCCATTTGAGTCCAATAGCTTTGACACCATTTTATGTAATCATGTGCTGGAGCATATTTTGGACGACACCAAAGCCATGCAAGAACTGTATCGTGTGATGAAACCTGGCGGTATGGGTGTATTTCAAATTCCACAAGATTTAAGTCGTGATAAAACCTATGAAGACCATAGCATTACTGATAAAAAAGAGCGTGCTAAGGTTTTTGGACAATATGACCATGTGCGGATTTATGGACGTGATTACTTTGATACGCTAAGATCGGTTGGTTTTAAGGTGGATGAAGTGGATTATACCGCTGCATTATCCGATCAAGAAATTGACAAATACCGATTGGCTAAAGGCGAAATTATTCCTGTGGTTTACAAACCTATTTAACAGGAAAGTTGTTCAAGGATAACATTTCAAATTCTTGATTTTCATTTTCAAAAATCAGGTAGGCCTGTAGTTCTGAATGCTCAGTTAAAAACTGTTGAACGTTCTCAACACCCATCGCCTGAAAAGCGGTTGCATAGCCATCTGCCAACATGCAATTGTCTGCAATCACAGAGACGCTTAAAATATTTGTCTTGGTTGGATAGCCTGTTTTGGTGTCAATGATGTGCGCATAACGGCTACCATTATCATCCAATTTAAACTTGCGGTACGTACCCGTAGTTGCCATGGCTTTACCTTTTAGCACAATGACCTTATCATAGCTTTGTGAGCCGTCAAAGTTGGGGTTTTCAATCCCTACAGTCCACCCGCTTTGCTTTTCAATATTGATCCCTTTGGCTCGGAGTTCGCCTCCTATATTCACCAAGTAATCAGTGGTGTTTTTAGACTCTAAAAATGCCGCAACTAAATCCACTGTATAACCCTTGGCAATCGCATTAAAATCAATATACGGCTTGGGTTCTGTTTTGATAAGGGTGTTATTTTTTAATACAATTTTTTCAAACCCTACAAACTGCATTAGGCTATCAATTTTAAGGCTATCGAGTTTTGTTTTATTCTGTTCGGAACCAAAATTCCACGCATTTACAAGTTTTCCAATGGTAGGATCAAACACTCCATTCGTTTCTTTAAATATTTTTTTTGCTGCGTTAAAAACTTCTATAAAATAAGCATCGACAATCTCTAATTGGTGTTTATTTACTCTAGAAATATCTGAATCCGATTGATAATTAGACATCGATTGATTGACCGCTGCAAAGATACTGTCTAGCGATTCTTGGTAGTTTTCATTTCCATTAGATGCATACATAACATCATAAAATGTACCGAAGATTGGACCATTTAATTTGGTGTTTGTGACTTCTTGATTACATGAAACACATAAAAAAAATATGAGTAAAAATAAAGAAAAATAATTTTTCATCGTCTAATTAAAATTTGTTTCAATCACTTGGATGCCGTTGTACTCAATAAGATATTCTTCGTTTAGAAAAACAGGAAGTTCTTCTCCTTTGGGGTTCGAAATTCCAACGCCAGCATATAACACTTTGGCGTCTTTTTCTTTCGCGTGATTTTTAAAGGTTTCCATCCAAACCACATCATAATTATTTGGGTTGTCTGGTAACTTGACCACACGAACGATCACAAAAAAGTATTGGCTGTTTTTATCAATACACACAAATTGCGGGTGTTTTTTGAGCTTACTATTGATGGCTACAAATTCAAACCCACGGGTCTCTAAATCCTTGCCTACATGGTTCATGGCTAAGTTATGCATTTCTTGTTTTGACAACGGTTTGCTCATAATGTAAAAATACAAAAAGCCCAACACAAGTGCTGGGCTAGATTATAAAAAAATTTAGAATCGATTAGCCTCCAAAATCATCAAATCGAATGTGTTCATCTGCAATTCCAAAATCTTCACCCATTTTCTGAACCGCTTGATTCATTAATGGTGGACCACAGAAATAGAGTTCGATATCTTCTGGTGACTCATGATGACTTAGGTAATTATCGATCACGCAGTTATGAATAAACCCAACGAACCCATCGCCTTCGGCGTCAATATTTTCTTTAACTTTCCAGTTGTCTTCTTCCATTGGCTCAGAGAGTGCTAAATGGAATTTGAAGTTAGGAAAATCTCTTTCTAAGGCTTCAAAATGTTCTAAATAAAATAGCTCCCGCTTAGAACGACCTCCGTACCAGTAAGATACTTTACGACCTGTTTTTAATGTTCTAAATAGTTCATACAGGTGCGAACGCATTGGCGCCATTCCAGCACCACCACCAACATAAAGCATTTCAGATTCACTTTCATTGATGAAAAATTCACCGTAAGGGCCAGAAATTGTCACTTTATCACCTGGTTTTTGAGCAAAGATGTAAGACGATGCAATCCCTGGGTTCACGTCCATCCAGCCATTATTAGCGCGATCCCATGGCGGAGTAGCGATACGTACATTTAGCATAATCTCGCGACCTTCAGCAGGGTAAGATGCCATTGAATAGGCACGTTCTACTGTTTCATTATTTTTCATAGTTAATGGCCAAAGACCAAACTTATCCCATTCTGCCTGAAACTTATCTGCTGTTTCATGTTCTTCGGGATGTGCCGTGATATCAATATCTTTAAAATTGATTTCACATTCTGGAATTTCAATCTGAATATATCCTCCCGCTTTATACCCCATATCTTCAGGAATTTCAACGACAAATTCTTTAATAAAAGAAGCTACATTGTAGTTACGCACTACGGTCGCTTCCCATTTTTTGATTCCAAAGACCTCTTCTGGAATGGTGATTTCCATGTCTTGTTTTACCTTTACTTGGCACGATAAACGCGCGCCATGTTTGAGCTCTTTTCTTGAGAAATGAGGGGTTTCAGTTGGTAAGGCTTCACCCCCACCCGAAAGTACGTGACACTCGCATTGAATACACGTTCCACCACCACCACAAGCAGATGGTAAAAATATTTTATTACCTCCTAATGTAGAAAGTAAGGTATCTCCTGATGCGACTTCAATTTCGCGCTCACCATTGATTAGAATCTTTACAGGTCCTGAGGGTGATAATTTTTGTTTTACAAAAAGGAGCACACTAATTAATAGCAATGAGATTACTAAAAATGCTACAACAGTAGCTAAAATGGTTCCGGATGTTCCAGCGGCTAAAATCATATTAGTTAACTATTTTTTTTTGGTTTTCGATTTCTTTTTTAATGTCTGTAGCGTCTACCACTACTTCTTTGGGTACTTCTTTAACTTCTTCATCCCCACCTGTTAGCATGCCTCCAAAGCTCAAGAAACCAATACCCATGAGTCCCGTCACTATAAAGGTAATTCCTAAACCTCTAAGAGGTCCAGGTACATTTGAATATCTAATCTTTTCACGTATGGAGGCAATTGCTAAAATAGCTAAAAACCAACCAATACCTGAAGATATTCCGTAATTGACCGCTAGACCTAGAGTTTCTATTTCACGTGATTGCATGAATAAAGACCCTCCTAAGATAGCACAGTTTACCGCAATTAAGGGTAAGAAAATACCTAGTGAGTTGTATAAAGAAGGTGAAAACTTTTCAACCACGATTTCTACTAACTGTACCATAGTTGCTATGGTTGCAATAAACATAATGAATGAGAGGAAACTTAAATCATACTCAGCAAATTCAGATCCTAACCACACCAGCGCTCCAGGCTGTAATAAATACTGGTCTAACAGCCAGTTTAGGGGCACTGTAATTGCCAATACAAAAATGACTGCGGCTCCAAGTCCAACTGCAGTCGCTACTTTTTTAGAGACGGCTAAGTATGAACACATCCCTAAGAAAACCGCAAACACCATATTATCAATAAAAATTGATTTGAAAAATAATTCGATGTGTTCTATCATTGTCTTTTATTTAAATTCTTACTAAAGAAATTAATCTTCAATTAATGTTGTGTTTCTACTTCGTTGTACCCATATAATAAGACCTACAATAATTAAGGCCATTGGAGGCATTAACATAAATCCATTATTTTCATACCCTGTAGAGTAGAGTCCTGTTTTTTCGATAGGATCTCCTAGTACTGGGATTCCAAAAAGGGTTCCAGACCCTAAAAGTTCTCTAAAGAAACCAACGACTATCAGTATGAGCGCATATCCTAATGCGTTACCAATGCCATCTAAAAAGGCTTTCCATGGACCATTACCAAGCGCAAAGGCTTCAAAACGACCCATTATAATACAGTTAGTGATTATCAACCCCACGAATACTGAGAGGGTTTTACTAAGCTCATAAGCATAGGCTTTAAGCACTTGATCGACAATAATTACTAAGGACGCTACAACAATGAGTTGAACGATGATTCTAATTTTTGAAGGAATGATATTACGCATCAATGAAATAACAACGTTTCCAATTCCTAAAACAAACAGTACTGCAATCCCCATGACTAAAGAGGCTTTGAGTTCAGCTGTAATTGCTAAGGCAGAACAAATCCCTAATACTTGAATCGTAATCGGATTGTTATCCGCTAACGGATCCGTTATTAGTTTGGCATCTTTTTTTGAAAGTAGTCCCATGTTAATTCAATTGATTTTTTAAATTTTTAAAGTATGGTAAATACAATTTTAGATCGCTCTTAATCATTGCAGACACCCCATCGCCTGTGATTGTTGCCCCTGCTAATGCATCCACTTCATAATCGTCTTTGGTCAGGTTTTTAGGGTCATTGTTTCCTTTGGCAACTGTAATACCTTTGAAATCTCCAGAAGCAGTCAATAATTGCTCTCCTACAAAATCATCCATAAAATAGCGTTGTTTGATATTAGCTCCTAAACCAGGTGTTTCAGCAGCATGATCAAAAAAGGCGCCTTGAATAACCATGTCTTCATTCAATGACACATAGCCCCAAATTGCATCCCACAGTCCTTTTCCTCTAATGGGTACAATATAAAATGACTCACCAGCTTTTTCACCTACAAACAAAGGCAATAGTCTTGTGCCTCCGTTTTTTGCTTTGGCTTGTTCTTTTTTAACATCTATAAGATACGCTTTTGAATTTTCAGTAGCACTTCCGTCCGCATTAATTAGGAGTTGTTTTGAGATGTATTTAGAAAACTCTCCTGCTACTTTATCAGTCCCAACAAAAACAATATCATTTGCACCGTTTTCATTAATACCCATTACATAAAGGATGTTTTGTTGCTTTTCCATACGCTGATTCTCTTGAATATTTGTCTTAAGAGACGAGGCTGTAAAAGCTAACAATGACCCAACTACAACTACCATTCCGATAGCAAACAAGATCGTGTATTTATTAGTATCTGTATTTATGCTCATAATTATGCAGTTTTAACTTTTAGACGGTTCATTCGTTTTTTCACATTTCCTTGTACCACATAATGATCAATAGTTGGTGCAAAAACGTTCATTAGAAGGATTGCTAAAAAGACTCCTTCGGGGTAAGCTGGATTGAATACACGAATCATAATGGAGATAAACCCAATTAAAAATCCGTAAATCCATTTTCCTTTATTTGTTTGAGCGGCAGTCACAGGATCTGTTGCCATAAACACGGCTCCAAACAATATACTTCCTATAATAAGGTGTTGCCAAAAAGGAACACTCATTAGTCCAAAAAACTTACTTGAACTTGTGATCCATCCGGCATCTACAACGCCGTTAAATATTAGGCCCATGCTAAGTGCTCCTACAAGGGTACTTAAAATAATTCTCCAACTTCCAATTTTTGTAAATATCAAGAAAAGACCTCCTAGTATAATTAACAACTTTGAAGTTTCTCCTATAGATCCAGGGATAATTCCAAAAAACATGTCCGCATAACTGTATACAATTTCTTGCCCCTGAGCGTAACTTCCTAAGATAGTTTCTCCTGAAATAGCATCTAGATTTTGACCAGCAGCAATTGCTTGATCTCTTTCAACGGCACCATGTACCCACACTTTATCTCCACTCATCCATGTTGGGTACGCAAAGAATAAAAAGGCTCTAATGGTTAATGCTGGATTTAGAATATTCATCCCTGTCCCACCAAAAACTTCTTTTCCAATGACCACTCCAAAGGCAACAGCTACTGCTAGCATCCAAAGAGGTAAGTCAATCGGTACAATAAGTGGTACTAGCATCCCTGTAACCAGATATCCTTCTTCCACTTCATGCCCTTTAATAACCGCAAAAAGAAATTCAATTGCTAAGCCTACCCCGTAGGATACGACCACTAATGGCAATACTTTCCACATTCCAATTACTAAGTTGTCCCAAGTCCAAAAGGAAGCTCCTAAAAAGCCTTGAGCAGAATCAATAACCCCTAAAGCTAAATGGTGTTGGTAACCGGCATTAAACATTCCGAAGATTAAACAAGGAACCATTGCCATAATGACGGTATTCATGGTACGCTTTAAATCATCAGCCGCTTTTATATGGGTGCCATTGTGAGTGATTTCGTTTGGCAAATACAAAAATGTATGTAAAGCATTAAAGGCCGGAGCCATTTTAGTGCCTTTATACTTTTCTTTAATAGTGTGTAAATTACTTTTTAAACTCATTTTTATCCTATTTCTTTTAGCATTAAGTCTAGTCCTTCTCTAATTATTTTTTGATGCGGTTGTTTAGAAACACATACAAATTCGGTCAGTGCAAAATCTTCAGGTGCAACTTCGTACATCCCTAAAGCTTCCATTTCGTCAAGATCTTGATACATACAAGCTTTTAAAATCTGCATTGGAAAGATATCTAATGGGAATACGTCTTCGTATATTCCTGTAAGAACAAATGCTCTGTGCTCTCCGTTAGTATTTGTATTTAAATCAAATTTTTTATTTGGAGTCATCCATGAAAATGTCAAAGCTCTAGATGTAGAAACCTTCTCAAAAACAGGCTTATTCCACCCAAAAAACTCATAGTCATCTCCTTCTGGAATAACGGTTACTACATTGGAGTAGTATCCTAAAAATCCGTCTGGTTTAATTTCTTTACCACTTAAAACAGTCCCGGAAATAATTCGAACATTTGCATCCTTTTCAATTCCACGATCATAAACCATGGTAGCAATTTCGCTTCCAATTTTAGTCACTAAATAACGTGGTTCTTGAATTCCTGAGCCTGCCAGGGCAACAATCCTCTCAGCATTAAACTTCCCTGTAAGAAGAACTTCGCCAATTATCACCAAATCTTGTGGTGTAACTGTCCAAACAACTTCACCTTTATTAACGGGGTCTATTTTGTTTATGAGGGTTCCAACGTTTCCAGAGGGGTGTGGGCCAGAAACTATGTGAGTCACTACATCTTCTAAGTTTGTAAAAGGAGAATGTGAATCTTTAGAAACGCTCACGTTTACATTCCCGTCAGTTAATTTTGACAAAGCTGTTACTGCGGCCTGTAATTCGGCTTGTTTGCCTGTTAGCACAAAATCGTAATTTGCAGCTAGTGGTGCCGAAGCATAAGCAGAAACAAATATTCCTTTAGGAGTTTGTTCTGGGTTTGCAATAACGTCATAAGGACGCTGCATTACAAATGGCCAGCAACCAGACGCCAGAAGTTTGGCTTTGATCGCCTCTTTTTTGGCGCTCTTAACATCTAGTTTTCCATGATCAAAGTACGTTTGAGTTTTATCAGCTTGAATTTTAACTTCTAAAATACGTCGCTTCTCCCCTCTTATAATTTCCGTAACTTCACCCGATACAGGAGAAACAAATTGAATTGAGTCATTTGATTTGTCATGAAAAATCGGCTCACCAGCTTTGACTTTAACGCCTGCTTTCACTAATAATTTAGGGGTGAGACCGTGAAAATCTTCGGGCTTGATACTGTAAAAGTTACTTTTAATGGCATCGTTTTTGGTAAGTGACGCCTCTCCTACTAACTTTATATCTAAACCTTTTTTAATTCGGATGTCGTTTGACATAGGTATTATTGTTGGAATTATTATCTAAAAAACGCTGCAAATTTACGCATTTAATGCGCAGTCTACACAATAATTAATCACATTTTTTTTATAAAAAATATGATTTTTATTAAGGCTTAAAAATTGTTTATATTTACCTCTTAAATTATCATAAGACTATGTTCAAATATTTTTTCATCATTTCTTTTTTAGCAGGCCTATTTGCTGGGGGCTCACAAGTACAGGAATTAGACCCTAAAGAAGAAATTAAATCAATAACATTTAAAAGCAACACCAATCAATCTGAGCTACCTATCTTGAAACTAAACGAGCGGCTGTCTTTAGAGTTTGACGTCCTTAACCCTAACGAAGATGATTTTTATTATGTTATAGAGCACTACAATTTTGATTGGACAAAATCTAAGCTAATGAAGTCTGAATATCTTCAAGGCTTAGATAACTTAAGAATTATAAATTATGAGAACTCATTCAATACCTATGAAATTTACTCTAACTACAGGCTCCAAATTCCAAACAAACAAACGCGCCTTAAAGTTTCTGGAAATTATCTAATCAAAATATTTGACGAAGATGACGAACTTGTTTTTAGTAGAAAGTTTATGATTTACGAGAGTTTGGCCACTGTTGGAGTGCAAATAAAACGCTCACGAGATGTCTCCAATATTAACACTAAACAGTCTGTCGATTTCGTAATCAAAGGAGCCGCGTCAAGTTTACGTTTCAACAATCCCAAACAAACCGTAAACACAGTCATTATTCAAAACAACAATCTAAAGACAGCCATCTCAGGACTAAAGCCTCAATACGTGCTAGGGAATGAACTCATTTACAGATACAAAAACGATGCCACTTTCTGGGGTGGAAATGAGTATTTATATTTTGAAAATAAAGATGTCAGAGGAACCAACTTGGGCGTGCAGTTTACCGATCTAGAAGAACTGTATCATAGCTACTTATACACAGATATAGACCGATCTAACTCTAGCTACACCTACAATCCGGATATTAATGGTAATTTTCAAATTACGGTTCTGGATCGAGAAAACCCTTCGATTGAAGCAGACTACACCGTTGTTCATTTTTCGCTCCTTAAGCCAAAATTAATTAATAAATCCGTATATGTTTATGGAAGCTATAACAACTACGCTTTAAATGAAATAAACCAGATGACTTACAGCCCTGAAAGTAGAACTTACGAAGTTGCCATAAAGCTCAAACAAGGGTTTTACAATTATAAATATGTAACTGTAAATGATAAAAATGAATTGGAAGAAGGGGCTATTAGCGGCAATTTTTACGAAACCGAGAACAACTTCAAAGTCATTGTGTATTATAGAGATTTAGGAGCTCGCTACGATCGAATTGTGGGCCTTGGTGAAGGGACTTCAATACAAATCAGTAATTAATTTTTTAATTTAATTTAATTGATTACTTTTATAAGACATGACAGAACAAGTTACAAAAGGTATAAAGATTTCAGTACAGACTGAGTTTGAAGGCACATTTTATAAAAATGATACCATTCACTATGCGTTTAGCTATGAAATAGCAATCGAAAATCAAAGTGAATATACAACTCAATTACTTTCAAGAAAATGGACTATTAAGGATGCCCTTAATGATGAAGAAATAATTACTGGTGAAGGCGTTGTAGGAGAAACACCCATTATTCAACCAGGTGGATTCCATAGCTACAAGTCTGGGTGTGTACTACGATCTCCTTACGGGGCCATGAAAGGCTATTATCTCATGGAAAATATATCGACTTCAGACCAGTTTAAAGTAACAATTCCTGCATTCAAATTAAGCGCTTCATTTGCTCAAAATTAAACTATAAATAAGACTCAACATTTGGGTTTTAAATTGTAATTTTACCCTCTAATTTATTAAAACACACACAAATGGGAAAAGGTTTTTTTAATGTTCCAGTTGCTATCAATGAACCTGTTAAGTCATACAAACCAGGCTCAAAGGAACGAGAAGACGTAGTATCAACGTATACATCAATGGCAAATGAAACCATTGATGTTCCAATGTACATAAATGGGAAAAATATTTATTCTGGGAACACCCAAACAATGCACCCTCCACATGATCACCAACACCTTCTAGGAACCTATCACACCGCAAAAAAAGAGCATATAGAAACAGCTATTTCAACGGCTTTAGAAGCACGTAAATCATGGTCACAAATGCCATGGGAACAACGGGCTGGAATTTTTCTTAGAGCCGCTGAACTGATAGCAGGTCCATACCGTGCAAAAATAAATGCATCCACAATGATTGCGCAGTCCAAAACTGTATTTCAAGCAGAAATTGATGCCGCTTGTGAATTCGTAGACTTCCTAAGGTTTAATGTTCAATTCATGACGGATATCTACAAGGATCAGCCGCAAAGCACAAGTGCTGCATGGAACCGCATAGAATACCGTCCTTTGGAAGGGTTTACCTACGCTGTATCTCCATTCAATTTCACTTCCATTGCAGGTAACCTTCCCGCATGTATGGCCTTGATGGGAAATGTAGTGGTATGGAAACCAAGTGACAGTCAGGTTTATTCTGCTAAGGTGATTATGGATATTTTTGAAGAGGCAGGGATCCCTCCTGGTGTGATTAATGTTGTTTTTGGAGATCCCGTGATGATTACGGACACCATTTTGGCAAGTCCCGATTTTTCAGGACTTCACTTTACAGGGTCCACACATATATTTAAGGACCTATGGAAACAAATAGGTAATAATATTCATAACTACAAAACATACCCTCGAATTGTTGGTGAAACAGGTGGTAAAGATTTTATTATAGCGCACCCTTCTGCGAATGCCAAGCAAGTAGCTACAGGAATGTTAAGAGGAGCTTTTGAATTCCAAGGTCAGAAATGTAGTGCCGCTTCAAGAGCTTACATCCCTCAAAGTCTTTGGGGAGAAATCAAAGCCTTTTTAGTTTCCGAAATGAAAACCTTTAAAATGGGATCCCCTGAAGATTTCACTAACTTCATAACTGCTGTTATTCATGAAGGGTCCTTTGATAAACTTGCAGGATTTATAGACCAAGCAAAAATAGATTCTGATGCAACCATAATAGCTGGTGGCGGACATGATAAAAGCAAAGGCTACTTTATTCAACCCACCGTTATACAGACTACTAACCCAAAGTATGCCACAATGAGTACTGAGTTATTTGGTCCCGTGATGACGGTTTTTGTGTATGACGATGCTGATTTTGAAGCAACTTTAAAACTAGTAGATGAAACAAGCGAATACGCTTTAACAGGTGCCATTTTTTCTACCGATCGCTATGCCGCTAATGTGGCTACGAAAGCACTAGAAAATGCTGCAGGAAACTTTTATATAAATGACAAGCCGTCTGGAGCGGTTGTTGGACAGCAACCTTTTGGTGGTGCACGCGCCTCTGGAACTAATGACAAGGCAGGGTCTGCGCAAAATTTATTGCGATGGGTATCACCCCGAATGATCAAAGAAACGTTTGTTACTCCAACCGATTATCGCTATCCGTTTTTGGGTGTTTAATTGAAATCTTGAAAAGAAGTAACAGTTGTAAATTGTGAATTAATAGCGTTATTATTTGAATCAACAATAATAGCTACAACTCCTAAGTTTTCTATTATAAAACCTGGACTTATTTCAATACTAAAATTAGTTTTATAATCAGTTAGTGGAGATATATCAGCTAAGTTATCTCCAGAAATATTGGTTATGGAAACTCTTAAAACATCATGGTGAGAATAATTTTCTATCGGATTTCCTAAATTATAAAAATAGCTGTCCTCAACAAAATTGAAGTAATTAGTTTGATCATAAATTAAATTATTTTCTACCAAGTATAAAACTAGTTTGTGGTTGTTTAACTCAATTTTTGAAACATACCTTAAATCAACATTTAAGGTATTATTATCGACAGTTGAATTTATTGAAATAGCAAGATTATTTTGTAAACTTATAAGGTTTTGAACTTCAGATACTTCATAAGGATCTACCCAAGAAATAGTTCTATTTAAACGTGCTGAAGGGAAGCCGCCTATTGATAGCTCTGACCTAAGATCTGATTCTAGATCAATGGTAAGTTGATCATTATTATGAATACCAACAACAGTGATATTATCCGTTAGCTCTCTTAACTCATCGATAGCATGAGCGACAGGCGGACAATAACCACACCATGTGCCTGTATAATCCTCAACCACAACTTTAGTTATAGGATCTACAATATCAAACACTTTTAGTTCAGTGGTAAAAATTTCGGCCTCAATCACATATTTAGCATATACCTGATGTGTGCCAAAGTTTTCAAAACTAGTCGTGTTACTATTAATTACTTGATCATCTACCACAAATTCAGTAATAGAATTTATATTATTGCCTTCTAAATCTATCATATTTAAATAAATAATTTGATTTTTAAGATATGACGACTCTACATTTAGCCCTAAGATTAAATCTGTAGATTGCGGTATTGGATTATCAAAATACTCTTGTGAACTACATCCAGATAATATAATAAAGGATAAAAAAGTATTAAGTAATAAACACCTCATAATTTAATTAAATTTAAATTGGAATGTAAAATTAAGCATAAATATTTAATTTACTTCCTTTATTAAAAAAACAAAGTATCTTTACAAAAAACCAATTTAATGAAAAAATTAATTACTGTAATAACTATTATTTTTTCTGTTTCCGTAAA
>Ga0209632_10000679_pt1 | contig 35078 bp, 35 predicted proteins | sample COG_10_FD_184754 | JGI IMG/M metagenome (GOLD analysis project Ga0209632, IMG submission 184754) | Pelagic Microbial community sample from North Sea - COGITO 998_met_10 (SPAdes) (version 2) | ecosystem: Environmental > Aquatic > Marine > Neritic zone/Coastal water | place: Helgoland, sampling... | reverse complement strand
TAGCGCCAGCTGCAGTGCCGGGTAGCTAAGTATGGAAGAGATAACTGCTGAAAGCATCTAAGCGGGAAACTCACCTCAAAACTAGTTCTTCCTATAGAGCCGTGGTAGACCACCACGTTGATAGGCCAGATGTGGAAGCGCAGTAATGCGTGCAGCTGACTGGTACTAATAGCTCAATTGGCTTGATTTATGCACTGAAAAAAATTTTATAAAGTAGATATTTACTTAAGTTAATTATTACCATTTTCCTAAAACTTATTACTCATATTTATGTGAAGACTTTTTTATAATATGTTAAAGTTTATAAAATTTTAGCTATCATGAAAAAAGCATTAATCACAGGAATTACAGGACAAGATGGATCTTATCTTGCAGAATTTTTGCTTAATAAAAGTTATGAAGTTCATGGTATTAAAAGAAGAACATCTTTAATTAATACAGACAGAATTGACCACTTGTATCAAGAGCCTAATAAACCTAATCGAAATTTTATTTTACATCACGGTGATTTAACAGATTCAACTTCATTAATTAGAATAATTCAAGAAGTACAACCCGATGAAATTTATAATTTAGCAGCTCAAAGCCATGTTGCAGTTTCTTTCCAAGAACCAGAGTATACGGCAAACTCTGATGCAATCGGAGCACTCAGAATTTTAGAAGCTATTCGAATTTTAAAACTAGATAAGAAAACTAAATTTTATCAAGCTTCAACTTCTGAACTTTATGGGTCTGTTCAAGAAACCCCCCAAACTGAAAAAACACCTTTTTATCCTAGAAGCCCTTACGGAGTTGCTAAACTCTATGCTTATTGGATAACAGTTAATTATCGAGAAGCTTATGGTATTTATGCTTGTAATGGAATTTTATTTAATCACGAAAGTCCTGTTAGAGGAGAAACGTTTGTTACTCGAAAAATTACAATGGCACTTGCAAAAATTAAACTAAATTTGCAAAATAAATTATATATTGGAAATTTAGATGCAAAAAGAGATTGGGGACATGCGAAAGATTTTGTAGAAGCACAATGGTTAATGCTCCAACAAGAAAAACCAGAAGATTTTGTGATAGCTACAGGTAAACAACATTCTGTAAGAGATTTTATCAATGAAGCTGCAAAAAATTTAGATATGAAAATAGAATGGAGAGGAAGTGGTGCTGAAGAAGTAGGATCTTTTAATGACAAAGACATTGTAGTTGTAGACGAGAAATACTTTAGACCTACTGAGGTTGAAACTTTATTAGGAGATGCAACTAAAGCCAAAGAAAAATTAAATTGGTTACCAAAAATAACATTTAAAGAACTCGTTAAAGAAATGGCTGAGGAAGATTTGAAACTGGTAAATAAATTAAACAATTAACAAAATTTTAAAAATATAGATAAAAAAAGAATGTCTAAACCAAATATATTTATTGCAGGCCATAAAGGTATGGTAGGATCAGCGTTAGTTCGTCTTTTAAAAAGAAAAAAAGTTAAAATTATTACAAAAGAAAAAAAAGAACTTAATTTATTAGATCAAAAAAAAGTCCAAGCTTTTTTTAAAAATAATAAAGTTGATCAAGTTTACTTAGCAGCTGCTAGGGCAGGTGGAATTTATGCTAACAATACTTATCCTGCTGCATTTATTTATGAAAATTTAATGATACAAAATAATGTTATTCACTCTGCTTTTTTGTCTGGAGTAAAAAAATTATTATTTCTAGGATCAAGTTGTATTTATCCTAAAAATGCAAAACAACCCATGAAAGAGGAAGAGCTTTTAACTGGTAAACTTGAGACAACCAATGAACCTTATGCCATTGCTAAGATTGCAGGCATTAAAATGTGTGAAAGTTATAATAGGCAATATGGTAATTCGCATGGAATTGATTACCGATGTGTGATGCCAACAAATCTTTATGGACCTGGTGATAATTATCATCCTGAAAACAGCCATGTTGTTCCTGGGTTAATTAGACGTTTTTATGAAGCAAAAGTTAAAAATTTAAAATTTGTTACTATCTGGGGGACGGGTTCACCATTAAGAGAATTTCTTCATGTTGAAGATATGGCTCGAGCTTCAATTCAAATTATGAATCTCAACAAAAAAAAATATAATAAGATTGTTAAACCCATGAGTCATATAAACATTGGAAGTGGACGAGAAATTACTATTAAAGAACTAGCCAAAACAATTAAAATAATTGTCAACTATAACGGTAAAATTAAATTTGACATAACTAAACCGAACGGAACTTCAAGAAAACTTGTAAATATTAGTCGTTTAGTTAAGATTGGATTTGAGCATAAAATAGATTTAGAAAAGGGTTTAGAACAAGTTTACATGAATTTTGTAGCTGAAAATTTATATAAGAAATAGTACTTACCATATAGCTTTGATAGACTACTTTTTTGATATGCTGTGTGTGGCAGCTCAGTAATGTGTGCAGTCAACAAGTACCAATAGATCAATTGGCTTGATTTATGTAGTAAAAAAATTTTATATCTACTTGTGAAAAAAATTTTATTTTTGGGATACAAGTCAAAAGACACTATTCTCATTAATTTTTTGAAAAAAAAAAACTTTTCTCTTAAAGTCCATGGGCAAAAGCCTTTAACTTTAAAAAATGCAAAAAATTACGATATAATTATTAGCTTTGGATATAGCAAAATACTAAAAAGCGATATCCTGGAAAACATCTCAAGACCACCAATAAATTTACACATATCTTATTTGCCTTATAACAAGGGTGCACATCCTAACTTTTGGTCATTTATTGATAAAACTCCAAAAGGTGTTTCAATTCATGAAATTGACAAAGGTATTGATGATGGAAGAATTATAGTAAGGAAAAAAGTAAAATTTAAAATAAATAATAATCTAACTTTTAAAAATACTTACAAGAGACTAGTTTTTGAAGTTGAAAATTTATTTATAAGAAACTTTAAAAAAATAATAAATAAAAATTATCAATACATAAGAGTAAATTCTAAAGGATCGTTTCATAAAAAAAAAGACTTACCAAAAGATTTACTAACCTGGGATGTGCCAATTAACAATTACTTAAAAAAATCAAATTAAATCTTTAGAAAATATAGGATCTCCTTTTTTAATATTTTTCCTAGTTTTTTTTCCGATAATATTAAAATATTTTGAAGCACATATTCCAATCAAAGGTCTTAGACTTTCAATGTTGTCTTTTGTTATTTTTTGGTTTTTTTTCACACTATCTTTTGCAAAAATTGATCTTCTTAGATTAAAACTAATGTTTTCTACATTTTTGTTTATTTTCTTTTTAGATTTAGAAATTTTAAAAGTTATATCTTTTAAAGCCCTTAATTTTTCTGGAGTTAAAGAAAAACTAGAGTCTGCTGTTTTGTCAAAATTGTTAATTTTAAAATGTTTTTCAATCACAGCAACTCCCAATTGTGTGGCTACTATCGATGAATAAATATCATCTGTATGATCTGAAAGACCAATTAAATATTTAGGAAATTTTTTCTTTAAAATTTCAATACGTTGCAGATTTATGTTCTCAAGTTTTGTTGGGTAAGATGAGACACAATGAAGGATTGTTATTTTAGAATGATATTTTTCAATAATATTGATTGCTCTCTTAATCTCTTTTAAGTTTGCCATTCCAGTAGATATAATAATTGGTTTTTTTTTAGATGCTATGTAGTCGATTAGTTTTACATCTGTTATTTCAAATGAAGCAATTTTATAAATTTTGCAACCCAAATTCTCAAGTAAGTTTACTGCTCTTATACTAAATGGACTGCTGAAAATAATTTTTTTATATTTTTTTGCTAATTCAAAAGCTTCTTTATGCCAAGAAAAAGGAGTACAGGCTTTTTTATAAAGATTCCATAAATTTTGATTTTTCCACACGCCCTCTTTAATGACAAATTTACCATAATTATAGTTTAGTGTTATATCCTTTGGTTCGTAGGTTTGGATTTTGATTAAATCAGCTCCATTTAAACAGGCAGACTTAATTAATTTTAAAAATTTTTTCTTTGATCCTCCATGATTGCCAGAAATTTCCGCAATTATTTTCGGTTCTTCTTTATAGCTAATATTGATTTTATTATTTAATTTGATCATTTATATTAATTTTTATACTCTTAATTTTATGAATAAAAAATATAATATTATTATAAATAAAGTTCAAAAAATTAGAGCAAGAAATAATAAAAACTGGATGGATTTATTAAAATTAGCATTTAAATACGCCCCTAAAGATGCAACTAAAATAATGAAAAGAATAAATATTTCAGACACTCAAATAAGTAAAGAGATAAAAAAACTTCAAAAATGAAGTAAATATTTTTTTTGATTTGTTGTTTGTTGAAAAAAATTTTTAACTTTTTAGTTATAAATTTAATTTTTAAGATGTGTGAAAGTTATAACTATCAATATGTTTCAAGTTAAGGCATTGATTACAGTAGTATTATTTCAACAAATCTTTATGGCCCTGGTAAAAACTATCATTCTGAAAATAAACATTTAATTCCAGAATTAACATAACATATTTATAAGGCAAAATTTATCAATTTAGATAAAAAAGTTTATGATGAGTACGAAAAACTGATATGAAATCATTTAAAAAGTTGAAGCGCTAAAGAACTTACTATCAAAGAATTAGGAGAGACAATAAAAAAGATTGGTAGTTTTGAAATTAAGATTAATTTTGATATTAGCAAAACTGACAGTATTGCTATAAAATTTTTAGATAGTAAATTTATACATATTACTAGCTTTAAAGACCAAGTTAACTTAAAAGAAAGGTTAATAAAAACATAACAAGAGTTTATTAAAAATTTGACACCAACTTTTAAAAAATTATTTTTTTTACTATCGTCTCATGAACGTAAACTTGCAAGTTTACTTCTATTAATGGTTATAGTGATGGCGCTATTAGACGTGATAGGTGTTGCGTCTATATTGCCTTTTATGGTAGTTCTTTCTAACCCTAGTGTAATTGAATCAAATGTTATTTTAAACACATTGTTTCAAATTTCAAATAGGTTTGGAGTAGAAACTACTAGCGAATTCTTATTTTTTTTAGGAATACTTGTGTTTGTGCTTCTAACATTTTCACTGATTTTCAAAGCGCTTACAACTTATGCACAAGTTAGATTTGTTTACATGCGAGAGTATAGTATTGGAAAGCGTTTAGTAGAAGGATATTTAAATCAGCCTTATAGTTGGTTTTTGTCTCGTAATAGTGCTGACCTTGGAAAAACTATTTTGTCAGAAGTTGCCGGTATAATTGTCAACGGCATGAACCCTTTGTTAGAATTAATTGCCAAAAGTGTACTTGTGATTGCGCTTATAACTTTATTATTTTTCGTTGATCCAAAACTTACGTTTATTGTAGGTTTATCGTTTGCTTTTGTTTACATAGTAATTTTTCATTTTGTAAAAAACTTTCTAGCTAAAATTGGAAAAGATCGGCTAAAAAATAACGAATTACGTTTTGTATCACTTAGTGAAGCTTTTGGAGCTGCTAAAGAGGTTAAAGTTCGAGGACTAGAAGAAATTTATCTTAAAAGTTTTTCAAATGCCGCTCAAACTTATGCAAAAACTTTAGCCTCATCACAAATTATAGCTCTATTACCACGCTTTATATTAGAAATTGTAGCTTTTGGAGGTATTTTGCTGATAATACTTTATCTAATGGCAAAAACAGGTAATTTTAATAATTCTTTGCCAATTGTTAGTTTGTATGTTTTTGCAGGTTATCGCTTAATGCCTTCTATTCAAGCTATTTACAATTCTTTTACTAAACTTACTTTTGTTAGTGCTGCAGTTGATAAATTATATATTGATCTTAAGAGTCTAAAGATTAAAAATAAACTTCAAGATCAAAAAATTTTCACATTTAATAAAGCAATTGCTTTAAACAATGTCCATTATAATTATCCAAATTCAAATAGAACTGCCTTAAAAGATATTAGTTTAAGCATCTCTGCAAATTCAACTGTTGGAATAATTGGTCCAACTGGATGTGGCAAAACAACTATAGTTGATATTATACTAGGATTGCTAGACCCTCAAAAAGGCAAATTAGAGGTTGATGGAAAATTGATAACAGAACAAAATTTAAGATCTTGGCAAAAATTAATTGGTTATGTGCCTCAACAGATTTATCTTTCTGATAACACTATAATGGCAAATATTGCTTTTGGAGTAGACCCAGAAGATATTAATCAAGATATTGTTGAAAAGGTGTCTAAAATCGCAAATATACATCAATTTATCAATGATGAATTACCCCGGAAATACCAAACAATTATTGGTGAAAACGGTGTTAGGCTGTCCGGCGGACAACGCCAAAGAATTGGAATTGCAAGGGCTTTATATCATGATCCAAAAGTTTTAATTTTAGATGAAGCAACGAGTGCTTTGGATAATCAAACTGAACAAGCTGTAATGGATGCAGTAAATAAACTTCACAAATATCTAACCATAGTTTTAATTGCGCATCGACTAGAAACAGTTAAAAAGTGTGATAAAATCTTTTTATTAGAAAAAGGTATATTAAAAAGTGAAGGAAAATTTAGAGAATTGATTGAAAATGATAAAAGCTTTCATGTCAGAGATAAATTTAATTAATGATTAAAAATTCTAGTATATTAGTTACTGGTGGCACGGGGTCATTCGGACATAATTTTGTAGTGCTTACATTAAAAAAATATAATCCTAAAAGGCTAATAATTTTTTCCAGAGATGAGATGAAGCAATGGGAGATGGCCAAGCTATTTAGAGACGATTCAAGAGTTCGTTTTTTTATTGGAGATGTAAGAGACAAAGATCGTCTTCATCGAGCATTACATAATGTTGACTACGTTGTACATGCTGCTGCAACTAAAATTGTTCCTACCGCTGAGTACAATCCATTTGAGTGTATTAAAACAAATATTAATGGAGCTATGTATTTAATAGATGCTTGTATTAATCAAAATGTTAAGAAAGTTGTTGCTCTCTCAACTGATAAAGCAAGTAGTCCAATTAATCTTTATGGAGCAACAAAGCTTGCTTCCGATAAACTTTTTGTTGCAAGCAATTCTTCATATGCGAGTAGTCATAAAACTATATTTTCAGTCGTAAGATATGGCAATGTTATGGGATCTCGTGGGTCTGTAATTCCTTATTTTATATCTTTAAAAAAACAAGGTGTGCTACCAATCACTGATAAGCGCATGACACGTTTTATGATCTCACTAGAGCAAGGTGTTAATTTAGTTTGGCATGCTTTTGAAGATATGAAAGGTGGAGAAATCTATGTGAAGAAAATTCCTTCTATAAAAGTTACTGATATTGCTGAAGTAATTGCACCAGAAGCAAAGCATAAAATTATTGGAATTCGTCCGGGAGAAAAATTACATGAGCAAATGATTGGCAGCGATGATGCTGGTTCAACTTTTGAATTTTCTGATTATTATAAAATACTACCAAAAATTAATGAATGGGCAAAAGATCTAAAAAGAATAAATAAAGGAAAAAAAGTGAAAGAAGGTTTTGTCTATAGTAGTGATAACAATTCAGATTGGATGACAAAATCTACTTTAAAAAAATGGATTGATGCTAACAAACACCATATTAATAAAATTTAATGATACCTTATGGCAGACAAGAAATCACAGAAGAAGATATTATAGAAGTTCAGAAAATATTACGTTCAGATTTTTTAACCCAAGGACCAACAGTGCCAAAATTTGAGCAATCAGTGACTGATTACTGCAGTGCATCCCATGCTGTTGCTGTAAATAGCGCGACCAGTGCATTACATATTGCTTGTCTTGCATTAGATCTTGGTCCAGGAGATTTGTTATGGACTTCACCAAATACCTTTGTGGCTTCTGCTAACTGTGGACGTTATTGTGGTGCAGATATAGATTTTGTCGATATTGATCCAAAGACTTATAACATGAGTATAGATGCATTATCAGAAAAATTAATTAAAGCAGAAAAAAAAAAACAGTTACCCAAAATTGTTATCCCTGTTCACTTTGCTGGTCAACCATGTGATATGCCAGCAATTTATGAGTTATCAAAACGATATGGTTTCAAAATAATAGAAGATGCATCACACGCAATTGGAGCATCTTATAATAATATTAAAGTTGGTTCATGCAGGCACAGCGATATAACAATTTTTAGTTTCCACCCAGTAAAAATTATTACAACTGCAGAGGGCGGGATGGCTTTAACTAACAATAAATATGTTGCTGACAAGATATCTATATTAAGAGCACACGGTATTACAAATGATAAAACAAAATTTAAAAAAAGATCTAAAAACGAAATTTGGAACTATCAGCAATTAGATCTTGGATATAATTATAGAATGAATGATATACAAGCAGCGTTAGGTTTAAATCAAATGAAGCGTTTAGATGAATATGTGGAACGTCGTAATTCTATTGCTAGACACTATGACAAGGAACTAAAAAATTTACCCCTAGCAACTCCGTCGTTAGCACCTAATGTTCTATCTAGCTATCATTTGTATCCAATACGTATTAAAAATAATTCAAAAAATAAAAATCAGAAAAAAATTTACGATGAGCTTATAAATAAAAGCATTGCTGTAAATTTGCATTATATCCCAGTGCATAGACAACCATATTACGAAAATTTAGGATTTAAAAAAAATGATTTTCCAATTGCTGAAAAAATACATCAAGAAATATTAACTTTACCATTATATCCAACTCTTCAAGATGAACAAATAGAATATGTTTTGGAAACTTTAAAAAAAGTGCTGACCAATAATGATAAAAATTAATAAAAAATATATTGGGGATGGTTATCCTTCTTATATAACTTTTGAGATAGGACCTACTCATGAAGGGCTGGACTCTGCTAAAAGATTAATTAAACATGCCTCAGACTCAGGTGCAGATGCTGTAAAGTTCCAAATTTTCGACCCCGATCGTCTTGTTTCAGATAAGAAACAAATGTTTTCTTATGGTATTTTAAAAAATAGAGAAACATCTGAAATAGAAATTATCGAAGAACCACTATATGATATATTGGTAAGAAGATCTTTATCTGAAAAAAGTTGGCTAGAGATCAAATCTTATTGTGATGAGCTTGACATAGCATTCTTTTCAACTGTGGCCTTTGACGAAGATATTAATTTATTACAAAAACTAGATTGTCATTCAATTAAAATTGCATCTGCTGATGTGAATCATTTCCCATTACTTCGTCGTGCAGCCAAAACAGGAATGTGTGTTCAGCTTGATACAGGAATGGCCTCTCTTGGAGAAATTGAAAAAGCAGTAGATGTAATTAATTCTGAAGGAAATCACAATATAATAATTCATCACTGCCCATCAGGTTATCCAGCGCGCCTAAATAGTATAAATCTCAGAATAATCAAAACGCTTAAAAAGATGTTTCCCCACCCTATTGCATTTTCAGACCATACACCTGGCAATGAGATGGATATAGCAGCTGTTGTTTTAGGGGCGAACATGATTGAAAAAACTATCACAGAAGATCGAATGATAAAAAGTCCAGAACATGTGATGTCAATTGAACCAAAAGAAATGAAAAATTTTGTCAAAACTATAAGAGATGTTGAAATTGGTCTAGGTAGCGGAAGGCGAGATATGCTTGAAGTAGAATTAAAAAAACTTAAAGAAATTAGAAGAAGCTTATTTTTATGTGAGTCAGCAAAGAAAGGAACACGTCTAGTTGATTGCAAGACTGAGTTTAGAAGACCAGGTTTTGGAATACGTCCAGATCAATTTGATCAACTTAAAAATTGTGTTCTTTCACAAGATAAAGAATCAGGCCAAATGATTCATTTCACTGATATTGTATGGAAGTAGATAAAAAGAATGTATTAATAATTGGATGTGGTTCTATTGGATCACGATATTTAAGATTGCTTAGTGAACTTAATTTTCAAGTTAGCTGTTATGATAAAGAAAAAATTAATATAAGCCCCAGTATTAATAATGTAAATTTTTTTAACACAATAGAAGATAGCATTGATAGTAATCCTGATTTTATAATTATTTCTACACCACCTAGCGCTCATTTGTCATGTTTAAGAATGGCAATTAGATCAAAAGCAAAAATTCTATTAGAAAAACCTTTGGCTTCAACTAAAGAAGACTCAAAAGTAATACTTGAAATAGCTAAGAAAAATAAAGGAAGAATTTGGTGCGTTGCTAATATGAGGTATCACCCTGCTTTTAAAACAATTGAAAAAAATTTTAAGAATTTAGGGAAAATTTATTATGCTACTTCACATTTTTCTCACAAACTTTCACAGATGAGAAAATTAGGTACTAATGTTTTTGCAGCCAAAAAAAATGAAGGTGGTATTATTTTAGATTGTGTGCATGATATAGATTTATTATCTAAGTTATTTGGAAATTTATCGTTTGTGAATTCTTGGACTGCAAGAATTGGAAATGATAAAATAGAATCTGAAGATTATGCTCATTTATGGTCTTTAGGTAAAAACTCAGAACATATTTCAATGCATTTTGATTTTTTATCTCGATGGAAAAGTAGAGGTATAAAGATAGTTGGAGAAAAAGGTACTTTGATTTGGGAAAGTAATGGACGCAATCCTGAGTACGTTTCGGTTAATATTTTTGGAACAGATGGTCTTATCAATTCTTTTTTGAAAAATAAGGCCTTACATCATGATTTTGTTTACAACGAAATGCTTATTGATTTTACTAATGAGTGCAAAAAATTACAATCTGTAGAAGAAGCTTCACAAATTTTGAATTTAGCTTTGAATGCTCGTTAAACATGTTAAAATATAGTGTTGATAATGATTTCATTTTTTTATTATTTTAGGATTGATAACTTTGCTTAGTGGTAAAAACATATTAGTAGTTGGAGCTACAGGTAAAATAGGTGATAACTTAGTAGAAAATATACTTGCTAACAACGGTACAGTTTTAGGCACCTCAAGAAACATAAAAACAATTGAAAAGCTAAATCATAAATTTAATAATTTAGGAAGTAGCTCCAAGTTTTTTGAATTGGATTTATCTGATGAGGATAGTATTAAAATTTTTTTAAATAAGATTAAAGATATGCCAATTCATGGTTATGTGCATAATGCTTATGCTGTCATGGATTATGTATCAGTTGGTAATGTGCCATGGAGTTATTGGAGTAAAAATATACTGATTAGCTTAGGATCATTTGAAAAAATTTCATCAAAGTTAGTCTCAAGTATTTCAATTTCTAATATTGAAAGCATCGTGACTATATCTTCTATATATGCGACACGTGCACCACAATTTGATATTTACCCTAAAGAAATGAACCCAAACCCTATTTATTATGGCGCTACAAAAGCAGCTTTATTAAATGCCTCACTTTACTTAGCAGCTCTTTGGGGCAAGGATGGTGTAAGAGTGAATTCTGTTTCTCCTGGTGGAGTTGCTTCGGATCAAAAATTATCTTTTTTAAAAAACTATCAAAAAACAGTTCCACTTAAAAGAATGGTTTTAAAAAATGAGGTAAGCAATGCAGTTATTTTTTTATTATCTAGTAAAAGTTCAGGAGTTAATGGTATAAATTTTACTGTTGATGCGGGAAAAACTGCTTGGTAAACAATTATCTAAATCAACTGATCTTTTTAATTAAAAATATAATTTTAAAAAATTAGTTCAATGAGTGCTCTTAAATTAAACAATTATGATTTATTTTAAAATTGTAAATTATATTTAATACAATCTGTCATTTGTGTTGATTTAAAATTTTAAGTCATTATGATGATAATGAAACACTTATAATGAAACACTTATAATGAAGCACGAAGGTAATCTTTTTAAAGATGGATTTGTTCTAGTTAGAAATGCTATCAATAAAAGCATAGTTAACGAAATTTATTCTGATATTACATCTTCACAAAAGAAAGTAGCTAAAAAATTGCTAGTTTCTTTGAACCATGGTTTAATTAAAAGTGGATTGGCAATCGAAAAAAATTCAATTAAATATTTAAAAAACCCAGGAGTATGGTTTCGTTCAATTAATAAAATTTTACAATTACATATTTTTGATTTTGCTCAATCGATAACAAAAACTAGATTATATATTGATGATATTGAGTTGCATCAAAAATCACCTGGTATATCTGGCACTCCACCTCATCAAGATAATTTTTATTTTGGTCTCGATCTTAGCAAAAATGTTGCTTTAACATTATATTTTGCGTTAAATAATCAAGAACAAAAATCTGGTGGATTAGGGTTTTATCCAGGTTCGCATAAGTTTCAATTTAAACACAATAGCTCAAAGGTGACAGCGTTTAGTAGTGGAATTAATGTGGAAGATTTGTCAAAATTTAAACTTTACAGCCCTAGTTTGAAATCTGGTGATTTAGTAATCCATCATTGTAATATTGTTCACACTGCATCAAAAAATTTATCAAAAAACACACGATCTAATGTTGCTGTAAGGTTATTTCCAAATAATCCTAAGTTCAACAAGAGTATTCAAAAACAATATTTGAAACATAAAAATGAATTGAAATAAATTTAAAGATCTAGTTAATAAAATGGTAAACAAGTTATAAGATGAGAAACAATATTGTCTGAAACAGAAATAGTGTGTGTAATTCAAGCTAGATTGGGTAGCTCACGCTTACCAGCCAAAGTTCTTTTACCTTTAGGAGGATTGCCAACAGTAATTCTTGCAGGTCTTAGAGTTAAGTGTGATGGTATTAAGTTGATTGCTGCGGTTCCACAAAACTCAACAAATCAAATATTACGTGACTGCTTATCTAAGTTTGAAATACCTTATTTTCAAGGCTCTGAAGAAAAATTACTTGACAGATTTAGTCGGGGTTTAAAAAATTTTGATAGTCAAAAAATTATAGTAAGAATTTCAGCAGATAACTTTATTGCTGACTGTGACTTAATAAAAAAAATTGTAAATGAATTTATTGAGCGAAAATTAAATTATTTGTCTGCATCAGGTATCGGTTCTGGTTTACCTATATGGGGAACTGGCATTGAAGTATTTCGCAAACATACACTTGATGAAGCAGTAAATAATATTGTAAATGATAATGACAGAATTTCAGTAACAAAATTAATAAAAAAAATTTATGGAAATAATGTTAGTTCACAATTTAGGAATTTTAATTTAATGAATAATCGAATAACTATTGACACTTTTGACGACTTCATATATGCAAATAAAATTATATCAAATTTTGATGACCCAATAAACACTAGCTGGATAGACATTTTAAATCATGTTAACAAAACCCCTCGTGAAGGTATTTAGCTTAAGAAGTTAAAATTATGAATTCAATTTTTCTAGATTATTTATTTGAAATAAAATAAACCTTAGACAAAACTTGACAATCATATAATAAATACAACTTAAAATGTTAAGAATAAAAAATTATTTAATATGAACCCGATCGGCATAGTGGATTATGATTGTGGAAATATAAGATCATTAGCGAATGCTATAAAATTTTTAGGATATGAGTTTAAACTTATAAATAAGAAAGAAGAACTATCTCAATTTCAAAAGATTATTCTCCCAGGAGTTGGAGCTTTTGATCACGCTGTAAAGTCTCTTCATAAAAAAGATTTGTTTGTTGCCATTCAGAAATGGAGTAATAATGAATCTAATAAACTTTTAGGAATATGTTTGGGTATGCAGTTACTTTGCAAAGATTCAGAGGAGTCTTTGGAAAATAATAAAGGACTAAACCTTATTGATGCAAATGTTATGAGTCTCTCTGACAAATTGAAAAGTAGCGAAAAAATTCCTCATATGGGCTGGAATGAAATAAATTTAATTGAAAATAAAACTTTTAGAAATGAAAATGATAAAAGAGATTTTTATTTTGTACATAGTTATGCTGTCTTTGTGAATAATAAAAAATTCAGCTTAGCTAAAACTGACCACGGAGACACTTCATTTGACTCGATGATTTTTAATGGCCAGAATGTTTTTGGCTGTCAGTTCCACCCTGAAAAAAGCCATCATCAAGGTTTAAATTTAGTTAAAAATTTCATAGATAATGCTTAAAAATAGATTGATAGCCGTTGTAATTATTCGTGATGGCCGTGTAGTTCAAAGTGAAAAATTTAATCACACTCATGTTATTCATTATGATGCATTTCACGCTATTGAAGCATTTAATAGTTGGTTGGTTGATGAGATAATCTTATTAAATGTTTCTAAAGATAAGTTTAGTCAGACTAAATTTTTAGAAATTGTAAAACATGTATCTAAAACTTGTTTTGTTCCTTTATCTGTTGGTGGCTTTGTAAATTCTGTAGAATATGGAAGTTTACTGATTTCTTCTGGTGCAGACAAATTAATAATCAATACTCTTTGGAAAACAAACATAAATATTGTGCATAAATTAATAAAAAAATTTGGCTCCCAATGTATTGTGGCTTCAATAGATATAAAAACTAATGATAAAAATGTAAAAGAAGTCTATATAGATAGAGGCACTATGAATATTGAAGCTGATCCTCTTGAATGGGCAAGATACTGTGAAAAAAATGGGGCCGGAGAAATTTTTTTTAATAACATAGATCATGACGGTAATAGAAATGGTTATGATTTAGAAATATTGAACAAAATTACAAATGGTGTTAAAATTCCTGTAATTGCATTTGGAGGTGTCTTTAATTGGAAACATTTACTAGAAGGTTTAGAAGCTGGTGCAAATGCGGTAGCTGCTGCAAATATTTTTCATTATAAGGAAATGGCAACAATGCATGCAAAAAAATATTTATCTAGACACAATATCAGAATTAGAAATTAAATAGTTATATAATGAAATTTTGTAATTCATGTTTTTATCCAGAAAATGCAAAACCCACAATTATATTTGATAAAAATGGCATATGTAGTGGATGCAATTATAATCAAAGTAGAAAACATAATGATGTTGATTGGATTAAACGTGAAAAGATGTTTAGGGAAATACTCGATGAATCTAAAGATATAGCTAAACAAAGAGGTAATTCTCATGACTGCATTATTCCTGTTAGTGGAGGAAAAGATTCACATTATCAAGTTTGGCTTTTAAAAGAAAAATATAAAATGAACCCTCTATTGGTAAGTTACAATCATGGGTTTAACTCTCCATCAGGACTTAGAAATCTTAGAAATTTAGTTGAAAAATCAGGATGTGATATAATTACTTATACAGCGGGAAAAAATTCTGTAAAAAAAATTGCTAGGTATATGATTGAAAGAGTTGGTGATATAACATGGCATTATCACGCGGGTATTAAAACACTACCTTTCAAAGTTGCGGTTGAAAAAAATATACCTTTAATTGTTTGGGGTGAACACGCTTATGCTGAAATGACAGGCATGGTGTCTTTAAAAGATTTTGTTGAATTTACAAAATGGTCTAGAAAAGAACATGATATGAGGGGTATTGAAGCTGAGGAGTTAATTGGAAAAAATGGAATTACATCCGAAGATATAGAGCCTTACATTTATCCAACGGATGAACAAATTTCTGAAACAGAAGTAAGGGGAATTTATATTAGTAATTTTTTTAAATGGAATGCAGAAGAACATGCCAAATTAATGAAAAAAGTTTGGAATTTTGGGTATGTTTCTTATGACAGGGAAAGAACATTTAATTTACATTCAAAAATAGACGATCATGCAAATGATATTCATGATTATATGAAGTATGTTAAATTTGGTTATGGCAGGGCAACAGACGACGCTTCTACCGAAATACGTCATGGAAGAATAACCAGAGAAGATGGTATTGCATTAATTAGAAAATATGACCCTGTTGAACCTTCTTCACTAGACTATTATTGTAGATTTTTAGGAATTACAAAAAAAAATTTTTATGATTTTCTAGAGCCAATGAGAGATTTAAATGTGTGGACAAAAAATCATAACAATGCATGGAAACTGATAGATCCTATTTGGGAAAAAGAAAAATTTTCTAATGAAAGTGAATTTGGAAAAAACTCTATTATATTCAATAATAACGAACATAAAAATCTTTACTTTAACCCAAAAAATAAACCAGATGTTAGTGGAGAAAGTGAACTTGATATTAAAAGTGCTGTTTTTAAATGGTTATAGTTTAATTTTATAATTTTTTGAAATAAAATATTTTAAAAGTTAAAAGATTATATGATTAAAAATAAAACTATACTTTTGATATGCAAAGAGTCTATTTCTCCAGTTATGTTTTTCTTAGGAAAAGAATTAGAAAAGAATAATGATGTGCATTATTATTTTATTCATAATTCAGAGGTAATTAATAAAAACCCTTATAACAAATATACTTATTTTTATTTTAAAGAAAATATAGAAAATAAAAAAATCCATGATGTTAAAGAACTCAATATTCAATTTTTAAAAAATAAAGAAAATATATCAATTAATTATAATCGTCTTGAAGAAATTGAAAAAAAATATACTCATTTTGCTAATTTAAATAAACAAATTTTATGTTCACAGATGACATCGATGGGTTTTCACGATCGATTTTATTACAATCAAACTACTTATGAACAGAATATTTATTGGTTAATTCTTAATTATGACAAAACTGAAAATCTTTTAGAAAAATTAAAACCAGACTATATATTTGATTTAGACTTAAGTGAGATACAAAGAACAATAATAAATGAAGTAGCTTATTATAACAAGATACCATATATAAATTTTGAATTTACTCGATACAGTAGCTCTGTAATCCCTACATTTAATTTGGGCAATAAACAGCCTGAAAAATATTTCATGGAAGTGTATAAAAAAAATAAAAATGAGGGGAACTTAGAGCATTATATTAAAGAAGTTAAAAAATTTAGAGATCAATCTAAGATAATGCCAAATTTTTATAGAAAAAATAAAATTTTTTCTAATAAATATAATTTTTTAAATCTCTTTAAAGATTTGATTTTGATGAGCTTCAATTTCATTAAAATAAAATTTTTTTATTACATAAATCGGAAATATCCAGTGAAATATCATACACCAATGTTTTCAAATCCATTAAAACGTCTTTTGTTTCTTTCAATTAGTTATATAAGAAAGTTTTACTTGTATTCAAATTATAATAAATTTTTTTTAAACCCACTTAATGAAAGATATGTATATTTTACTCTTCATGTAATTCCGGAATCTTCAACTTTTATCAAGGCTCCAATGTACACAAATGAACTTAGTTTAATTCAATCAATTTCGAAAATACTACCAATCAATTGGAAGTTATATGTTAAAGAACACCCAAGCATGATTGGTCAGCGTAACTTAGAGTTTTACAAAAAGATAAGCAAAATACAAAATGTTAAATTAGTTAAAATGAATGCATATCAGGATCCCAAACCTTGGATTGAAAAATCTGAGGCTGTAATTTCAATTTCTGGATCAGCTGCTCTCGAAGCTGCCATGTTAAACAAGCCCTCAATAGTGTTTGGAGAAGTTTGTTTTAGCGTTATATCGGGTGTCAAAGTTGTTAAAAGTTTTGAGGAAGTTGAAAGGCTATTAAAATTAATAAATATTAAAAATTGGCCAAAAGATAATATTACATCCTGTGCGACATATTTAAAAAGTATTGATGAGGTGGGTTTAGACGGGTTCTCTCAGCCATTATCAATTATAAAACTTTGTGAAAAAAAAATAAGATTAGCCAAGCTTACTGAAGATGAAAAAATTGAATTTGAAAACTCTTTGAATCATTTGATTGCTTTTTATGAAAAAGCAGTAAAAATTTTTAATAACAGACCATCATATGATAATTAGATTTAAACGAAATAAATATTTTCTTCTATTTAAAATATTAAATAAATTAATAATTATTTTCAATTATATTAAAAGCTACATTGTTACTAATTACAATTTTCATTTGATTGAAATTGGAAAGATAAATAAGTTAGATGAAAATATAATAATTAATAAACCACAAAATATTAGAATTGGTAATAATAATTTTATTGGTAAAAATGTTCACTTAATTGCTCATGACAAAATTACCATAGGAAATAATTGTGCAATTGCAGCTGACTGTAAATTTATTACACGCAATCATGATTATTCAAATAAAGACATTCCAGTATCAGAACAGCCATATATATACAAACCAATCAATATTGGTGATGATGTGTGGTTTGGTTATAATGTTGTCGTATTGCCCGGTGTAAATATAGGTAATGGTTGTGTAGTTGCGGCAGGTTCAGTTGTAAGCAAGAGTTTTTCAGAATACTCAGTAATCGGTGGTGTACCAGCTAAGCTGATAAAAAAAAGAGGTTAAATATTTAAATAATCATAAATTATTTTAGAACCAGAAAAATAAAACCAGTCCATTAAAAATTTAAACAAATTAATATAGTGGTAAATTAATTTTTTAAAGATTTTTTTAATTTATTAAATGATTATAATTTTTATTTATTAAAATATTATTTAAATTGTAAGAATAATTTTTAAAATAAGTCTTTTGAACTGATATAAAATAACTTTTTGTAAATAGTCATCAAAATTATCTCAATTTTAATTCTTGTATTTTATTAAGACTAAGCTTAAATAAACTATGACTCGATCATCTATTGCTTACATCGTTTTTAACCGCCCAAAACATACTAGCCTATCTTTTGAAATAATACGTACTCAGCAACCATCAAAACTTTTTATTATTGCTGATGGTCCTCGTGATGCACATTCTGAAGATTTAAAAAATTGTAAAGCTGTGCGAGATATTTTAAAAAAAATTGATTGGCCTTGTGAAGTTTATCGTAATTATTCAGAGCATAACTTAGGATTAAAACAACGAGTAAGTAGTGGATTAAATTGGGTTTTTAATCATGTGGACAGAGCCATAATACTTGAAGATGATTGTATTGCACATCCAGATTTTTTTAAGTTTTCTGAAACATTATTAGATCTTTATTATGAAGATTTAAGAGTTTCAGCAATTACAGGGAATAATTTTCAAAATGGTAAATGGCGTGGTGACGCATCATATTATTTTTCTAAATATCCTCATTGTTGGGGGTGGGCAACTTGGAAAAGAGCTTGGCAACAATATAAAGGAAATATTCCGTTTTGGTCTGAATGGAGTAAATCTGATGCTTGGCTAAAACACACAACGGATAAGATTGAGCGAAATTATTGGAAACATATTTTTCAAATGGTGCAAGAAGAAAAAATAGATAGTTGGGCTTATCCATGGACAGCTAGTGTTTGGTACAAGAATGGATTAACTGCTACACCCAATATAAATTTAGTTAGCAACATTGGTTTTGGTGCCGACTCAACTCACACAAAAGATAAAAATAGTAAATCAGCCAATATGGCAACTAACGAGTTGGGTGTTTTAAAACATCCAAAAATAATCCAAATAAATCTAGAGGCTGATCGATATACTTTTGATAATCATTATAATGGCAAAAATTCACGTTATCCTTATAACTTAATTTATTTTCCAATTCGATCTATGAAATATTTTTATCGTAAAATAACAAATATTCTTAAAAAGTAATTAATGAAAATTATTCATATAAATCATTCTGATATTAGTGGAGGGGCAGCACGAGCTGCTTATCGTATTCATCAATCTTTACTCAAAGAAGGTATTAACTCTGAAATGTGGGTTAACAAAGTATTTTCAGATGATTGGACGATTAAAGGGCCAACTAAAACAATAGAGAAATTATTAGTTGAATTAAAACCACGTTTAATCAACAAATTATTTTTAAAAATTTTAATAACAAAAAACAAGGTTATTCATTCACCTTCAGTTTCACCATCTAGATGGGTTAAACGTATCAATGAAAGTGATGCCGATATTGTTAATCTTCATTGGGTGCAAAATGAAATGTTGTCTATCAAAGATATAAGTAAAATTAAAAAACCAATTGTTTGGACATTGCATGATATGTGGGCTTTTTGCGGAGCAGAACATTATTCAAGTGATAATCGTTGGCGAAAGGGCTATAACCCTGACAATAGACCATTGTATGAAAGTGGTTTTGATCTTAATCGTTGGACATTTGAACGTAAAGTAAAGTACTGGAAAAATCCAATTAATATTGTTACACCAAGTAAATGGCTTTCAAATTGTGCTAAGGAAAGTAAATTGATGTCTAATTACACTGTATCAGTAATTGCAAACCCTATTAATACAGATGTTTTTAAACCAATAGATAAAAAAAAAGCACGTGAAAAATTAAATTTACCCAAAGATATACATTTAATATTGTTTAGTGCAATTAGTGGTGGAAAAGATCCTAGAAAAGGATTTGATTTGCTAGTCAATTCATTAGAATACTTAAGAAATGATATAAAAACTAAAAAGTTTCAATTAGTTGTTGTTGGACAAGAAAAGCAAAAATTACCTTTTAATCTCGGTTTTCCCATTCATTATCTGGGACATCTTAACAATGATTTAAGTTTAAGGTACAGTTATGGCTCTGCTGATGTCATGGTTGTTCCGTCACGGCTTGAAGCATTTGGGCAAACAGCCTCTGAGGCTCATGCGTGTGGTCTGCCTGTTGTTACTTTTAATGTGGGTGGCTTACCTGATATTGTTGAGCATAAAAAAACAGGCTATATTGCCAAAGCATTTGACACTAAAGATTTAGCTAATGGTATCTCATGGGTTTTGGATAACTCTGAAATTAAAAAATTAAATTTTTACTCTAGAGAGGTTGCTAAGATTAAATTTTCAGAAAAAAATATCGCAGACTCTTATATAAAAATTTACAAAAAACTAATATCATAACTTTATTAATGATTGTTTTTAAATGAAAATAAAGAAGATTATAAAAAGATTAATATATTATTTTAAAACAATAATAATTTTTAAGATAATAAAGAATAAAAATTTTGCAGCTTTAAGACGAATTGCAGATACAAGTGATTATTTAGAAAATAAAAGAAAAGAAAAATCAGTTATTTTTTGGACGACACACAAATGTGCTAGTACCTATATTTCAAAATTTTTGGATTTAGTTTCAAAGGAATCTGAATTAAGACATTTTGATTATGCTGGACATATTTGGGAATTAGGTGATGAAATTAAAATTGAAAATCCATTTGATATAGAGATAAATAATGATTTTTTATATAGGGAATATGGTGAAATTTATGGGCCAATGAGAACTCCTTTTGATTTCAATCTTAGAGATCAATTAAATAATATTTTCTTTTTAAGAGATCCAAGAGATTTAATTATAAGTCTTTTTTACTCAATTGCATATTCTCATCCAGTCCCATCTAATGAAAAATTAAAAAAAAAATTTTTAAAAAAAAGAAATTTAGCAAAAAAAATTGGACTTAATAGTTTTTTTTTAAAACAAATAGATGAATGGGTAATTCCCTGTTATACAAAATATAAATATATGAGAGAAAACTCAAAATTTGCCTCATTTTATAAATATGAAGATTTAAAAAAGGATCCAAAAAAAATATTTTTGAGTATTTCTAAAAAAATGAAAATTAAAATAACAAATAAATTAATAGATCATCTTGTAGATAGTTTCGAAAAACCATTTAGAAAAAATCCAAAAAAAAAAATTAAAGATAAATTTTCACATACCAGGAGTGGAGAGAGTCGACAATTTGAACGTGAAATAAAAAAAAATGTTTTAATAAAAGCTAATAAAAAGATATCAAAAATTCTAAAATATTGGGAATATAAAGTTTAACAAAACATATATACTCTTAATAAGTTTTTATATAATTGATTATTTATTAATAATTTAATTTAAAATATTTTAATTAAGAATTATATTTCATTGTCTAATGTATATTTTAGATCAAATCATTAAAAATTTATACTATATTTATGTTAAAAAAATTTAAAGAATATAAAAAACAACAAGATCAATTTGAAAATATAATTATTTTACCAAATAATAGATACCGAAAAGGAGAGGGAGGACTTAGAATTAAGAGTTCATTAAAAAATAATATTAAAATAAAACCTTTAATAACTGTAATAACAGTCGTTTTTAACGAAAGTAAAAAACTTGAGGAGACAATTTTAAGTGTTATTGGTCAATCTTATAAAAATATAGAATATATAATTATTGATGGAGGCTCCACAGACGACACTTTAAAAGTGATACATAAATATGAAAATCTAATTGATTATTGGGTAAGTGAAAAAGATAACGGAATTTATGATGCAATGAATAAAGGATGCAAGTTATCAATGGGTCGTGGCTTAATTTTTCTTAATGCAGGTGATAAATTTGTTGGAGACGTTTTCCACAATAAACAAAAACCCCCCTTTTTATTACCTTGTAAAGTTATAGATGAAGAGGGTAAAATTTTTGAGAAAAAAATATCGGATGTAAAAATAGGAATTCCCACCAGCCACCAAGCAATGGTTTTTTTCAATAAAAGTATATTATATGATTTAAGGTATGAAATATCTTCTGATTATGATTATTTCATAAGACATGGCGTTTTTTTAAATTTAGATAAAAGTTGTCCAGGTTATGTTTTATATGACAACAATGGTATAAGCAAAAATAATAATTGGAAAAGAGATTTTGAAACAGTGATAATCTTATATAGGCATTTTGGATTTTTAAAATCTTTAAAATTTATTAAGCAGCAGCTTATAAAATTAATTTACAAAAAAATAATCAAATAAGATGGTTGCACTTTATATCTTACAGAAAATGTTAGCTGTGTTGATATTATTTAGATTGAAATTTATATATGCTATTTTATCTCTATTAATTTTTTTTTTTATATTTTTTCTTAAAGAAGATAGGGGTGATATTATCCATTACACAAAGCTAGTATCAAATCCTTATGGATTGGAGCCTTTTTATGCTTATTTAATCGCTACAATAAGCATATTTACAGAAAACAATAGAACAGTTATTTTAGTTTATCAATTATTAGTTTTAAGTTTAGCCTCATCAATAATTCTTTTTTTTAAAGAAAATAAAATTTTAATTTTATCAATAATATTTACTAGTATCGCTGTTATGTTATGTGTTCATAATAATCTGAGGCAAGGCACTTCATCTATTTTTATTCTAATTGGAATTATAGCCTATATACATGGTAATAAAAAAATTGGTATTTTGACAACTTTAGCTTCTTTAGGTTTTCATAGTTCATCTATTTTATTTATTTCTGTACTTTGTATATTGGGATTCATCTATAAAAACTTTATCACTCATCTTAAAAAAGATTCTGGAGTTATTGTGTCTTACTTAATCTCACTCTTATTATCTCTTATTTGTATATATCTTTTATTTAGTTATATAGAAATATCAGCATATCGAAATTATTTAGATTTAGATTTGGCATCAAATAGTTCAGCTAGAGTAGACCATAGAACTAAAGTGTTTATTTTATTATTTTACTGGTTGAGCGTAGAATTTTTCATAAAGTTTCGTTCCGTTGACCATCAGATCGATTTATTTCGATTTTTAAGACAATATTTTATTTTTTTTACAATTCTTTTATCTTTAAGCCAATCTTGGTTCGAAATTTCAAATCGTGTTCTTTATATATTCTATATATTAGACTTGGGTTTGCTATGTTTTTTAGTAGATAGGAAAATTTACAGATTGGCAGTTTATATGCTGCTTGTTTATGGATTTGCTTTTAATATTTGGACAATAATAGGATAGAGTCAAATGAGTGCACCCAAAATATCTGTTATTACACCATGTTATAACGCGGAGCATTATTTAAAGCAGATGATAAATTCTGTTATATCTCAAACTTATGTTAAATGGGAACTTATTATTGTTGATGACTGCTCAAATGATAATTCTGTAAAAATTATAAAAAAATTTATGAGATCAGACACTAGAATAAAACTCTTAAAATTAAAAAATAGATCTGGTGCAGCTTTTGCAAGAAACATTGCCATAAAAGTTGCGAAGGGAAGATACCTTACATTTTTGGATGCGGACGATTATTGGGATAATAATTTTTTAAAATATTCTAAAAAGAGTATAAAGGGTCATTCAATTATTTACTCAGAGCTAAATTTTGTTAATAGTGATGGTAAATTTATAAGAAGAATGAAGATAGTACCAAAAGTGAATTATAATGGGATTTTAAAAGGAACGCCTATTTCTTGTATATCTGTATTCATAGATTTAGAAAAAATAGGAAAGAAATTTTTTCCACTAAATTGTCATCGAGAGGATCTAGCTTATTGGTTGTTACTCTTAAAAACTTGTCATGAAGCGTATGGGTTTAGATTTTGTGAGGCAAATTATCGATATAGAGTAGGCTCATCATCAAATAAAATTCAAATGGCTATTAAAACATGGCAGGATTATAGAAATCAGCATAATATATCTTTTTTAAGATCAATATATTTTTTTTCTTATTATGGATTTAATAGTTTTAAGAAATTTTTTCTTTTTTATTTAATTAAATTATTTAAATAATTTTGTTTTTTATGAACAGAGTATATATTTTTAGGTCTTATTTACTAATAATTTTTTATCTAGACGTCCAAGACTATTAAATTCTTTAAAAATACTTATTAACTTTTTTTCCTGCAACCAATTAAATGCTCCAGCCCATTGTGTTTGTCTTAAATACCAATAAAACTTATTTGATGAACCCTTAAGTTCATACCAAGATGCAAGCATTTTGTATCCATGGTAAAGATCATAAGGATGAAAATAAATAATCGGAGTAATGTTATTATGGATTGATTTATAAATTGCTGATTTGACTAATGAAGCTGGAAAAAGTTTCAAGTAACTTCCACCAGTTTTTACCATAAACTTAGATGATACAATGGGCTGATGTGGTACTGAAAATTCATTTATATTTACTTTGCATTTTTTTCTCCAGTTTTGATAATCTTGCTTGCTAACAAAATGGAGAGAAGAGTCATACCTAAATACCTCTGAAATTGCCTCAAGTCTATTATAATCCATTTTATCAACTGAAAACATTGGTGCTCTAAATCCCTTTATCTCAACATTAGAAATATTACTGAGTTTATCTTTAGCTTCATTTAAAGATTTAATAATTTCTTTTTTACTCATAGCAGATATGCTGTCATGGAAATTTCCATGACAAGCTAATTCATGACCATCAGACACTATTAGTTTTACAAGATCAGGATATCTTTCGGCAAAAACTGCAGTGCAAAAAAAAGTGATTTTTGATGAAGTATTTTTAAACATTGATAAAAGTTTTGTAATATTCCGATAAGACTCGAATAAACTATCTGTTCTAAGTTGTGGTATTTTTAATGAACCAATATTTTTACATAGATCGTATGTAAAATCTTCCAAGTCAACTGTGTAGTAAACATTGAGTTTATTTAATTTATTTTCACTTACCATGCATCATGCTCCCAAAATTTAAATTCTTTAAAATTGATGATTTTTTTGAGACTTAATAATTCATATTTTAGAATTGGATTATATATACTAAAAAATTTATCTTTATGAAGTAGTTTCACAAGTTTTAAATTAATATTTATTATAGATTGTTTAAAGTATTCAAAATTTTTTGATATATCAAAATTATTATCATCGTGTATGATGTTAATTTGGAGTAAAAAACTTTTGTAAATAGTTCTAACAAATTTTATGTAATTTCTTTTTCTATCAATTATTATTTGTCCATTTTTATTATAAATTTGCCTACAAATTTGATCTTCTTCAGTCATTTCAAACCCATTAAAGTTTTTTAAGAAAAAATTATTTTTTGCTGAAGCATTATTTAAAAGCTGTTGAAATTGTTCGTATGTTAGTACTTCTAACTTATTTGATAACTTATTTGATTGGTTTTGTGGTAATTGAAAGCTTATATCATTAAAAATAAGCCCAATATATCCAATTAATTTAAAATTTGCTGCCTTATGTACCTTAGAGGCTTTTTTTCTTCTAACAACAAAATAAATATCATCATATTTTTTTGAATAAATTAGTTTTTTTAAATATCCCAAAATTTCTATATAAGCAACTCCATCACGATGATTTTTATCTACAATTAAATTTTCCCAATAAAGTGCTTTAATGAATAATTCATCTTTTTTTTTTTTTCTAATACTAAAAGTAGAAATTGCAATTACTGTATTTTTATTTTTCACTAGAAGTGTAAAACCATTTTTTTTATCATCAAGGTATAATTGGTTAATGGTAAAATTGTAATTTGGTCTCAGCTGTGATAAAAGTCTCTTACATGTCTCAATATCTTTTAGGTCTGCAATTTTAATCACATTATGCCTTTTTAAACCTATGACCGATAGCAACTAAAGCAATCCTAATTCTTTTAGGAAACATGTGTTTTGGTAAATTTTTTTTTAAATAAGATTTAAAATTTTCTTTATTAAAATTTAAATTAGGCACAGGTTGCACTACAAGTTCGACATGTTGTCCAGTTATAGGATTTGCTTTTCCTTCAGCTTTAGCAAGCTCAATTGAGTTAAATTGAAGTGCTATATGCTCTACTTCTGACGCCATAAACTTAAGCCCACCTACATTTATCACATCATTCGTGCGACCAGTCACTTTAAAATATTCATCTTGTGTTTCAACAATATCTTTTGTGTTATACCAACCATTATTATCAAACGGGTTTTTTGCATTTAAATAACCTAGCATTCTAGTCTGAGAACGTATTTCCAACACATTATCTATAACTCTTGTTTCAACTCCTTCACCACCAATTTTCATAAATAAACTATTACGAGATTTACTTTTTACACGAACAATTCCTAATTCAGACATGCCGTAAGTTTGTCTAAAATCCATGTTAGGAAGTAATTCACAAAGCGCGTCGAGCGTTGGTTGATCCATACGTTCAGTTCCATATGTGATTATTTTAAGTGATTTTGGAATATTTTTAGGTATTAGGCCACTTAAAAGCATCATTCTAAGGAAAGTAGGTGTTGTAGGCAACACCTCAATTTCTTGTTCGCTACAAGTTTGCAGTATAGATTGAACATCTCGAGATTTTGGCGTAACAACAGTGCCCCTATTAAATAAAGTGTGAAACAAAGTATTTAAGCCACCGATGTGATCAAATAATAAAAAATTGATAGTTTTTAGAGTAGGACGTGGTGTTTCAAACCTTTTCAAGAACAAATTTAAGTTGTGTAGAATAGCCTTTGGCTGTCCAGTTGTTCCAGTTGAAAAAAGTACTAGTCCTCCTTGATCTAATTTTCTTAAATTATTTATTAACTCATGTTTGAAATTATGCTTTATGCGTTTAAGATTTTTTCCTTCAATTACAAAATCAACTAAGGCTGATCTAAAAAAATATTGATGTTGAGAACTGGTGTCTGATGTAAGAGGCACAATTATTGCATTTTTATTTATTAGATGTATAAGTGTTAGTATTGATTGAGGTTCTAAATCTCCAATAATAGCAACAACATCGCCGCTTTTTACATCTGATAGATCGATAACTTTATCCTCTATAATATCATTGAAATATAATTTGTTATTATGGTGAATTAAAAATGGATAATCAATTTTATCCCATCGTTTTTTAAGCTTTTCAAGTATGTTCACTAAACTCCACCAACACTTAGTACTTGACCGCTAATTGAACGAGCCTTGTCATCTAGTAATAGCTCAACTAGATCACATACATCTGATTTCTGAAATAGTTTCCGTATAACTTGTTGTGAGACAATCTTTTCAATTTGATTTTCTGTTATACCTTTTAGTAAATTAGTTTGGATGGGTCCAGGAGCAATACAATTGACGCGAACATTAAAATCAGACATTTCCCTTGCAAATGATCTAGAGTAAACTTCGACACCCGCTTTAGATGCAGCATAAATTGACTCACCCTTAAGCGCTAAAGCAACAGCAATTGTTGAAAAGTTAATAAAGCTTCCATGTTTTTGTCGAATCATGATTGGAGCAAATAATTGACAACAGTGTATTGTTCCAATTAGATTTGTTTGTATCAAATTTTGTACAGTAGCTTCATCTGTAGTCATTGCCAAATTCATAGATGCAACACCAGCTGCATTAATAAAAGCTTTTATATAAGCTTTCTTTCCCTTTATTTTTTGTACCGCTCTTTTTATTGATAAATAATTTCTTACATCACATTCAATGCTCTCTATACTTGAATTCTTTATTGATCTTGAAAGTCCAATTATTTTTTCACCTTTATCTGTAAGACGTTCTGAAATTGCTTTTCCTAATCCTTGACTAGATCCAGTGACAATTATCAAGTTACACCTCTGATTGCCTAGCAAACTCATCAGAAATCGTGGCTATTGTTCGAAACATACTACGAGATTTTGACATGGTTGATTCTGAAGTCCAATCAAATTCAAAACCCAATTCCTCAGCTCTATCTTCAAGAGCAATGCACAATTCAACAAGTTTCATAGAATCTAATAATGATGCACCGCCAATTAATGCCATATCTTCAGTGATTTTCACTTTATTATCTAATATTTTGTATATTACTTCTATAACAATTCCTTTAGCTTTGATTTTATCTATTTTCATATTCTGATAGTTTAGTAATTTAAATTAATTTTAACATATATAAATTTAGAATAATACCAATATAAAACATTGTAAAAATTTTATAAAATGAAATTAATTAATTATCCAAAAATTGAGACATCATACAATAAAAAAAATTGTGTCTGTTGTTTAACTGGCTACATACTGCAAAAAAAATAGTTAATGAAAAATATTTGTATAACAGGAGCAAATGGTTTTATTGGAAGGTCTCTCTGTAAAGCATTAGGTTCATCCGGCAATTATATTCGAGGATTTGTAAGAAATCGAAATTTAAATAAGGATTATTCAGAGATCGAATATATTACAGTTGGAGATATTGGACCTATGGTTAATTGGAAAGAGCACTTAAAAGGTTGTGATTGCATTATTCATTGTGCTGGAAAAACACTTAAAATGAATGATAAGAATTTAAATTTATATCACACTGTAAATACAGAAGGCACAAAACACCTTGCGATGCATGCCTCAGAAGCTGGCGTTAAAAGAATAGTATTTTTAAGTTCTATTAAAGTTAACGGAGAAAGTTCAGATATTATTAATGAGCAAAAAAAACTTTATTATAACGACATACCTTTTTCACTTGATGCTTATGCTGCTTCTAAATTAGAGGCTGAGAATGCATTGTGGGAAATTTCTTCAATAAAAGGTTTGGAAGTGGTGGTCGTACGTTTGCCGTTAGTTTATGGTCATGGTGTAAAAGGAAATTTAGAGAGGTTGATAAAACTTGTAAAATCAGGAATTCCACTACCTTTAAGTTTAGTTAAAAACTAACGATCAATGATTGGAGTAGATAATCTTGTTGATTTATTAGTTCATTGCATTGACCATCCAGAAGCTAGTGGAAAAACTTTTTTGGCCTCAGATGGAAAGGATTTATCTACTCCAGAGCTTATAAAATTTATTGCTTCATCAATGGGAAAAAAAGCTAATTTGTTTCCTTTTCCTATTTCTATACTTAAGTTTCTAGGTTCAGTTTTTGGGAGAAGTGAAGAAATTAATAGGTTAGTTGGATCGTTAAGGATAGATAATAATTATACAAAAGAAATATTAAATTGGACGCCCCCTGTAAGCGTTGAAGAAGGTATTAGGAGAATGGTTCAAGAAAAATGATAAGGATTTTCGACTTTTTATTTTCATTAATAGGATTAATATTTTTATTACCCTTATTAGTTTTAATATTTTTGATTGGTTTATTTGATAATGGATCACCTTTATTTATACAAAGTAGAGTTGGTTGTAACCTTAAGTCTTTTTCAATAATTAAATTTAGAACTATGCCAATAGATGTTAGATCAGCTGGAACTCATTTAGTTAAAAACATTAAATTAAATTCAGTTGGATATTTTTTAAGAAAAACAAAAATTGATGAAATTCCACAGTTATTAAATGTTTTATTTGGAGACATGAGCCTAGTTGGTCCAAGACCTTGTTTGTATAATCAGAAAAAATTAATTAGTGAGCGTAAGAAAAGAGGGGTATTTAAAGTAAGACCAGGGATCACTGGGCTTGCTCAAATATCAGGTATAAATATGAAGACCCCAACATTGCTTGCAAAAACTGATCAAAAAATGATCAAGAATATGAGCTTATATAATTATTTTTACTATATATTTAAAACAATCTTTAAAATTATCTAATAAAGTTGATAAAAACTCTTGTGTCAAAACAAAGCCAATTTCAACTTCAATGATTAAAAAAATAGACAGAGACTTTTTTGATCAAAATTATCATGCAATCAAAATAAAAAATCCCAAATTATTTGAAGAGTATAAAAAAGAATTTGGTATAAAAAATAAATCTAAAATAACTAAAAATGATATTAATAATAATATTAAAAAGATTGATGATAAAGAAAACATCAAAAAAATAGTTGTTAAAAATGAAGCTGATGAGAAATTATTAGATACAAAAATAATTGAAGCTAAAGACTTAACAGATAAAGATCAATCAAGTTCCTTAAATCAAACCAATTTAGATGATGAGCTTAAAAATTATATTGAACAAAAAAAATTAGAGCGAAAAATTGAAATTGAGCAGTTAAGAAAAGAAGAAAAAGACCCTAAAATTAATTTTAAATTTAATGAAGTTAAGAAAGATTTAAATTGTGGAATGGGCTTTGTTAATCCACATGTTACAATTCATAAAAACAAATTAGGTCATTCTCAAAGCTGGAGGTTTAAAAAACAGCAAAAGTATAACTATTATGACTAATAATTTTTATAAATTTTCATTATTATTGTTTTTTGATGTTTCTGCTTTATTATAAATTTTTGAATTAAAATTATGTCAATTTTAAAAGATTTATCTAAAAATATTATCAATCTTCCCCGTTATACGAAGAGGATAATAGCAATTTTAATAGATATAGGTTTATGTATTTTTTGTACTTGGCTAGCATTTTATTTAAGATTAGAGGAATTTGTTAAAATTAATAATGTAACAACCTTAGCAGTTGAGATTTCAATACTGTTTGCAATCCCAATATTTTGGTTAATGGGGTTGTATAAAACTATTTTTCGTTTTCAAGGTTCCTCAATAATATTTACAGTGTTTGTTGCAACCTCTGTTTATGCATTGTTGTATTTTGCAGTAATTAGTGTTTATGGAATTGAAGGTATTCCAAGATCTATTGGTGTTATTCAACCTATTTTATTATTTTTAGCAATTTCAGCTACAAGAATAAGTATTAAATTTTTATTTATATCCAATTTTAAAAAATCAAAAAATAAAACAAATGTTCTAATTTATGGAGCAGGGAGTGCTGGAAGGCAATTATTAACTAGCTTAGAAAGCAATACTGAGATGAAAGTGGTTGGTTTTTTAGATGACGACTATCAATTTCATAGACAAATAATATTAGGTCAAACCGTTTATGATCCAAAAAATGTAGAAAAATTAATTAGTACAAAAAGTATAGATACAATCTTGCTGGCCCTTCCTTCAATTACTAGGCAAAAAAGAAATCAAATTCTTAATGATTTAAATAAACATAGAGTAATTGTTAAAACACTTCCAAGTATTCAAGATATTGTAGATGGTAGAGTGTCCGTATCAGATATTAAAGATTTAACAATTGATGATCTTTTAAATAGAGAGCAAATTAAACCCAATTTAGAATTATTATCTAAAAATATAACCTCAAAAGTTGTAATGGTTACAGGTGGAGGTGGATCTATCGGTTCAGAGCTATCTCGGCAAATTATAAAATTAAATCCTAAAAAAATTATTCTTATCGAATTAAGTGAGTTTGCTCTTTATAAAATTAATGAAGATTTAAAAAATATAAATAAAAGTATAAATATTATTCCTTTACTAATTAATATTCAAAATAAAAAAAAAATTGAGCAAGTGTTTAACACTTTTAATATTGATACTGTTTATCATGCAGCAGCTTATAAACATGTGCCTTTAGTTGAAGAAAATATTACTGAAAGTGTAAAAAATAATGTGTTCGGTACTTTTATTTTAGCAGAAGCTGCAATCAAATATAATATCTCTAATTTCGTTTTAATATCGAGTGATAAAGCAGTTAGATCAACTAATATTATGGGTGCCACTAAAAGACTTGCTGAAATTTGTGTGCAATCTCTTTATAATAATGAAGATAACCAATCTAAATTTGCAATTGTAAGATTTGGCAATGTATTAGAATCTTCAGGCTCTGTTATTCCAAAATTTAAATCACAAATAAAAGAAGGGGGTCATGTAACCCTAACTCATCCTGATGTAACCCGTTATTTTATGACCATAACTGAGGCTTCCCAATTAGTTATTCAAGCAGGGGCCATGGCTGAAAAGTGTGAAGTGTTTGTTTTGGATATGGGGCAAAGTATTAAAATTAAAGACTTAATTAATAAAATGATAAAACTTTCAGGTCTTTCAATTAAAGATGATAAAAATTTAGAGGGAGATATTGAGATAAAAATAACAGGCCTTAGACCAGGCGAGAAACTATATGAAGAATTATTACTAGGAGATAATCCTCAAAAAACTTATCATGAAAAAATTCAAAAAGCTCAAGATCCCTTTATCCCTTTCAATAAACTTAAAATAGATTTAGATCATTTATCAAATTTAATTGAGGAAAATAAAGTAGAGAAAGTTAAACATATGCTATCAAATTTAGTTACCTCTTATCATTCAAATTCAGAAATAGTCGATCATTTTTATGAACAACAATCAAATTCAAAGAATGATTTAAAATCAGCTAAAATAATTAATAGTGATCAAAATAAAGTTATAAGAATTAAAACTAAATAATTTTATAACTTAGAAATTTAATGAGTCTTAAATATTCAAATTCAGCTTTAATTAATTTAATAATAGTATCAATTATCCCTTTTTTGATATGGGGACCTTTTTTTCCAGATTTAATTGTAAGTATTTCAGCTTTATTTTTTTTATATTATTCATTGGAAAATAATAATTTTTATTATTTTAGCAAAAAACCATTTATTATATTTTTAGTATTTTGTATTATTTGTACAATTATTAGCTTAGAGGCTGAAAATATATCTCTAAGTATAAAAAGTTCATTTTTTTATTTTAGAATAGGAGTGTTTAGTTGTTTTATTTGGTATTTAATTGATAAAGATAAAAGTATTTTAACTTTCTTTTATTATGCGTTAGTTTTATGTTTTTCAGCTTTAGCAATTGATGGTTATATTCAATATTTTACAGGCACTAATTTAGCAGGATTTAAAATATTAGGTAATCGTGTCTCATCTTTTTTTGGAGATGAGCTTATTATGGGTTCATATCTATCAAGATTATTCCCTTTATTATTTGCTTTGTTTTTAATAAAGAAAAAACAAAAATATGAAATTTATTTCATAGGGCTTTTATTTATCCTAATAGATGTACTTGTTTTTATGTCAGGAGAAAGATCTGCCTTTTTCTTTTTAAATTTATCAACTGTATTTATAATTATCCTAATCAAAGAGTATCAAAAATTTAGATTAATAACATTTATTATAGCAATTATATGTGTTGTGATTTTGAGTTTAAATTCATCAAAATTAAATGAGAGAATGTTTAAAGGCCCTGCCAAAAATATGGGCTTAATGGAAAGTTCAAATGAAGTAGTAATTTTTACCACTCAGCATGATAGCTTAATAAGAACAGCTTACAGTATGTTCAAAGATCAGCCTCTATTTGGCCATGGTCCAAAAATGTTTAGAGTAATCTGCAAAGATGAAAAATATGCAACAGGGGTTAGCCCTTGTATGACCCATCCACATAATTTTTATATTCAATTATTGGCTGAAACTGGAATTGTCGGATTTTTGTTTTTATTTAGTACTTTAATTTACGTTTTATATTCAGCTTTAAGACAATTTAAATCTATAATCTTAAAACAAAAAAGACCCCTAACAGATTACCAGGTTTGCTTATTAGCTGGAATTTTAATCACTGTTTGGCCCTTAACCCCAAATGGTAATTTTTTTCATAATTGGCTAATGGTAGTTTATAGCTTGCCAATAGGTTTTTATCTTCAATCTGTTTATTCAAAAAAACCTATAAAATAAATAAATAGATATGAAGATGATTTTATTAGTTAAAAATTGAGTTTTTAGAGGAAAGATTAATAGAATAATCTTTACATTCTAATATTTTTTTAGTATCAAACGCTGCCTGGTGATTATTGCGAAAGTGTAATACCCGATCCCATTCCGAACTCGGCAGTCAAGCCTTTCAGCGCCAATGGTACTTTGTCTTAAGACACGGAAGAGTAGGACATTGCCAGGCATATCTAAAATGAAAAATCTCATTATTGTAACTGGAGGAGCTGGATTTGTTGGCTCTAATTTAATTAAATCTCTTTTAAAAAAAACAAATAAAAAAATTATTAGTTTAGACAATTATTCATCAGGTAATAAAAAAAATCACATTAAGGATACTAGGGTTAAATATATAAAAGCAGAAACTATTGATATTTCAAAACATTTACAAAATGTAAAGAAACGAATTCATTCAATTTTTCATTTTGGAGAATTTGCAAGAATTTATCAAAGTTTTAAAAAATTTGATGAATGTTTTAAATCAAATTCTATAGGTTCAAACGCGGTTTTTAAGTTTTGTTTAGATAATAATATCAAACTTATTTATTCAGCAACCTCAGCTTCACTTGGAAATAAAGGGAATGATAAAAACTTATCTCCCTATGCTTTTACAAAATCTAAAAATCTAGAATTATTAGAAAATTTAAGAAAATGGTTTAATTTTAAATTTGAAGTTATTTATTTTTATAATGTGTACGGACCTGGTCAAATCAAAGTAGGTGATATGGCAACGGTAGTTGGAATTTTTGAAGATCAATATAAAAAAAATAAACCACTAACTATTGTAAAACCAGGAACTCAGACAAGACGATTTACCCATATTGATGATACTATTAATACTTGCATTGAGGCATGGAGAAAAAATAAATGCTTACAATATAGTATAAGTCACAAAAAATCTTATTCTATCCAAGATCTTGCTAAAATGTTTAAAACAAAAATTACTTATTTAAAACCAAGATCTGGTGAACGATATGCGTCAGCATTAACAAAAATATCAAATAATCGTAAAATAATTAATAAATATGGAAGAATAGATTTGAAAGATTATGTAACTTCGTTTATTAAGGGTG
>Ga0209632_10000670_pt1 | contig 35229 bp, 35 predicted proteins | sample COG_10_FD_184754 | JGI IMG/M metagenome (GOLD analysis project Ga0209632, IMG submission 184754) | Pelagic Microbial community sample from North Sea - COGITO 998_met_10 (SPAdes) (version 2) | ecosystem: Environmental > Aquatic > Marine > Neritic zone/Coastal water | place: Helgoland, sampling... | reverse complement strand
ATATATTTTTTTGCAATCTCAGGAGTAATTGCAATTCTTTTCTCAATTTTTTGATTTTCTAAAACTGAAACGATTCTCATAAGAGAACTTTATAGCAAGAATATTGCCATTAAAACTAAAACACCTATAACAGCGACAGTTCCCCACAAGACAAATTTTGTGAAGTTATTCCAAGTATTTTTATGGTCTTGATTATCCATAAAAATTACTTCTGTCTTGCTTTAAATTTAGGATTAGTTTTATTAATTATATAAACTCTCCCTCTTCTTCTTACTAATTTAGAATTAAGGTCTCTTTTTTTTAGGGATTTTAACGAGCTTTTAATTTTCATAATATTTTTTTTATAGCCGGCAATGTCCTACTCTTCCGTGTCTTAAGACAAAGTACCATTGGCGCTGAAGGGCTTGACTTCCGAGTTCGGAATGGGATCGGGTATTACCCCTTCGCAATAATCACCGGCGAAAGTGTTATATCTAAAATAAATATATTGTAAACAAGGAATTATGTTTTTTTTCGCTGATTTTTAACAATATTCTTCACATAATCCTTAAGATTAATTTTTCCAAATAATTTATGAACTTTATTTGATAAATTCATGCTCGTTAAAGCTGAGGCATATCTTTCACCCTTCCTTGAAGGTAAGAACTTAATTTTAGTATTAAATAATTTGGCAGTCTTAATAATCGTATAACTTTTTTTATTAGATATGCTATAATGTTTACACTGATTTTTTTTCCAAGCATAATAACAGGCCTCAACAGTATCGTTAATATGTGTAAACCTTCGAGACTGAGACCCTGGTCTAACAACTGTCAAAGGTAATTTTCTTTTAAACTGATTTTCAAATATTCCAATTACTGTTGACATTGCTCCTGTTTCTATTTGACCTGGACCATAAACATTATAAAAATATACTATTTCAAATTTAAAATTAAACCATCTTTTTAAGTTTTCTAATAATTCTAAATTTTTTGCTTTAGTAAATGCATACGGAGATAAATTTTTATCATTTCCTTTATTGCCAATGCTTGCTGATGTTGCTGAGTATACGAGCTTAATTTTATTTGATAGACAAAAGTTAAATACCTCATGTGAGCCAATATTGTTAGAGTCGATACACTCATTCATTTTTAAAAAACTTTGATATATTCTAGAAAATTCTCCAAAATGAAAAACAGTTTTTATTTTATTTATTTTTTTTTTAAATATTTTATGAATATTTTTTGTATTTCCTTTAATATATGTAACTCTTTGATTATTTAGATGGTTATTTTTTTTACCCGTAGAATAATTGTCTAAGCTGATAATCTTTAATTTTGTTTTTTTTAGCAGTAATGAAATTAAATTAGAACCAACAAACCCAGCTCCTCCTGTTACAATAATAATATTTTTCATATATTGGTTTTGCTTTCTTTTTTATATGATAAGTATGTATCTAATATAGATTTTTTAATATTAGTTTTATGTTTCCATCCTAAATTTTTAGCTGCTGATACATCCATAACTTTTCTTTTGACTCCATTTGGTTTGGATAAATCATATTTAATAAGAATTTTTTTTTTAGGTAAGATTGTTTTTGCAATCAATTTTGCATAGTATTCAATTGTATAGTCTTTACCAGTTCCAATATTTAGAACTGTTGGTTTTTTTTTAATGTTCATAAAATAAACGCATGCATTTGCAATATCATCAACATGTATAACTTCTCTTTTTACTTTTCCATTTCCCCATAAAATTAATGTATTTTTTTTATTATCTTTTAATTTGCTAATTTTTTTAATAAGCGCTGGAAAAAAATGTGAGTTTAAGTCATCATAATTATCATTAGGACCAAAAGTATTTGTTGGCATTAGGCACTTATAATTAGTTTTGTATTGTTCGTTATAACTTTCACACATTTTAATTCCAGCAATTTTTGCCAATGCGTACGATTCATTTGTTGCCTCAAGTTTACCAGTTAATAAATATCTTTCTTTTATAGGCTGCTTACAGTTTTTTGGATAAACACAACTTGATCCTAAAAATATAAGATTTTTAATTCCCGACAAATAAGCACCATTAATAACATTTAATTGAATTGCTAAATTTTCATATAAGTAATCTGCTTTATATTTATTGTTTGAGTGTATTCCGCCTACTTTTGCAGCTGCAAGAAAAATAAAATCTGGTTTATTTTTTTTTAGAAACTTAAAAACACTTAACTGATTTGTAAGATTTAATTTTTCTCTATTAGCTACTATAATTTTTTTGTAACCTTTTTTCTTAAGTTCTCTTACTATAGCACTTCCAACTAAACCTTTGTGTCCTGCTACATAAATTTTAGAATTTACTTTAATCACTTCAATAAATTATTAAACTCTTCACTCACCATTTCTTTTACAATATTATCAATATTGTATTTAGGTTTCCAATTTAATTCTTTTCTAGCTTTTTTTGAGTCGCCAAGCAATGTATCAACTTCTAGTGGTCTAAAATATTCCTTATCACATTCTATAAAAGAATTTCCTTTGTCGTCATAACATTTTTGATTAATCCCTTTGCCCTTCCAATAATATTTTATATTTAGAGCATTGAGTGATTTATTTATAAATTCTTTAACTGAATATTGTTTTCCTGTTGAAATTACATAATCATCAGGATTTTTTTTTTGCAACATTTTCCACATTGCCTCAACATAATCTTTTGCATGCCCCCAATCTCTTTTTGCTTCTAAATTACCTAAAAATAGTTTTTTTTGTCTCTTTAATTTTATTTTGCATAAAGCCATAACTATTTTTTTTGTCACAAAAGTTTCGCCTCTTAACGGACTTTCATGATTAAATAATATACCATTACATGCAAATATATTGAAAGCTTCTCTATAATTTACAGTTATCCAATGCGCATACACTTTTGCAACACCGTAGGGACTTCTTGGATAAAATGGTGTTTTTTCATTTTGAGGTGTTTCAAAAACTTTTCCAAACATTTCTGAAGTTCCTGCTTGGTAAAATTTAGTTTTTTTTTCATAACCATGGAACTTAATTGCTTCTAAAATTCTTAGAGCGCCAATAGCATCTGCATTAGCCGTATACTCTGGAACCTCAAATGAAACAGCTACATGCGATTGTGCCGCAAGGTTATAAATTTCATCAGGTTTAATATTCTTAATTATAGTTGATACAGATATAGCATCAGTGATATCACCGTAATGTAAAATAAAATTTCTATTTTTTTCATGTGGATCTTGATAAAGATGGTCTACTCTACCAGTATTAAATGAAGAAGATCTTCTTTTGATACCATGAACTATGTAGTTTTTTTTAAGCAAAAATTCAGCAAGATAAGAACCATCTTGTCCTGTGATTCCGAATATTAAAGCTATTTTTTTTTTCATTTTTTTTAAATATAATTTTATTTACTTTTTATTACTATTTTATAAAAGCTTTTAAATCATTTTTGATTTTACTTATAGAGTTATTATCATTTAAAGTAAAAATATCTTTATTGAAACTATTTTTTAGTATAATGGCTTTTATAAATTTGTTTTTTATATAATTACTATACTTAGTAAAATTTTCTAATTATTATAATTGAGAATTAGTTCTGATACTTTAATTTTTTTCAATTAACTTTTCTTCTCTTTTATAAATATACTCAAATGTTTTTCTGAAGGGCATTCTAGATTTATATATTTTATTAAAATTATTTTTAATCAATAAACTGTTAATGTCTTCAAATGTGTAACCTTTTTTAATCATATTATCATAATGATGTTCAAACATAATAATATCAACTAGTTGAATTTTATTCTCTAAACCTAATAATATTTCAAATTCATATCCTTCGGTATCTATTTTCATAAAATCAATTTTTTCTATAGTATTTTTTTCAATGTAGTCTTTTAATGTATGAATCTTTATTTGAAGTGTTTTATATGTTTTTTTATTATTAAAAAAATTAATTAATTTAAACTTTCTTTTATAATAATTAGAATTTTCATCTACTTTTTTAATTGTAGATGATGAACTTTCGTCAAATTGTTTAAATTCGACTACTTTATCTTTTGCACCAAGTGCTATATTTTCTAAAATTATTTCAGTAACATTAAATGCTTGTTTATTTTTCTCTATTTCTTTTCTTAAATGTATAAAATTAATTGGACTAGCTTCAAAAGAAATAATTTTATTTATAATAAAATTTTTTGAAAACAATTTAATTGACTCTCCTCTATGCGCACCAATATCTATTAAAAAATTAAATCTATTATAATTATTTTTTTTTAAAAACTTAATCCATTTTTTTTGATAAAAATGATCAAATATACTCAGTATCCATAATATCATTTTTTTTATCATCTATTTATAAATATAATTTTACCCATTACTTCTTTTATTTTATTATCTGTTTTGCACTCAAAACTTTTATTTTTACATTTGTTATGCTGCTCTATTAATTGATCCATTTGTTTTTGGATTCTAAAATGACTATCATCAAGAAAATAATAAGTTTGTTTAATTGGTTTATAGCCATAAGTTTTTACTTCATTATTTATTCTATTTATGTTCCTGGATATGAAAATAATTGTTGTTAAAGAAATTAGTACAATAGCAATTTTAGTATAATTTTTTATGTTCATTTGTGATGATCCAAGTTTTAATGATATTGGAATAAATAATAATAAAGCTAAGATATTGTAGCCCCCATACCTTAAGGCTGGGTGATTGTAGAACCATTCAATACCTAAAATAAAAATCAAAAAATAAACTAAATACACATGATTATCTACTCTGTATAATTTTTTATTAAAAAAACCTTCTTTAAAACAAAATATAAATACGCTAATTAAAAATATGACACCTAGCAAAAAATCACTTACTTTATTAAAGAAGTAAATATCGATCCAATTGCTTACCCAATTAAAATCTTTTATATATATTTCAGGATTATTTATTCTAAAATTTGGTCCAGCTCCTCCCTTAGACCATAATTCATACCAGTCGTTCATTTGTTGAACTTGTGTCAATGGTATGCCCCAGCTTATTCCATTGAAGCATGTGAGGTTTAACGGATAAACTAAACATCCCGTATTAATAAAATATGTAAATAAAGTAAAAAAAAATAAAACTAAAAATAATACAAAATATTTATTAAAAAATAAAAAATAAGAAGTTGTGACATAATCTTTTTTTTTTTTAAGAACATATAAAAACAAAGGAATAATAAAAATTATATACAAAACATAAAAGGCCTTTAAAGAAATAACCAAAGCACCAAGTAAATATAAATAAAATAAATTAATTCTTTTAATACTCTTTAAATTAACAAAATTTAATAATTCAATTATAAATAAAAATAACAATATCATTGCAGCACGGTCTGTTCCATATTCAGATAACCTATAGAAAAATATATTTATAAAAATAAAAGATAATAAACTTAAAAAATGGATAAAATTTAATTGCTTATTTTTATTAAATGAAAATTTAAAAAAATCATGAATTTTTTTTAAAAGAATAATATTTGATAATCCCAAAATAAATATTGAAAAAAAATTAAATAAATAGAGTTTAGCATAGGGTAAATAAAATAAAGAATTGATATAAAATATAGATGATGGTGTTCTAAAGCCATGATTAAATTGACCAATACCTACATGTAAACTTTGTTGTGTGAGGTAATATGTGTAAGGAAAATGATAATATGGAAAGTCATCATGATTTTTAAACTGAAGTACGGCGCAAAATAATAAAATAAAAACTGCAAAAGAAAAAAAAATTTCTTTTTTATATGAAGAGAATTTTTGCTTAACTAAATAAATAAATATAATTAATCCAATAAAGAGTATTATGAAATTATGAGTTTCATTATGGGCAATAAAGAAATTACTAAAATACGAATATACAATTAATACATAAATTCCTAATAACCCAATATATCCAAAGTTAACAAAATTAACTTTAATTTTTAATAATTTTAGTGAGCATAACCCATAACCAATTATAGATATAAGAATTAATATGTAATAAGTGGAAAATATAAAAAAATTATACATTTCAAAGATATTATTATTAATTTATATTTTATTGATATATTACGATTACTTATAAAATTTTAATTAACTTTTGTCTAAGCAATTATAGTAAATGAACAATCTAACCCTATTAATACCTGCAAAAAATGAGTCAGAAAGCCTTCCAATTGTTTTAAATGAATTAAAAAAATATAACTACAAAATAGATATTATTTTGCACGCAACTGATACGGACACGATTCAAGCTATTAAAGAATTTGACGTTAATCTAGTTTATCAAAATAATTTTGGATACGGTGATGCTTTAATTCATGGAATCAAACAGTGTACAACAAAATATTTTTGTATCTTTAATGCTGATGGTTCATTCAACCCAACAGAAATAAAAACAATGCATCAAACTTTACATTCTGAAAAATTAGATTTTATATTTGCATCCAGATACCAAACCAACTCAGGAAGTGATGATGATACTCTGGTAACATTTATTGGCAATTATATATTTACTTATATTGGTAAAATATTTTTTCAGCTTAATATTAGTGATATTTTATATACTTTTATTATTGGCAAAACTGAACAGGCAAAATTATTAAATCTAAAGCAAAAAGACTTTTCTTTTTGTGTTGAATTACCAATAAAAGCAAAAATCATGAACATGAAATTGGAGAGTATAAATTCTTATGAAAGAAAAAGAATTGCAGGAAAGAAAAAAGTTAAAGCTTTTAAAGATGGTTTCTTAATTTTAAAATATATGATTAAATTATTTTTTATGAAAGTTTAAATTTTCAAATTTTTATTCAGTAACTTTCTATATAAAAATATATAAATAATTATATTAAATATTATTATTATTATTTGTATTTTTGTGTGATTATAAAAAAAAGTAGCAAGTGAAATACATGCTAAATTATAAAAATTGATTACCATTCCTGTAGTTGTGTTTAAATAAGTACTCTTAATATTAAAATTTTTTTTTAAATATAAAAAAATAATTTGATGTAAATGGTTGGTGTCAGGTTTCAGTGGTGATTTTGAAAAATTCGTTTTTCTTAAAATTGAAAACAAATTCTCAAAAGCTGGATACCAAAGTAAACAAACTATAAAATATGGAGATATATTATTATTAATTTGATAAGTGTTTATCAAACATAGGGCAAATAATAAGCCTAAAAAATAAGACCCCCCATCACCCAGGTAAAATTTATTAAAAAAATTTAATATAAATAGTGCGAGCAAAACAGATGTAAAATTATAAAAATTTATTAACTGACTTATTTCAACACCATTTAAATTAAGATATTGAAGACTAAAAGAAATAATTAAACAATATCCAATAAGCGATGTATTTACACCATCTATAAAATTACAACCATTAATTACAATTAAAATACAAAATATAGAAAAGGTTATTTTGAAGATACTGTAATCAAGTAATTGGTCTAAAAAATTTATTCTTGTATCGGGAACTGTAATGGAAGAAAAATAAACAACAATCAAAACAATTAAAGTTTGTGTAATAAATCTTAATTTTGGAGAGTTAATTATTTTAATATCAGATAAAAAACCAAGAAAAAAAATAGATATAACATAAATAAAGTTTATTAAATTTAAGTAGTAATAAGATGTCAAGATTAAGATCAAACCGCCAGAGAGGGGTATGCTTTCTGAAGAGGTAAACTTTTGATGTTTGTCGCCTTTAAAATTTAAAAATATTTTTTTTTTCATGAGTGTATAATTTAGTATTAATATTAGAATTATTGTTGAGACAAATAAAATTATATTCATTTGTTTTTTATATCCTTTAGAAAATAATTAAATGAAAGCAACACAAGATAGATTATAGATTTTAGTAAATTAAAATTCATATATTTTCTATAAACCAGATAACCATCGTAAAGTTTTTGAAACCCTGAAGACGAAAGAGAGTCATCTAATTTTCTCCATTTTGTTAAATTGTTTTTCAAAGCAAAAATTTTCTTATCATTACATGTTATCTTAAGCCAAAGAACATAATCTTCTTTAGTTTTGATATTGGCAAATTTTATCTTATTTGTGATTAATTCTCTCTTTAATATTACTGTTGACAAGCCTATATCACATGAATTTAATAATAATTCATGAGTCATATCTTTAGCTTTACGAGCTCCAATTATTTTATTGCAAGAGTTTATAACGCTATAAGAGGTATGAGAAATATCTATTGCATTTTTTTTCATAAAAAAAATCTGTTTTTCAAGTTTATTTTTCATCCATAAATCATCAGAGTCTAAAAAAGCTAATAAACTACCTTGGCTTAAGTTGATTCCTTTGTTTCGAGATTTACCTGCCCCTAAATTTTTTTTATTAATATATAGTTTAATTCTTTTATCTTTTTTTATAAAATTTTTAAGAAAATTTAAATCTTCTTTATTTTCATCATCATAGATAATAATTAATTCAAAATTCTTGTAGGTTTGTTTAATTACAGAATCTATAGCCTGATTAATATATTTCTTTTTTTTGTAATAGGGTATGATAATACTTACTAACTCCATGTATGTAATTTTATTACAATTCTATCTATAGTAAATAAAAATGAAAAAAAATTGATTATATCTATACTTTTCGCAAAAAGATGGGGGATATAAAAAAAAATTCAAAATTAAATGAAAAGAAAAAAAAATAAATCAAAAATTTACTATATATCTGAATTAAATATTCCAAATAAATCTGCATATTCAATTCATGTAATGAAAATGTGTGAGGCTTTTACTAAATTGGGTTTTGAGACATATTTATTTACAATTAAAAGTAAAAATTTATCTAAAATTTATAAAGATTATAATATAAGTTATAAATTTAAGATAATTTCTATTTTTAATAAATTTAAAAAACTCAACTTTTTACTAAGAATAATATTTTCTAGTAAAATATTGTCAAAAAATTTAAATAAAAAATCTTATTTTATCTCAAGAAGTATTGTATTTGCTTTAATGGCATCAACACTTAATAAAAATATAATACTAGAACTACATCATGAAATAACTGGTTTGTCTAAATTATTTTATTTTTTACTAAAGTACCTTGGGTTAATTAAAAACATAAAGTTTATATTCTTGCACAAAAAACTAAAAAAAATCTATAGAATTGCTTCAAAACAAAGTATTGTTCTGGATGATGCTTCTGATGTCGATAGTTTTAATCAAATAAATAAAAAAAAAATTAAAAATACATGTGTATATGTAGGAAGTTTTTTTGAAGGAAAAGGCATAGAGCAAATCTTAAGAATAGCAAAAAAAAATCCTAAAATTTTTTTTCATATTTATGGTGATAAAAAATATTTAAAAAACAAAATTGAATCTAAAAATGTAAAAGTTTTTAATTATGTAAACTATTCTAAAATACCAGAAGTGTTATCAAGTTATAATGTTGCCTTGATGCCTTATCAAAAAAAAATTAAAGGTAAAGGATCTATTTGGTTAGAAAATTATATGTCGCCACTAAAAATGTTTGATTACATGTCTGCTAAACTGATTATCCTTGCTTCTGATTTAAGTGTATATAAACACATTCTCAAAAATAATTTCAATTGTAGGTTAATAAAAGTAAATGATGATTCTAAATGGTCTGAAATAATTTATTCATCTTTTAAAAATAATAAAAAAAATACATATTTAAAGAAAAATGCTTATCAAACAGCAAAAAAATATACATGGGAAAAACGATGTCAAAGAATTATTTTCCTAGCAAAATCAAAGACAAAATAATAAATTATATATTCTAAATTGTAATTTTTTCAAAAACCACTAACAAGTACTTTTCACAACTGTTTTATAATTTGTAAATTTTTTAATGTCAATTTTCTAAACTTTAAATTTTTAGGTTTTTATAATCTTAGATTATTTAATTTAGATAAATTTTTTTAACAATTTATAATGATTTATGTCTGTATAATTCAAACTTTTATTAAATGCATTTTTAATATTTTTTTTTATAACTGTAATTTTATCTTTTTCAAATTTATTTATTTTTTTAATTAATGAACTTTCATTATTTGAGATAAACAAATAACCATTTTTATCTTTATCTATAAATTCTTTTGGTCCTGAGGGGCAATTAGAAACAATTAAGGGTATTAAATTAAATGCTGCTTCTACCATTACAAATCCAGGATCTTCCCAAAGAGACGGAACAATAACAGCTTTAGCTTTATTCATGTATTTGACAACATTTTTTCTATATCCTAATAATTTTACATTTTTTGAGAAATTTTTTTCTATAATTTTTTCTAGCTCATATCTTAATTCGCCCTCACCTAGTATAAATAATTTTGAATTTTCGAAATTTTTTAAAAATGAATTTATTAAAAATTTGAAATTTTTCTGTTTAGAAAATCTTCCAATTGCTAAATAATAGCTTTTTTCTTTTATCTTGAAACTATTTATCAATCTTATTTTTTTGTTAAATTGAAATTTTTGATCAATTATAGGGTCTGGTAAAAAAAAAATTTTATCTCTAGGAAATATTTTTGATTTTATCAAATCAACTCTTGTTTCAACTGTAGGACAAAAAATTTTATGAATATTTTTTGACGCTAATTTCCATAAGAATTTTCTTAGTATTCCTAATTTTGGTTTACCTGATATTCTTAAATATAATTTAGTCTTAAATTTATTATTAATAAATAAAAGTAAAGGAATATAAGTTAATAAATGAATAATTAAAATATTTGGCTTTTCTGATTCTATGGTTTTTTTTAAATTAAAATATAAATAAAAAAAAGACAAAATATAAATTAACCTTGAATTAACAAAACCATTAGAATTAATATTTATTTGTATTTTTTTTTGTAAAACTATTTCTTTAATTTTATTTTTTAAAAATATTTTTTTATATAAATTCCATTCTCCAAAACAATTTATAATGGAGACTTCATTTTGAAAATTAGAAAATTTTTTAATACTTATTGCTGAATTTAAAACAGCTTTTACAGTTGCTATTTTTCCAATATAAGGTGACCAATAAAATATCTTTTTCATATAGTTATTGATATTTTTGAAAAGAAAATAAAGTTCTACCAGATTTACTAACAATTTTTTCTGATGTTATTTTTGTCTTTTTTGATAGATAATTTTTAAAGTTTTCTAAATTATAATTGGGAAAAATATCACCTTTTAATTTTATCATTGACTGAATTGTAACATCATTTTTAGGTACAAATTCTATTATACCTTTTGGTGCTAAAGATGTTATCCAGTCTATCACGTCTTCTAATGGTATATTTTTTGCTATAGCTAAATGATGTTCAAAAGCTAAAGCTAATACAAAGTCGAAATTTAGTCTTTTCATAAAACCTTTGCGTTCCTTTTGATACCATCCAATATCAGAACTTGGATTTGAAACATCAAAATATAAAGGTAAAAAATTTAATCTTTCTTTTTTTGAGATTAAATAAGCTTCATCAATAGCATTTAGGTCGTAATCTAAACCAACAACGCTCTTACAACCAGATTGAATTGCTAATCTAGAATATTCTCCATTATTGCAACCTAAATCTAAAACTTTATTAGTTTTATTTTTATTAAAATAATTTGAAATAAATTCATACTTATTTTTTTTTTCTTCGTCATTATAAGTGTTATCTCTTGAATATTCACCCCAAACACTAGTTTCTTTTTTTGGTTTTAAACTTTCAATAAAATTGATTAAATTTGTTAAAATTGATAAATAATAACTTTTTTTTAACTTCTTGTTTTTTGTTATTTTCAAATCTTCATTTTTTTTATATTTTTTTTCAAAATAATTTAAAAGAAATATGTTGTAAAAAATGTTCCATGAAAATAAGTGTCTTAATTTAAGTAATTTTGATAATTCACCAGTATCAATGCCTTCTAAATTACCCTTAAACCAATTGTTATAATTTATTCCTAGTTTAGATTTTAAAACAAGCGGATTTAAAAAACTTTCACAAAATTGTTTATGTCCTATCCAGAATTCACCCTCTGAATATTCTTTAATAGACATCAAATCAATAAATACAGGTGAATAATTATTAAATTGAATGTTATAACTATACGCATCAGTCAATGTTGCATTATATTTAAGAAGATTTATGTGTAAATTAAGATGGTGGAGCGCTGCATCTTTTAATCTATAAAAACTCCATTCGTATGGATACGAAATATAATCTATTTTTTTATGCTTAAAAATTTTAACATCTTTATTATTTTCTAATTCTAATAATTTTAATTCTTCTTGATCTACTTCTTTTGTTTCAACTAAATATTCAGCAATTGATTTATTTTGTAGAATTTTTTTTATTAAATCAAATTTCTTAAATCCATTTGGATATACAATTCTATAAACAGAATTATTTGAATAAGCTACTCTCGCATCAGGATCTCTAAATGATCCATCATCAAATATCAGTTTTTTTATCATTGTTATTTTTCTTAAATAGCTTTAAGAAAAAATTTTTTACTTTTGTCCAATAATATAAAAAACCAGCAGATAGAGCAGCTAAAAATCCAATTATAGCCTGCAAAATAAAGCTTCCAGTACCTGGATCTAAATAAGCATAAGCATTAGTAACAACTAAAAAAATTGCTATAGTATTGCATAGTAGATAAATAAAAAAAGTTTTCATTACCTGGTGATTATATCAAAATTAAAAAATTACAATAAGTATTTTCAAAAATGTTTATTAATATGTGTTCTTTTGTCATTAAGCTTAATTCCTTGGATAGAGTTTATTAATGCAAATTTAAGTGAATTAGATTTTATATTTAATGATAATATTATTGTCTTATTAGTCTTATACTTTTTTTTTATATTTTTAATTTATTTAATATTAAATTTTTTAACTTATTTAAAAAATTATTCATTAATTTCATTTATTACAATCTCGATTTGGATTTTTTTTCAACACAGTTTTTTAAAAAAAGGTATTAATGGTTTTATAAAAAATATGAGTGTATCTAATGATTACTCATCTGAAATAGCATTAATTCTTATTATATCTCTAATTTATTTATTTTTTTTTCTTATTAAAAGTAAAAAGATTTTTACAAAATTTTTTATGTTTTTTTTAATCTTTAATCTTTTTTTTTCTACTATTCAATTTACAACAAAATTTTATTTTCAAAAAAGAAATATCAATTTTGTAGAATACAGTAATGATAAGTTAATTAATAATATAAAAAGACCAAATATTTATTTTTTTATTCTTGATGCTATGATGCCGTTAAATGAATTTAAAGATTACTACAAAGAAGATTTATCTAATTTTGAAAATTTTTATAATCAAAAAAATTATATATATTACAAAGATACAATAAATTTCTATCCTGATACCGAAGATACTTTAACATCCTTTTTTTTTTTGGATGAAATTTTCATTGAAGATGGAAATTATGAGAATAATAATTTAAAGCCAAATATTTACAGAAAGTTTCCTGCTCTTTTAAGACAAGAATATAATCCTATATTAATTTCTGAACTTAATAAATTGGGTTATGAATTTAAATGGATAGGTAATAGTTTTGCTGATTGTTCAAAATATAATTATAGATATTGCCTCTCTGAAAAAAAAGAAGAGTACATTGATTTATATCTTCTTCAGTCATTTTTAAAAAAAACACCCTTGGTACAAATTTTCAATAAACTTACTGAGCCAGATATTATACAAAAATATTTAAGAATAAATCAACGTGGTGACGCAATCGGAAAATTAAAAAAATTCCTAATCTCAAATAAAGATTATATTGAAACAAAATCCACCTTTTACTTCATTCATCATATGCACCCTCACTGGCCATACAAACATGATGAACAATGTAACTATAAAAATTTTCCTGGAAATACAAACTTTGAAGGATACAAAAATTCTTATTTATGTGTAATTAAGAGTATCACTAATATAATAAAAGTAATTGAACAATCAGATGAAAATGCAATGGTAATTTTTCAATCAGATCACAGTTGGGAAATGTCAAAAATTTCAGAGTCAAAATATGGAAATAGAAGGCAAATCTTTAATTTAGTTAAAAATAATATCCAGTGCAATAAAACTATGACTAAGAGACTTAACAATATTCAAATAACAAATTATTTGATTGGCTGTTTAAAAAATAATTAATATTATTTTTTTTTAATTTTTATAAATATCTATATTAAAAAAATCATTACTTTTGACTAATTCGCTGAATGTTCCTTGCTGCTTAAGCGTACCTTTTTCTAGTAAAAAAATCGTATCACAATTTTTTACAGAATTAAGACGATGAGCAATAATGATTATAGTAACATCATGTATAATGTTGTTAACTGCTTCCATTACTGCTTTTTCTGTAATGTTGTCTAATGCACTTGTTGCTTCATCTAAAATCAATACTTGTGGATTATGATATAGTGCTCTTGCTATTCCTATACGTTGGCGTTGACCACCTGAAAGTCTTACGCCACGTTCTCCTATAAAAGTTTGATACTTCTGTGGTAATTCATCGATCACGAATTCGTGTAGATTTGCTATTTTAGCAGCATGTTCAACATTTTTTTGATTAACAAATTCTGCATTTATGCCAAACGCAATATTGGCAGCAATAGTATCATCAGATAGAAAAATATTTTGTGGCACATAACCAATATTTTGCTGCCAAGCTCTTCGATTATGTTTATTGATAACATGTCCATCAACCTCCAACTTACCTTGCTTTGGCTCAAGAAGACCAAGAATGATATCAGCAGTTGTAGTTTTTCCACATCCTGTAGCTCCAACTAGAGCAACTTTACTATGAATTGGTATGTTAATGTGTAAATTTTTTACTGCTGACTGTGAAGCATTCGGGTATTGATAATAAATATTTTTTAAAGTGATATTCTTATTAAATGGTAAAGGAACCTGATTTTGTTTAAGATCGGGGGACTGTAAATTATTCAGGTCATTATGCATTGCTTCAATAGCAGGACGAGTAAAACGTAATGATGTTGCAGAAACATAGATTTGTTGCATTGCTGGCATCAAACGATAACCTGCAAGAGCATAAAGAGCAATAATTGGCACAGCATCAATAAACGTTCCACTTTGTGAGATTAAATAAAGTACCAGTAACAACATTCCTCCAAAAACTAAAACCTCAAGAAGATAACGAGGTATCTGACTTATAAGTCCGAGCATTGCAGAATTATTAGCTAAAATTTTAGCAGGATCAGAAAATCGTTTAATGTAAACCTGCTCCAGACCACTTAATTTTATTTCTTTAGCAGCACCAAAGGCTTCACTCACAATGGTAAAAAGCCATTGATTAGCTTTCAAACGACGTTCTCCCATACGAGTAATAAATCTTCGAGTCAGTCTATGTATGGAAAAATATGTAGTTCCAATTGTAAGACCAACTATCAGTGTAAGCATAGGATCAGCTAATATTAATAAAATTAATAATGCTAACACTAAAACAATTTGACTAATCAAAGTTATCATGGGACCCAAACCTTTTGAGATAACCAAACCAACTTCAGAAAGAATATTCTTCCCTAGATCAGCACTATGACGATTTAAAAACCAACTATAAGGCTGATATAAATAGCCTTCTACTAAACGTTTGGCAATACTGTATTGACACATCGAAGTAAATCTTATTTGAAAGAAAATTGTCATAATCTTGAATGCAAGAGATGTAACTAGCAAGACAAAGACAACGGTACCTAAAAAAAAAAGAAATTGCTGTTGTGTTTCAACTCCAAATGAACCTGATAAAGTATAGGCCTTATTCAGTAAAGAATTAGTCTCAATAATTTCAGGATTTGTCAGAACTGCCATAAATGGCATAATTGAAGCAACTCCAATCATTTCTAATAGCGCCATTACTAAAACCATTATAAATAATAAAAATGCTTGCTTCCGTTCTTTACGAGACAAAAGATATAAAAGTTTTTTTATAAGTTGCATAAGCTTTTTATAAAATACACTTAGTTATTTCTGCCATAATATTTAAAAATAAAATTTTTAATTATTAATTTAATTAAATTAAATTGATTTAAAAATAACAAAAAAAATAATTTCCTTGATATAAAAATTAAATTTTTTTGAAATTTTACTATATTATACATCATCTTATTAGCACCTGAAAAATTTCTACTATCAATTTGATTTTTTATAAGATGAATTTCTTTATTCATAGAAAAATCATCTAATTGATATGTTACAGGGATTGTTAAATCAAGAGGTCTGGTAATTTTATATTTTTTTGTTTTTAAGTATTTATTAATAATTTGAGTTATTTTCTCAAAATTTACTGACTTTAATTTAAAATAATTTTTTAAAACGTGAACGTATTTTTTATCTATAAAACCTTTGTGATAAACAATATGGTATAAAAGAGAATAAATAAAATTTTCCTTACTAGGAATGTAGTGGCCCATATGGTATTTTCTATTATTCAAGATTTTTTTTTGCCAATTAATGTCAAAATATTCATCGCCTACAAATCTTATATCTAATTTTATGATTTTATCTCTAACTTTAATATAATTTGAGACCTTAATACCACTTTCTTCTATTGGGTCTCCAGAATTTGAAATTAAATTCAAATTTTTATTTTTATATGAGTGACAGTCAGAAATTCTTTTAAACAAAAAATAATTATTTACTAAAATATCTATATCATCATTTTTTGATCTTTGATTTCTTAAAACCACATATTTTAACTTTTTGTGAGTATTCAATTTCTTAAAAAAAAAATTTTTACTATCAAAAATATTTTGTGTTTTAAAAAAATAATATGCTGGAAAATCAGCAATAGATTTAGAAAGAAAAATTGCATTTCTTTTTGATTCTTCAAAATTGTCTGAGATATGTATAACACTCAATTTTTTTTTTCTAATATTTTTTTTAAATGTAAACATTTTGTGATCTACAATTCTATTTTCATCACTAAAGATCATTTTATTAAGCTTAAAGATTGGATTAATACTTTTTACTACGTATACATAAATATTGCTTCCTAATTTATTTGTATTCTTGCTAATTTTTTTATTATAAAATTGGTCTACCCAAAATATTCTATCTTTAAAAATGTCTGTGTAAAAATTTTTTCTTAATTTAATTTTATCAATAATGAATATGTTTTTATTCTGCTTAATTTTTTTTTCGATCTTATTCTGATTTTTTTGGTTCCACACAACAATTATTCTTAAGTCATTTGAGAGAACTATGTTTTTTCCAATTGATAAATTAATTCTATTTTTTGAATATTGATCAAAAAAAATTCTTTTTTTTAAAAATACATCTTTTTTTAAATCAGAAATCTTAGTAGATTGAGCAAAATCTATAAGAATAAGTTTTTTTTTATTTACTAAAAGATTATCTGGTTTGATGTCAGAATGAAGACAATTATTTTTTTTTAAAATATATAATATTTTTTCTAATTGCTCTGACCAATTTTTTGGTTTATTTTCTGATGAAATTTTTTCACCTTCATTGGTAATCGAAATTACTAAATTCTTGTAATCTATATGTAAAATTTTTGGAACAAACTTGTGATTTTTTAACTTTTTTAACCAATATATTTCATTTAAAAAAAGATGTGAATTTTTAGGTAAAAAATATTTTTTTACAATATTTTTAGATTTTAAAACTGTCATTTTTTAATAAAATTATTCTCTAATGTTTTGTGAAAACTGTTGAAAGTTTTATTTAATTTTTTCAATGTAATTTGTTTGTATATTATATTTTAATTAAAAGTAAGAATGTGTCTTTATTATGAATACATGCTTAAGAATTTTTAAGATCGTCTAATTAAAATTGTTCGATCCGAAAGCAACTTGCATTCTAACTCTACATCAATTTTAAGAACATGCTTAAATCTACTTATACGTTCATGGATATCATTGTTATTTAAAGAAGGAAATTTCCAATCATCTTCTCTTTGTCCAAATTTTGCAGGGAATAATTTTCTTAACATGGCTCCAATTGCGCTTCTGAACTTTACAATTTTTAGAAACCATTCAAATTTTAACATGTTAGAAGTCTTGGAAAAATTATCTTGACCAAGACTTTCCCATAATTTTATCATTTTCTCAGCAGCTAACTCATTTTTATCAAGATAGATCTTTTTGGATACTGTCTCGGGGAGAGGATTATCCAGATTTTTTTGATCAGCCAATTGTCTTTTTTCAAAAAGAGTGTTTACTTTAAGCAAGAGATCTTCAAGTGTCTCGACACAGTGTCCTAATTCATTGGGTAATTTTCGACCAAATTTTTGTTTGAAAGGAACATATGTTACCACAGGTTTTCCAGAAATTGTTGCTTCAAGAGCAGTTGCACAGCCGTTATGCATAATAGCAAAAGCATTATTAACCCAAGGGGTAATAGATCCCTCTCGAATAACATGGACATTAGGTATATTTTCCAAAGAGATTTTCCAAGCCTCTATATCTTCTATTGGATGAGGACGTAAAACAATGTCATAGCCAATATTTTTATTAGCAAGATGTTTTATTGCTTCGATAAAAGCTGATGTAATAGCATAAGCTTCAGACGCGTCACCTAATTGATTTTTTAACAACTGAGAGTCCCGCTTGTAGTATCCTGCAAAACTACTAAATCTAACAACATCATGAAATGGTTTCATCATATAGGTCTCCATACTTGATGATACTAACAAGTATGGTTTTTTAGGTAGCATTTTAGGTGTATTCCAGTAATCTGAAAAAAATAATTTCCATAAGTCAGCACGCGCCGATCCAGTTTTATGAATCTTAGAAGAATATTTTGGGTAAAATTTTTTTAAGACATCTACATCTTCTGTTCCCCAGCCAAATACAGCTGAAGCCTTTTCAATCATTTGCTCTGAATATCTGTTTCTTGCAAACATATCATAACCATGACCAACCAAATACCCCTCTTCATCAATACTTGTAATCTTAAAACCATTTTTTATTAGAGACTTATGTAAAGCAATTTTGTTATCATTTGGGGTTAAAGACTTATCGTGAAATATCCCTGGATCAAGTACTCCACTCATCAAACCTCTTTTTATTATATTTTGTTCAGAGATTATAACTTGATGTCCCCTTGAAGCTGCTATTGTTGCTAAAAGAAGCTTGCTATCTAACTCACGTACTGCAAGTTCGACACTAAGGTAAATGTTCATATTAAAGATGCATTGTTACTTATTACTTAATAAAAAATTATATATTCTTTTATCATTATTATTCAATATTGAAATATTAATTTTAAAGGTATAAGCAGTGTCAATTATGTCAAATTATTTTGAAACTGAGTTTGGTGACAAAATCGAAATGCTTCCAGAGATTGAGCAAAGACTGTATCCTAACTTATTGAAAGGTCCAAAATATTTTGAGGAACAATATGCTCAATCCTTTCCAAATTTAATGAAAAATAAAATGGCTCCTAATGTAAGAATTAAAAATAGCTTTATCAATAATGACTTATATTCTTTGGGCTGTGTTTTAGATCTTCTTAGTGAATTAAAACTTCTTAATGATCGACAATTTAAAAAGTGTTTAGATATAGCTGGTAGAGAAGGAATTCATGCCGCTATTTTTAGAGGACTATATGCCAAAGAGGTGCATGTTGCCGATATTTCTGATGGTAAAGATCCATTTTTAACCTTAAAACTTTTAAAATCACTTTATAGATATATGCCGTATTATATTGTAGATAAATTTATACGAAATAAATATGGTTTAGATTTTTTATTTAAAAAAATTACTGGACGAACACCTGCAAGTATTCTTCAGCGTAATAAAAACTCAAAGCATAAAAACTCTATTTCAAAAGAAAATTTTTATCATTTCTTATTTAATAAAATACCAAAAGTTGATCGATTTCTAGTTGGAGATTGGTTTAAAAAAGTTGATGAGACTTATGACATTATTCTTAATTTCCAAAGCATGTGGTTATGGGACCATAAGCAAGTAATGAAAAAAATTTCAGAAAATTTAGAGACTGCTGGACTTTTTTGTGTGATGGCTCCTTACAGTTGGGCTGGACGGTCAGGACTAGATGCGGGTTATGTAATAGGAGGAGAATTTGGTTATTTTGAGCAAAGACTAACTAAAAATGATATCCAGCGTTATTATAATAAATATAAACCAGAGGTGGCTCACTTAGTTGATTGGGGTTATAACACTACTGACTCCTATAGGCCCACTATTCAAAATTATATCGATGAGGCTCGTAAACATGGTCTTATCATTGAGGGTGTTAAACGAATTTATGATAATCTGCGATATGATTTAGTCTCAAATGGTAAAATTATATATAAAAATGACCTACCAAATGCAAATAGGGATACTGTTGAAATAAACATTGATGAAGTTTTGAAAAATATTCACCGATTCCGAACAGATGTTAGATTAGAAGACTTGCTTACGAGAGCTGTTGTTATGGTATTTAGAAAAATTTAAACTATTTTAAACAATGAAAAAAAAGATCTATCAACTATTCTTATTCTTATCATTATTTTTAATGACTATTGCTCTTAAAACAAATAGCTATAAATTATGTGCAATTATCTTATGGCTTAATATAAAAAAATTAAAAGCAATCAAATCAAATAATAAGAATACAAAAAAAATATTAGTTTTTAGTAAAAGTGGTGGCTATGAAGATTTAATTGAATCTTATTATAATTCCCATAATAATAAAATTGCTTTTTTTTTACTTCCTAGGGCTTTTTTAAAAAAAATTTTTTATTTTTATTTTGAAAAAAATTATAAACATAATTATTTTACTAAACCAATCGATAAAGATGAGATCAATAAAAAGAGTTCCTTTATAAAATATTCAACTTCTACATTTAGTTTTATAAATAATTTTTTGAAATTAGATGGATTTATTAGTTTTAATATATTTTATCGTGAAGAGAAATATTTTGAAGAAGTTTGTAAAAATCTGGATAAAAAATTTATCATTTTGCATAAAGAATCTGTTTTTACTCCTTTGGAAGAGGCTAATGCTCCAGCAATTTATGAAAAATATAATGAGAAGTCATTATCCTATAAAATATCGGTTTATTCTGAAAGTCAAAAAAAAATTTTAATTAAAAGTAAGATTGCTACTAAGACTCAGGTAATTGTTAATGGTTGTCCTAGATCTGATTACGCATTTAGATTAAGAAAAATTAAACCTAAAAAAAAAATTATAGTATTTTATTTAATTGAACATTCAAGAAGTCAGTCAACTATGGGCATCTTATTAAATAAAAATCGTAAAACCAATTATTTAGATAATAATACTAAAAAAAATTGGAAAAAATTATATAAACAAACTTTTAATTACCTTATTGAGTTTGCTAAAAATAACTCAGATATTATGATAATTTTAAAAGGAAAGACGGGTGTTCACAAAAAAAACGATTTTAACTCAAAAATCTTTCCTAAAAATTGCATCTTTATAGAAGGTGGGAGTGGAGAAGAATGGTTGAAGGACGCTTCAGTTGTAATTGCCTTTAATTCGACCATTGTTTTTGAGGCAATTGCTAGTAATAGAAATCTAATTATTCCAAACTTCAATGATGAAAATAAAATAAAAAAAAATGTTTTACACATAATAAAAGATAAAAAAAAATTTGTAAATTCAAAAAAACAATTTTATAAAAAAATAAATTTTTATTTAGATTTAAAGTATAAAAATAAAAAGATGTCTACTTATGATATTGAAACTTTAAAATACTATATAGGAAATACAGATGGCACATCAGGAAAGAAAGTAAAAAAATTTTTGAAAAAATTTTTTAATTAAGAATAATTAAAGTAACTTAATCTCTTTATTTTTTACAAGCAAATTAGCAATTCTTAAATCTTTTTTGTCATCAATATCAATTAAATATGGAAACTTATTTTCTAAGTATAATATATTGTTTCCTAATAGGTCATTAAAATTTTTTATTGTTCTATACCTGACGATATCTATCACTCCATCATGCCAATAAATTTTAGGAAGCTTTCTTCTATCTGAATTAAAATATTGCTTGCTAGTTTTATTCATAAAATATTTTAAATATTTTCCTTTTTTTACCCACATTTTATAAGGGCTTCTTTCTGGAATACTTATTGACCTTAGGCTATCTGCTTTTGGATTTTTTTTAATTAATTGAATTGCATTAGCAATCATCTTCTGAGTTCGAAGTGGATTTGTGGGCCTTAACTGTAAAATTATATCTGGTCTATAATTTTCATTAACCTCTAACCATTTTATCAAATGTCTAAAGAAGCCCAAATCTTTAGAATGATCTTCAGATATTTTTTTTGGTCTCAAAAAGGGAACTTCTGCTCCATATTTTTTGGCTGTCTTCGCAATTAATTTATTGTCAGTCGAAACTATGGTTCTTTGTATTAATTTACATTTTAAAGATTGTTTAATTGAATAATAAATTAATGGCTTATGATTTAATTTAGATAAATTTTTTAAAGGTATGCTTTTTGAATTACCTCTTGCTGGGATTATTGAAATAATTTTCATTATTTAGTTTTTGCTTCCAAAAACAAATTAGTGCCATATAAAATTTTTTTATCTACTAGATATTGATCATAACTTTTTAAAAATTTAGCTATCAAGAATCTATTTTTTTCCTTTAATCCTAAAGTAATTCTAGCAATTCTTATTTGTCTTTCTGAAATTAAATTTTTCATACCTGCAATAAATATTTTTAATTTCAGTTTAGATCCAATACTTAAATTTTTGCAGCATTTTACCCTCTTCAACAGAAATTTTCTTTATACCATTCCCCATAATAAGTGGAGCTTTTCTTAGTATTCTTACTAGACTAAGCATACCATCTTTAGATAAAGATGCTGCTTGATCAGTTCCCCACATACTTCTATCAAGGGTTATGTGTCTTTCGATATAGTTGGCCCCAAGTGAATAAGCCAAAAGAGACGGGGAAACAGAAGATTCATGACCACTATAACCAATATCACATTTAAATTTCTTTTTTAATGTTGTTATCATGTTTAAATTTAATTTTTCGTCAGGGCATGGATAAGTAGAAACACAATGCATCAAAACAAATTGACATTTATTTTTTTTAAAAATATTTATAGATTTTTCAATAGTTTGAATTGAACTCATGCCAGTAGAAATAAAAGTTAATTTTTTTTCTTTGGCTATTTCTTTTACCAAATCATAATTAGTCAACATTGCAGAGGCAACCTTATTATACTTTAATTTAAATTTTTTTAAAAATTTTTGACTATCCAAATCCCATGCTGATGCAAACCATAAAATTTTAACTCTTTTGCAGTAAGCATCAATCTCTTTAAATTCTTTTAATCCAAACTCTATTTTTTTTTTATAATCAAGATAACTTATATCTCCCCAAGGAGTATTTCTAATTTTTGATTTTTGATTTTCTGGTGTGGATATATCAGGATTTCTTTTTTGAAATTTTACAGCGTCAAAACCAGTTTCTTTAGCTAGATCAATTAATCTTTTTGCTGATTTAATTGACCCATTATGATTAATTCCAATCTCTGCAATCAAAAAAGGATTTTTATATTTTTTTGTTTGAAATTTCATTTAAATTTTTTTAGCGCTTTTTTATATGCTTCTATATTATTATAAACAAGCTCAAAAACCTGCTTTATTTATTTATCGATCAACTTATAGATTTATTAAGGTTTAAAGTCTATATATAATTGTTTGGTTAAAGTTTAAGAAGATCTTGTGGATAATAAAGTATTAATTAAATATAAATATAAAATGAAATATATTATTTTAACTGGGCACAGAAAATCAGGCACAACTCTATTGCATAGATTGTTTGATAATCATCCTGAATTAAATATATATCCAACAGATATCTCATTACTCTACGCTTATTACCCCTATTGGACTAATAAAAATCTTTCAGCAAGTGAGCTTAAGGATCGATTTTCTATAGTAATCCAAAAATCTATGTCTGTGTTTGCTGAAAAAATAATATTAAAGAATGGAAACAAGTTTGATCCCAATATTTTTTTAAAGATAATTTGGAAAAATTATAAACCAACAGATCTTGTTAAGCCTGATATAATAATAGATGCTGTTTCCAATTCATATTGTGAATATCTTGAATTAGATAAGTCGCTGCCATTTGTTTTTAAAGAAACAAGTCAAATAATAAATTTAAAGCAAATCTCGTCAAACAACCCCGATGTAAAGATGCTTCAAATTATTAGAGATCCAAGAGATAATTATGCCGCTATAAAAGTAGGAGTTTCAAATTATTATAAAAAATTTGGTGAGGATGAAATGGAGTCTCTTGCCAGTATGTTAAACCGTACCAAGTTTGATTTGGAGCTTGCACGTAGAGAAATTGAGAATAAATCAGGTAAATTTTATACTGTTCATTTTGAAGATTTAACAACCAGCTCTGAAACAACTCTTAAAAAAATCACAAATGATCTTAAAATTAAATGGCATAATAACTTAAAATTTCCAACTTTACTTGGCGAAGAATTTACAGGTAATAACCATTCAGGTGATAAATTTAAAGGCATATCATCGAATAATATTGGAAAATGGAAAGAGAGAATAAGTAAAAATGAAGCATGTATTATAGAGGGTTGGCTGGCAGATATTATGACTTATTGGGGATATCAATTGGAATATAGTCACGATGACCATGTAACTGCTTTATCTGATTTTTACGCATGGTACAATTGTAAATATTTTTTTAGAGATAGTTTCACAGTCTAATTAAAAATTAACGATATAAATTAATTAATTCTTTAATAAACTAAGATTAAATAGTAATAATAAAAAAATATAAATGCTTAATAACAAAACAATCTTAATAACAGGTGGAACAGGTTCATTTGGAACCAGGTTTACTTCAACGATACTTAGAAAATATCCAAAAATAAAAAAAATAATTATTTTTTCAAGAGATGAATTAAAACAATCTAATATGTTTGAAAGAGTTGAAAAAAAATACCAAGAAAAAATGAGATTTTTTTTAGGTGATGTAAGAGACAAAGATAGACTTATGATGGCCTTAGCTGGTGTGGATTATGTTGTGCATGCTGCTGCATTGAAGCAAGTACCAACTGCTGAGTATAATCCTTTCGAATTTATCAAAACGAACATAATCGGTGCACAAAATTTAGTTGAAGCTTGTATAGCGAATAAAATTAAAAAAGTTATTGCGCTATCTACAGATAAGGCTGCAGCACCACTAAATCTGTATGGGGCAACTAAACTGTGTTCAGACAAACTTTTTATTAGTGCAAATAATATAGTTGGCAAAAAAAAAATTACATTTTCTATTGTAAGATATGGTAATGTTTTGATGTCTAGAGGATCAGTAATTCCTAAATTCATTAATGATGTTAAAAATAAAAAAGTGTTAAATATCACTCATCCTGAAATGACAAGATTCAATATTACACTTGATGAAGGGGTGAACTTTGTTATCTCTTCTTTAATAAATTCGATAGGAGGTGAAATATTTGTTCCAAAACTTTCAAGTTTTAAAATTATTGATTTATTAAAATGTTTTGATCATAAAGTAAAACATAAAATAACAGGAATTAGACCAGGAGAAAAATTACATGAAGAAATGATTACCTTAAGTGACTCATATAATACCATTGAGTCTAAGAATTTTTACATAATCTTGCCCCATGAAGGGAAGTCATATTCAGACAAAAAAAGAACTATATCTCAATATATAAAAAAGTTTTCAGCAAAAAAGCTTAAGCTGCCATATTCGTATAATAGTAAAGACAATAAAGATTATTTAAGTATTAAAAAATTAAAAAAAATAATCATAGAAGAAAAAAAATTACATTAAATGTTTAAATTACTATTTTCTTATATTAATTTTTTTGCTTTTTAAAAAATTTTTGATTTTTTGTGGAGTTTCGCTAGTATATAAAAAAAGTGATGAACATCCAACAGCAGAATAATCATATTTTTTGAATGCTTTGTAAAAATCATCAAAATTTCTTGCACCTCCTATGATCATTTTAGGACAACTAAAATCTTTTATATATTTAGTAAATTTAAAATCCAAGCCTTCTAATGTTCCATCTCTGTCAAAATTATTAATTATTATTTCACCAAGATCAATTTTTTTTAATTTATCAATATGCTTTTTTACATCTATTTTTGATATCTGAGTTCCTGATCTCATTAATAGTTTATATTTTTTTTCCCTTATAATATATTTATAATCTAAACAAATTGATATGCACTGAGTTCCGAATAATTTTATTGCTTCTTTAATAATATTAAATCTATTTATTGCAGATGTGTTTATAACTACTTTATCTGCTCCATATTTTAAGGCATTTTCTATATCTTTTAATGAATTTATTCCTCCTCCATACGTTAAAGGGAGATTATTAATTTTAGAAATTTCTTTTAATATTTCAAAATTTATAATTCTGTTTTTACAAGAGGACGTTAGATTAATAATGACTATTTCATCTGCCTCTCTAAGATTAAAAATATTAACAAAAGATTTTATGTCTCCCATTAATCTGTCATTTTTAAAATTTTTACCCTTAAAAATATGATTATTTTTAAAAAGTAATATTGGAGTAATTCTTTTTTTAATCACTTTAAATTAATAAAATTTTTAATTATTTCTTTGCCAGCTGCAGAGCTTTTTTCTGGATGGAATTGAACTCCATAAATATTTTTTTCATTTAAACTTGAGGCAAATTTTTTTCCATAGACTGTTTCTGTCAATATATTTTTTTTTTTTTCAGGAATAAATATGTAAGAATGCATAAAAAAAAAATCTTTTTTATTTAAGCTTTTATTGATTAATAAATTTTTTTTTTTTAAATCAATGCTGTTCCATCCAAGATGGGGTAGAGGCAATTTTGTTTCTAACTTTAATACTTTCCCTTTAATCAAATTTAATCCTTCACACTTTTTATCTTCATATCCAAAGGAACTTAAAACTTGCATGCCTACACAAATGCCTAAAATATGTAGATTTTTATTTTTACTGATATAATCTTTAAGGTTTATTTTGTTTAATGAGTCCATGCAGCTGCTGTAGCTTCCAACTCCTGGTATAATTATTTTGTTTGATTTTTTTTTTAGATCCTTTTCTTTATCAATTACCTGACAATTGTGGCCTAGATTATTTATAACATTGGTTAAAGAATTTAAATTACAACTATTTGTATTAATCACTTTAACTTGCATACTTGATTTTTATGAGATCTTTATTCTTATTCTTTATTAGCGTACCATTTTTGTGTTTTTTAAAAATAGAAGTATTTGTAAATTTATCGCAGATCTCATGAAACTCTTTCTCAGATAGGTCAATATTTTTAAGAATTTCTTTTAAAGATTTATCTAAATATTTTGATGGAAATTTACCATCTAATCTTTTTGCTATTTTGACAGCCTCGTTTCTTGAAATTTTTCCTCTTCTAATAAATAAACTCAAGTGATCAGTAATTCGACTATATCCATATTTTAAATATTTAAAATAATCATGAATTCCTGTTTGATAATTATCTAAATTTTCAAATTTATAAAGTGTACCTTCAACTATTTTTTTATTTTCAATAAAACCATTTTTTTTGGCAATTTTAAAATTATCATATCCATTCCAAGGAAAATAATATCCTAAAAAAAGACCCTTAAGATTTATTTTTTTAATTTCATCATTTTTGGGGTATTTAAACCATTGTAAATCACTTTTATCCAAGTTTAGAAACTGCATTATGTCACTTAATCTGAGCCCTAACATCCCCCCATAATCTTCTACCCATTTTAGATCTCTAAATTTATTGCTTGATGTTTTGCCTGGGCCCCCATATTCATTCTGAGGATTCTCACCCCAAATTAAAACATTGATACCAAATTTTACAGCCATAATTACTGGAATTGTATATATGCCAACGTGCTCAGGCCAAGATATATCGCCAACAGTCTCTAGAGTAAATTTATTAATTTTCGACCTAACTTTTTTAGAAACTGTTACATTTATTATGTCTACATTTAAGTCTTTCATTGTCTCAAGATTTTTTTTTCCTAAATTTGTTAAATCACATGTGGTTGCATTTACACACAGTGGTTTTAAGCCCATTTCTTTACACTTGATAATTTGGTAAAAACTATCCTTTCCACCACTCACAGGAATCAAACAATCCCAACTAGATTTATTATATTTTCTTTGTTTTTTTATTAATTGAAGAAATTCTTTTTCTCTTGTTTTCCAATTAATTTTTTTTCTTTTTGAAAAATTTTTACAAGCATTACAAATTCCTTTTTTATCAAATACTAAATTGGGTTTAGTATTTGGGTATATACATTTTTTACAATATTCGATCATTTTTTAATTAAGAACCAATTCATATTATCTTGAGGAAACTTATCTTTTTCATAAACAAATCCATAATCTAATAGTTTTGATTTTTTATTTATCTGTAGATATTCTTTTGCAAAATCTCTTTTAAATAACTTATTTTTATACCCTCTATAATTAATCTTTACAGGATTTGGACTAAAGTATTCTGCTATTAAAATATATTTTTTACTTAGTTGATTAATTTTTTTATATGTTTTGTTTAAATCTTTTGGATTTATGTGAATTAATATGCCTTTGCATAAAACTAAATCAAATTTATCCTTAACATCAAAAGAATTGATTGATTCATTTAATACGCTGATATTTTTAATCTTATCTTTTTGAATTTTTGATGCTTTTTTATTAATTTCTACTGATAATATTTTCTTAAGTTTTTTTTTATATATTTCTTTTAAGGCTAAAATATTTAATCCTATATTTGATCCAAGCTCACATACTGAATTTATTGTATTTGCTTTCAAAAGTGCTTTTTTAAAAAAATATATATTATCAATTATTTTTTTTTTTGATTTATTTCTTTTAATATATGAATTTCCAAAATTTCCTTTCCAAAAATTTTCTTGACTATTGTTTTTCATGTTTATCTAAAAATTTGATTTTATTTCTATTGTTTTTTAATATTATAATTCTTTAACTTTTTATTTTACAAGTTTTAAAAATTAATTCAGCTAATTTCCAATCTTTAATTTCATCAATATCTTGGCACTCATTACGGGGTATTTCCACTATCATTGAATTTTTTTGGAAAACACTATCAAATTTTATCCATTTTTCTGGTTTTGCTAAATAAAATTGACCTGCATCAAAATAATTCACATTTAATTTTTGTGTTTGAGTTTTTTTATATTTAGTAAAATTTACTATTAATTTATCTTTTTTTAAAAAAAAGGATCTTTGAATAGGATGAGAATATTTTGAAGCTGAAAATATAAAGCTGGATTTTTTTTTGTTTAAAACTTTAATCGCATTTTGTAAATGTATTTTTTTAATAAATACTGACGTTGGATATAGACAAAATACAAGGGATGGAAAAATATTCATCATGTTAATCTTTTTAATTGAATTTGATATTATTTCACAAGTACCTACATGATCTTTTAATAATTTTTTGTCTCTATAAATAATCAAATCTGCACCATATTTTTTTGATATGTTTGCAATATTTTTTTGATCAGTAGAAACTACAATCTTATCAAAAAATCTCATTTTTTTTATAATTTGCAAAACAACTCCTATTATAGGTTTTCCATTAAATTTCTTGATATTTTTGTTTTTAATTCTTTTGCTGCCACTTCTTGCAGGTATGATGCATATTTTCATTTTAATTTTTTTTAAAAAATTCTTTTATTTTTTTTACAATATAAACTTGTTGTTTATAAGTAAGCCCATAATAGATTGGCAAACTTATAGCAGATTTATAATAAGTTTCTGAATTTTTATTGATAAATTTTCCATGAAAAATTTTAAATTTATAAATTGGTATATAATGATATTGTAAAAGAACCTTATTTTTATACATAAATTTTATTAAATTTTCTTTTTTAATGAAGTTTGGTTTTTTTAGAGTAATGATGAATAAATGATGTGCAGATTGATAGCTACTATTATGTTTAGGTAAATTAATATCTTTTAAATTATTTAGTAATTTTTGATAGTTTTTAAAAACTTTTCTTCTATACGAAATAAATTTTGAAATTTTAGCTATTTGATTTGTTCCTAACGCACACTGAAAATCATTTAATCTAAAATTAAATCCAATATATTTAATATCGTATTTCCAATGTTTGGCATTATTTTTTTTAATACCTAGGGATCTTAATTTTTTTATTTTTTCACCTAACTTTTTTGAATTAGTTGTCACAATTCCACCTTCACCTGTTGTAATAGTTTTTAATGGATGCAAGGAAAAGGTTGAAATATCTGAGTGAGTGCAGGACCCAATTCTAATATTTTTTTTATTATTTTTATAGCTTGCTCCTAGTGCGTGACACGCATCTTCAATAATATAACAATTGTATTGTTTTTTTAAACTTTTAAAATTTTCTGCATTAATAGGATAACCTCCATTATACATTGTGATGATTGCCTTTATTTTTTTAATTTTAAATTTTGTACAAATATCAATTACATTTTTTGGTGACATTTGTCCTGAGTATTTGTCTACATCAGCCAAATAAATTTTTGCATTAAATATTTTTGCAACGTTGTGAGAGGCTATGAAATTTATTGCTGGCATGATTATGATATCATTCTTCTTTACTTCAATTGACTGGAGTGCCAAAAATAAAGCCGATGTTCCACTGTTACAAGTAAAAGAAAATTTACTATTTAAAAACTTATTAATCTTTTTTTCAAACTTCGTTACTTCATCACCAGTTGTTATGAATTCTTTCTTAAGGGCATCTGATACAACCTTAACATCTTTATTATCAATATGTTGTTTGCCATAAGGTATAAATTTCATATATATTTAGTTAGAATTTTAGTAACTACCATATATTTAAATATATTGTATTAATTAATAATTATTTTTAATTTATATGATGAAATTTGATCACTTTTACAAAAGTTTTTTTAATAAACTAGAAATTTTTTTATCATCATAATTTATTTTTTTCATTATTTTTGAAGCTTTCTGCGGATCAAGTTTAAAAGCCAATTTTAGAATATCCATCCAATTTACATTATTTTTTGATCTAATTTTCTGGATTTGATTGATTATTTTATTATAATTTTTTTTCATATATAAAGTACTATCACTTGAATAATTTAAATAGAATTATAATTTATGAGTATTACTAAAAACAATCTAAATTTCAGCTACAAAAAACCACCTTTAATTATTGCCGAAATATCAGGTAATCACAATGGAAATAAATCAAGATTTTTAAAATTGATTGAAAAAGCTTGCAAAAGTGGCGCAGATCTAATCAAAATCCAAACCTATGAACCAGAAGACATAACTCTTTCTAAAAGAAAAAAATTTTTAAAAATTAAAAAAGGTATTTGGAAAGGTAAATATTTTTTTGATTTATATAAAAAAGCCTGCACTCCTTATAGATGGCACCATTCAGCATTTAAAATAGCAAAAAAATATAAAAAAATAATTTTTAGCAGCCCGTTTAGTATTAAAGCAGTAGATTTTTTAGAAGAATTTAATGTCCCAGTTTACAAAATAGCATCGTTTGAAATAACTGATTATAATTTAATTAATTATATTGCTTCAAAAAAAAAACCAATAATAATTTCAACGGGTATGGCAAGTATCAAAGAAATTAAAAGTGCTATTAAAATTATAGAAAAATACCATAAAAAAATAATTATATTACATTGTGTTTCTAACTATCCCACAAAAATAAAGGACACTAATTTAAAAAAAATTAATATTTTAAAACAAAAGTTTAAAAAATATCATATTGGACTATCAGATCACACTGATAATATTTTTTCCTCAATTGCATCTATTCCACTTGGCGTATGTGCTATTGAAAAACATTTTACTATAGACAGCCAAAAAACACCTGATTCATTATTTTCTATAGGCCCCAAAATGATGAAAGATTTGAAAGATTCTAGTGTTGAACTTTTTGAAAGCCTAAATAAACACAAAGAAATTAAAGTATTAAATAAAAATATTAAGTTTAGAAGATCAATATATGCAAAAAATAATATTGGAATAAATGAAAAAATTACTGATAAGAATATAATTGCACTTAGACCAAAAATTGGGATCTGTGCTTCACAATATTATAAATTAATTGGAAAAAAACTTAAGAAAAATATTAAAGTGAATGATCCTATATTTAAAAATCAGATAGTGTAGTTTTTAATAAATTCAGAAATTTTAATATTCCAAGATTTAAGACTTTTAGGTAACTCAGATGATTTATGGAAAGATCCTTTAAATTTTATTTTTTTAAAAAATAAAAATTTTTGTGAAATTTCTCTTTATAAATTTTAATTTTATTTTTTTTTGTAAATTCATTAACAGCTTTAGTTTCTCCTTTAAAAACATTGTAATTGTCTAGTAGAATTATTGCATTTTTTGATAATTTTGACCAAATGTTCTTTAGCACATATTGCGTAGGTTCATAAAGGTCTAGATCTAAAAGCACAAAAGATATTTTGTTTATTTTTTGTGTTTTTAAAGTTTCAAAAACATCTCCCTTAACTAGCTTTACATTTATAAACATTTTTTTTAATTTCAAAATTTTTTTAATATCGCTATATGAAGGTTGGTAATTTTTGCTATCTTTAAGAAATTTATTATATTGTTTGTAATCTAGATTGCTTTTTTTTAATTTAATTATTTTAAATGTATCAAAAGCATATACTTTCTTTTTTTGTTTATATAAATCTCTAAAAAGAATTAATCTATTTAAGGAATTTCCTTTAAATACACCAAACTCACAGATTTCACCTTTAACAGATAAAGTTCTTTTAAATAATTCAAATTGATAAAAAATTTTACAGGCCCTTTGATGATTAAGGTTTTTGAAAAAAATATTTTCAGTTATGAAGTTCTTATTTTCAGTTTTTAAGTTCATTAACAGACTTAAAATAAGGAAGTGTTTCAAAATTAAAACTTAAACCTTGGGATTTTAGCTCTTTACCAATGTCAATATCCTTATTTTGTAATATATTTTTTAATATTAAAAAAACTATTGTTGATTTGTTAAATGGAATTTCTGAAATATTTAAAGCTTGACCTTTTTTATTTTTTGTAAATTCTGCTATTTCATTTCTTACAGATATTGAGTTTCCCCATTGAACGTTAACAAGATAAAAACCTTCTTCCTTTCTATGTCTTAAATTACTATTAATTGTTAATGTCAAACCTGGTGTATCTAATTTTTTTTCTAAATTTTTAAAGATATCATCATTGATCATGAATTTCTTAGTCACTGAATTAGGACCAACAAACAAGGGGTCTTTTGTTCCAAATTTTCCATTAAAAGCAAGAGCTACCATTTGACAGCCTGAGTAACACGAGTCAATATAACTGCAACCAGTACATCCCTCATAAACCATCTGTTTTTTATCATGCCATTTATTCATTTTTGTTTTATATACGTCTTTCAAATCATCTTCTAAGATATTTCCATATTCTGTTTCTTCGTGAACACACGTATGCATTACACCTGTGGAATTTACGTTAATTCTATCTCCTCTTTGAGATGGGCAACCTCTTCCAAAAAAATCTTGGTATTTTTCAAGATCTCCTAAAAAACAAACTGGAAAATTAACAAGAGTTCCAAGCATAATTCCTGTTTCTTTCTTAACTTCTAGCGCTTGATCTAATCCAGATTTTGCTTCTTCATGAGTTAAATTATATTCATCTGATACGACAGGTTTTTCTGTAGTTTCGTAACTATATACTGGCGGAACGGCTCTAGTAATAAATAATTTTTGGACACCAAGATCAGCAACAAATTTTCCTGTTGCATAAACATTTTTATAATTAAATTTTGTAATAACACAATTTACACTTACTCTTATTCCGTTATTGGTACAATTTAGAATCCCTTTTGCTATTTTGTTAACAGAGTTTTTGACCTGCATTATACGATCATTTTCATTTGCTTCTATTGAGGGAAAGCTTGTTAACACATGGTCAAGACCTAGTGATGCAAGTTTTTTCATTTTTGCATCTGTCGTTAGCATTAAATTAGAGTTCAAACTAAAAGAAAAACCTAATTTTTTTCCATAATTTAAAGCTTCGTATAGCACATCCATTTTTGACATGGGCTCTCCACCAGTAAAAATTAAATGAAAGACACCTGCTTTTTTTAGTTCATCAATTGTTTTTTTGATTGTTTCGAATGTATGGGAATTAACTCCCATAGTTTCTTCTCTCCAGGGATTATAACAGTGGAGACATCTTGCATTACATTTTTCTGTAATTTCTACATTCGCTGTAGTCGGAGCTGAAAATTTCATATTCTTATATTTAGATATAAGATTTTTATATATCATCAATTTAAGTAAAAATGAAAGCTATAATTAAGTATAATATATTTGAATCAAGGCGTAAGTATAGAATTTCGATAAATACATAAGAATAAGAGTTTAACATTAGTTATGAAAAAACCTACCTTATTGGTGAAATTGGAATTAATCATAATGGGTCTTTGCAAATGGCAAAGAACTTATTTTATTGATAAATATTGCAAAAAAACTTAAGAAAAATATTAAAGTGAATGATCCTATATTTAAAAATCAGATAGTGTAGTTTTTAATAAATTCAGAAATTTTAATATTCCAAGATTTAAGACTTTTAGGTAACTCAGATGATTTATGGAAAGATCCTTTAAATTTTATTTTTTTGGAGACATAAGTTCCATTAATAATCTTTATATAATTCTTAATAAATAGCTTTTCAATTTCTTTTATTAAAATTTTATGTGATTCTTTGAATGTTAAATCTAAATTTCTCTTAAAAAATACTTTTTTTCTAAAAACTATATTGCCCATATCAATTTTTTCATTCATTTCATGAATGGTTACTCCTTTGGGTGAATTCGTTATAAAAGACCAAAAATTTGGATGTGAACCTCTATTGTAAGGTAGATAAGAGATGTGTAAATTCAATATTGGCCTATTAGAAATTTTTAAAATTTTTTTATTAATTATTTTTCTATAACCAAAGGAAATAATTAAATCGGCATCATTGATATCTTTATTATTAACATCTTTATTGCCAAATTCTTTTACAATATTTTTTTTATTTCTTAAAAATTTAATTAAATTTGTTTTATTATATCTGTATCCAAGAAAAATTATTTTTTTTTTCATAAAAATTTTTTTCAGTGCATAAATCAAGCCAATTGAGCTATTAGTACTGGTCAGCTACACGCATTACTGCGCTTCCACATCCAGCCTATAGATCGGAAG
>Ga0209632_10000668_pt1 | contig 35282 bp, 30 predicted proteins | sample COG_10_FD_184754 | JGI IMG/M metagenome (GOLD analysis project Ga0209632, IMG submission 184754) | Pelagic Microbial community sample from North Sea - COGITO 998_met_10 (SPAdes) (version 2) | ecosystem: Environmental > Aquatic > Marine > Neritic zone/Coastal water | place: Helgoland, sampling... | reverse complement strand
CACCGGTTTTTTGGTAACAAAAAACGCACGGCAAACCCCACTGGGAGCAAGGTTAAATAGAGAAGACATTGCATGAAAATGCTAAAAACAGTCTTTAGTTAGTCTTCTGGGTTAACCGCTTGAGCTTAAGTGCGAATTTAAGCCTAGAGAAATGACATCTTCAATGACAGAACCCGGCTTATAGATTATCTGGCAATCGGATAATCCTATAAAAATGTTCTATATTTGTACTCTTTTATGTATTAACTAAAATATTGACTATTATATTAAAACCCATACTATCCCAAATAATCCCATAATGGAGGGTGATGTGAAAAATTTTATTAATAAGAGGGTTTTAACTAACAATGTTTTTATCAAGCTTCGAAAACAAATTAGACAAAAAAGGAAGGGTTTCTGTGCCAGCAACTTTTAGATCACATCTAAGTTCAATGGGTTACAATGGATTTATCAGCTATCCATCATTTAACCACACAGCTTTAGAAGCTTGTTCGCAAGATAGAATAGAAAAATTATCTAATACAATAGACTCACTTAGTCCTTTCGAGGAAAAAAGAGATTATTTTGCAACTTCAGTTTTGTCTGAAAGTGTAAATCTACAATTTGATACTGAGGGTAGGGTATCTCTTACAGAAAAATTACTAGATCACGCAAAAATTAAAAATAATATTTTATTTGTTGGTCTTGGAAAAACTTTTCAAATATGGGAACCAAAAATATTTGAAAAATTTAAAGTGGTTGCAAGAAAAAAAGCATACCAAAATAGATCTAACTTAAAATGGGAAAACAAACAAAAAGAGGAGACAACATGAGTATGAATATTGGTGGAGGAGAACTTAAAGAATTGAAGCCTAGAATTTTAGTTTTAGGAGTTGGTGGAGCAGGAGGCAATGCAATTAATGCGATGATTGAAGCTGGAATGCAAGGTGTAGAGTTTGTTGCTGTAAATACTGATGCTCAAGATTTAAAGATGAGTAAAGCTGATGCAAAAATTCAAATTGGAATGAATTTAACAAAAGGTCTAGGTGCTGGTGCAAAACAAAATATTGGCCAAGCAGCAGCAGACGAGTCTATAAATGAAATAATGAACTATATTCAAGGAAGTAATATGGTTTTTATAACTTCTGGTATGGGTGGAGGAACTGGAACTGGTGCTTCTCATGTAATTGCAAAAGCTGCAAAAGAATTAAATATTTTAACTGTTGGTGTAACCACATTACCTTTTTCATATGAAGGACCTAAAAGAATGAGAAGAGCGTTAGAAGGTCTTGAGGCTTTTAAAAAACATTTAGACACAGTTATTGTTGTTCCAAATCAAAACCTTTTTAAAATTGCTAGCGAGACAACAACTTTTGAAGATTCATTTAATCTTTCAAACGATGTTCTTAAACATGGAGTTCAAAGTGTTACTGATTTAATGGTAAGACCTGGTATGATAAATCTAGATTTTGCTGATGTTGAAACTGTAATGAGTTCAATGGGTAAAGCGATGATGGGAACAGGTGAAGCAGAAGGAGAGAACAGAGCGATTACGGCAACAGAGATGGCCTTAAACAATCCTCTAATTGATGAATATTCATTAAAAGGCGCTAAAGGACTTTTAATTAATATTACAGGAGGAAAAGATTTAACGTTATTTGAAGTAGATCAAACCGTTCAAAAAATAAGAGCAGAAGTAGATGTTGAAGCTGAAATAATCTTTGGAGCTATAAAAGATGAAAGCATGAACGGTAAAATGAGAGTTTCTATCGTTGCAACTGCATTGGATGGTCATAATACTCAATCTAATACAGTTTTGAATATGGTATCCAGAATACAAAATAGAAATCAGGGTTATTCTGAAGGATTGTTTTCTCAAAATACAAATGTGAATATAGAAAATAATTCGTTTAACTCGATTGAAGGTGCAACTGCCCTTAAATTAGATGAAAATTTCGAAGTAAACGAACAGGAATATAATTCTGCAATCAACAATATGGAGTCTGATATTTCTGAACCAGAAAATAACAATATCTTAAAGGAGCAAGAAAATAATGTTCCTGCAGGTGTTTCAATTGAAAGTGCATCATATTTAGAAAGTAATAGTAATTACCCTTCTCTAGAAGAGGTTGAAAATACAGGTACTAATACTGATTTAAACAATGAAGAAGAATTCACACCCAATCTATTTTCAGATGAAAGTCAGCCACAATTTGAAAGCAATGAGGATGAAGTCAAGGATTCATACACAGAAAAACTTTTTGATCAGGACTCACATGAAGAGGAAGATTTTGAAATTCCTGCATTTTTAAGAAAACAAAAATTTTAATGATAAAATTTTATCACAATGATCAATTCAACTTTATTATCGAAATCTCAACATTTTTCGGTAATGTTGGACGAGGTGATTAAAATTTGCTCTCCTGATAGAGGTGGCGTTTACATAGATTGCACTTTTGGTGGAGGAGGTTATTCAAAAAAATTGCTTAAATCTTCTAAAGCAAAAGTTATAGCATTAGATCGAGATAAATTTATCTTAAATATTGCTAAAGATTTAGAAAAAAAATATTTAAATAGGTTTTCTTTTTATGAGAAAAAATTTAGTGAGATAAACTCTATTGCAAGCAATCAATCAGCAGATGTTATTATATTTGATTTAGGCTTATCTTCAATCCAATTAAATAATCTTAAGAGAGGCTTTTCTTTTAAATCAAAAGAAACACTCGATATGTCAATGGGTCTTTCAAACATATCAGCAGAAAAAGTAATTAATAATTATAGTGAAAAAACATTAAGATTAATTTTTAAAATTTTGGGAGAGGAAAAAGATGCATCTAGGATCGCAAAAAATATAATTAAAACACGTTCTGTAAAAAAAATTACTAAAGTTAATGAATTAGTTGAAATAGTAGAAAACAGTAAAAAAAAAAATTATACAAACAAGATACATCCATGCACAAAAACCTTTCAAGCTTTAAGAATATTTGTAAATAAGGAAATTACTGAGCTCATTACAGGTATTATTAATGCTACAAAAGTTTTAAAACCAGGGGGAAAAATACTAATTATAAGTTTTCACTCTATAGAGGATAAAATTGTAAAATATTTTTTTAGTAGTTTTTCTTCTAATAGATCAAAGCCATCTAGGTATTTTCCTGAAAATAATAATGATAAAAATAATATAACTTTATTTGATGAATATAAAAATAAAATTTTAACACCTTCTCTTGAAGAAATTATTAAAAACCCTCCATCTCGTTCAGCTAAACTCAGATATGCGATTAGAAGTAAAGATATTTTTTTTTACCCCCAAAGTTTAGTAACTAAATTTAAAAAATATTTAGATTTGGAGAGCTCTAATGTCTAAAACAAAAGTGGTTATATCAGTCAGTATATTTTGCTTTTTACTTAGTGTAACATCTGTAATTAAAACTCAATCACGAATTATTGAAAAAAATATTTATAAAATAGAAAAAAAGATTAAATTTATTAAAAAAGATTTGTACGAAAGTGAGTTAGATTATTCTTATCTTTCTTCTCCAAATAATTTATCAATAGCAATAAAAGATTTGTCTTTTGCGGAGTATGTGCCAATGGATTTTTCAAGAATATATATGAGTTATAAAGATTTCATAGAAGCTCAAAAAAAAATAACAATTTTGAAAATAAATAATGAAAAAACAAAACAAAAAAAATAAAAATTTAAATAGCAGTCAAAAAAGTTTTTATTTTGAGGATTATTTAGAAATTAATCAAAAAAAAAAGGAAGTTAAAGAATCTAATATTTCTCAGGATAGGGTCTATCTTCTTTTTTTTCTTTTTTTTTCATTAGTAACAATATTTTCAATTAAAATTATTTTAGTATCTTTAAAAAACTTTGAAGTGCATGATAAGAAAAATGATTCTTTTTATCAGACTTCCCTTAGAAGAGATATTGTTGATAGAAATGGGGATCTTGTTTCAAGAAACATAAAATCTTTTCATGCTGCTATTAAACCTAATTTAATAAAAAATAAAAAAAATTTTTTAATTAAAATAAGACTAAACTTTCCTGATTTGCCTATTAAAAAAGTAGAACAAAAACTAAATAAGGGAAAATATTTTTATTTAAAAAAAAGACTTGATCAAAATGAAAAAGAAAAATTATGGTCTTTTGGAGAAAAAGGAATAATTTTTGAGCCTTTTCAGTCTAGGATTTATACTCATGCAAATTTATATAGCCATATTTTAGGTCAGGTTGATTACGATAATTATGGGATTTCTGGAATAGAAAAATATTTTGATAGGGAGCTTAAAGATGTGAAGCTTCTAGACGATCCGCTTCAATTAACTTTAGATACAAATATTCAGTATATAATAGATGATGAGCTTAATAGGGCTTTAGAAACTTTTAGCGCTACTGGCGGAGGGGCTTTATTAATGGATGTTAAGAATGGCGAAGTTTTATCTTTAGTCTCTCTACCAAATTTTGATATTAACAAAAGAGCAAGCATTAATGATAAAAAATACATAAATAAAATAACTAAGGGTGTCTACGAGCTAGGTTCTATTTTTAAGACATTTACAATTGCTCTGGCGCTCGAAAAAAATTTAGTAACCCCTCAAACAATTGTTAAAAATATACCTAGAAAATTAAAGTGCTCTGTTCATGAAATTTCAGACATTAAAAAGTTTCCTAATGATTTAACTGTCGAGGAGATATTAGTTAGATCATCTAATGTTGGCACTGTTATGCTGGGTAAAAAAATTGGGGAAAATGATTTTAAAGAATTTATTAAAAAAACTAATTTATTAAACACACCTCAATTTGAGCTTGAGGAAGTTGGCACTCCTCTTAACTTTAAATGGGATAAATGCAAGTTAGAAACAATTTCATTTGGGCACGGGATTGCAGTAACACCTCTTCAAGCAACAGCCACATATGCATCAATAACAAATGGTGGAAATATTATTAATCCAACAATGATTAAAAATAATAATTATGAAGAAAAAAAAAAATTAATTTCAGCTGAAACTAGCAGAAAAATTAATAAGATATTGAGAAAAGTTGTAACAGAGGAAGAAGGTACCGCTAAATTAGCTAATATTTATGGTTATAATGTTGGTGGAAAAACAGGAACTTCTCAAAGATACAGAAATAAAAATGAAAATTTAAATACATTTATTTCAGTGTTTCCTGCAGAAGAACCAAAATATGCTTTGCTAGTAATGCTTGAAAATCCACAAGTTGCCTCTGAATTAATTTATAATTATAAGGGTATGAAAATCAAAGGGACTAGAAACGAAGCTGGGTGGAATTCTGTTTACATAGCCGGCAAAATTATAAAGAAAATTGGACCTATTTTAGCCATAAAAAACAAAGAGTTTTACAACAAAAATGTTGCTAAAAAACTTAATTAAAAATTTACCTCTATACTTAAAAAAGCTTAAAATTAAAGGCTTAGCTCTTAATAGTAAAGATGTAAAAAAAGGTTTTATTTTTTTTGCAATAAAAGGCAACAAATCAAATGGTGAAAATTATATTAATCAAGCAATTAAAAACGGAGCAATTTTAATTATCTGTGAAGAGAGTTCTAAATTTCATAGTTCTAAAATAAATATTATTAAAACAAAAAAAGTAAGAAGTTATTTAAGTGAAATTGCATCAAAATTTTATAAATTAAAACCAAAAAACATTATTGCTGTAACGGGTACTAATGGAAAAACATCTGTTGCTGATTTTTTTTATCAGATATTAGATGCAAATAATATTTCTGTTGCATCCATTGGAACATTAGGAGTTAAATACAAAAAAAAAACTATTAAAACTGATTTAACATCTCCAGACATAATCACCCTTCACAAAAGTCTTCATAAACTTAAAAAAAAAAAAGTTGATAATGTAATTATTGAAGCTTCTAGCCATGGCTTAGATCAAAATAGATTAGACAATTTAAATCTTAAAGCGGGTATTTTTACTAATTTTAGTCAAGATCACTTAGATTATCATAAAACAATGAAATCTTATTTAAATGCAAAATTAATTTTATTTTCAAAATTATTACCTAAAAATAGTTATATTATTACAGATAAATCTATTAAGGAATATTCAAATTTAAAAAAAATTTCAAAAAAAAGAAAATTAAAAGTTCTAGATATTAGTGAAGAATTAAATCAAATTCAAAAAATTAAAGTTTCTTTAATGGGGTCATTTCAAAAAAAGAATTTATCGATGGCATCTATAGCTGCAAAATTATGTAATTTAAGTAGTGTTAAAATTAACGGTGTATTAAAAAAAATTAGAAATGTTAATGGCAGATTAGAGTTAATTAAAAAATACCCAAATAATGTTAAGGTCTTTATTGATTATGCTCACACACCAGATGCATTACATGAAGTCTTAAAATCAATTAAGAAAACTTCTAATAACAATATTTCTCTAGTATTTGGTTGTGGAGGAGAAAGAGATTTTAAAAAAAGAAGTTTAATGGCAAAAATTGCAAAGTCTTTTTGCCATAACATTTATGTGACTGATGATAATCCCAGAAAAGAAAATCCAAAAATAATTAGAAAGGAAATAATCAAACATTTAAAAGGAAGTAATTATTTTAATATAGGCAATCGAACCAAAGCAATAAAAAAAGCGATATCAAATGCAGAACCCAATGAGACTATTTTGATTGCTGGAAAAGGACATGAAAATTATCAAGATTATGGAAGTAAAATTATTTTTATTTCAGATAAAAAAATAATTAAGAGTTTTAAGATAAATAAAAAAAAAATAAATAAAAAAAAGCAAAATTATTTTTTTAATTCTAAGATAATAAATAAGATTATTAAAAATAAAAGAATCTATAAATTTGATGGACTTGCAATAGATTCTCGAGAAGTAAAAAAAGACAATATATTTTTAGCTATTAAAGGAAAAAATAATGATGGAAATAAGTTTATTTTTAAAGCAATAAAGAAAGGTGCAAACTATATTGTGTCATCAAAAAATAATAAAAATAATAATAAAAAAATAATCACTGTTGGTAACCCCACTATTTTTTTAAATCAATTTGCTAAACTGAAAAGAGAATATTGTAATGCTAAAATTGTAGCAATAACTGGTAGTGCAGGAAAAACTTCATTAAAAAATTTACTTAATACTTTACTACAAAAATATAAAAACACTTATGCTTCAGCCAAGTCATTTAATAATCATTATGGTGTCCCTTTGAGTTTATCTAACCTTAATCAAAGTCATAAATTTGGAGTTTTTGAAGTAGGCATGAGTAATGCTGGTGAAATAGATAAGCTATCTAAAATGATAAATCCTCATCTAGCTATAATTACCAACATAGCTGAAGCACATATAGAAAATTTTAAAAATATTAAGGGTATAGCAAAAGCAAAAAGTGAAATTATTAACAATATTAAGAATGGTGGCACAGTTATTTTAAATCATGATGATAAATTTTTTAGTTATTTAGCTAAAAAAGCTAAATTAAAAAATATAAAAGTAGTTAGCTTTGGAAAGTCAAAAAAATCAGACATCCATTTAGTCAAGATCAAAAAATATAAAAAAGAAAAAAAAATCACAGTACAAGTTAAAGATGAAATCTTAGATTTGAAATTTGAAAATATTAACATTTATAATATTCTTGCGTCTTTAGCTGTTTTAAAAGAGTTTAATTTAGATATTCAAAAAACAATTCAAATATTTAACAATTATCAACCCTCCGAAGGTAGAGGTAAAATACATAAAATAAAAAGATATAAAAAATTTTTTAATTTAATTGATGAAAGTTATAACGCAAATCCATTTTCAGTAAAAAATGCAATAATTAGCTTTAAAGATATTAAGAAATACAAATTTAAAAAATATTTGTTGTTGGGTGATATGCTTGAGCTTGGAAAAAAATCAGAAATCTATCACAGAGAGTTATCAAGACTTATTAACAGCTCAGATATTGATAAAGTTTTTGTTAAGGGGGAAAAGACCCTATTTACTTATAAAAATTTAAAAAATGTTAAGCGTGGAAATATTTTACAGTGTGATCAAGATGTTGATTTTATTTTAAAAAATATAATCGCTAATAACGATTATTTAATGGTAAAAGGATCTAACGCAACAGGGTTGAATGCTATTAGCAAAACAATGATAAAAGGAACTTGATGTTATTTAACTTATTTACATCTTACGTAGAGCAATATTCTTTTCTTAACGTATTTAAATATTTAACTTTTAGAACAGGATTATCGGTAGTAACATCTCTAATTGTTGTTTTCATAATTGGTGGACCGCTTATTAGAATTTTTTCTAAAAATATGATTACAGGTCCAATAAGACAAGATGGACCTATAGATCACATTATTAAGAAATCAGGAACACCTACTATGGGAGGAGTTATCATAATAATAGGGATACTTACAAGCACTCTGATGTGGGCTGATTTATCAAATATATATATTTGGACTCTAGTTTTTGTATCTTTAAGTTTGGGGTTATTAGGTTTTGTTGATGACTTGCTAAAAATTAAATTCAAAAATTCTAGAGGACTTAATGCAAAGTTAAAATTTTTTGGGCAATTAATTATTAGCGTTATAGCTCTATCTATTTTAATAAGACTTTCCAATCACGAGTATTTATACAATCTTTACTTTCCTTTTTTTAAAAACTTAATTTGGCATATGGGTATTTTTTTTATTCCATTTGGTTTATTTGTAATAATAGGATCATCCAATGCGGTGAACTTAACTGATGGACTGGACGGTTTAGCTACTGTACCAGTGATGTTAGTGGCACTTTCATATACATTAATTTCATATGTAGTTGGAAACACAATTTTTTCAGAATACCTTCAACTACAATATATTCCCAATGTAGGAGAACTTTCGATATTTTGTGGTTCAATCGTTGGATCATGTTTAGGATTTCTTTGGTATAATGCACCACCAGCTAAAATTTTCATGGGTGATACTGGCTCACTATCTTTAGGAGGATCGCTAGCAGCAGTTGCCATAATTACAAAACATGAAATTGTGCTTGCAATAATTGGAGGGTTATTTGTTCTTGAAACTGTTTCAGTAATTATTCAAGTTATTTCATTTAAACTTACAGGAAAAAGAATTTTTAAGATGGCACCAATCCATCATCATTTTGAACAAAAAGGTTGGGCAGAATCAACAATTGTAATACGATTTTGGATTATTGCTATAATATTGGCTTTAATTGGATTAGCGACATTAAAATTACGTTAGTGAATGTCTGATATAATAAATTTAAAAAAATTTTCTTTTTTGGTTTACGGGCTAGGTGCTAGTGGAAGCTCAGTAATTCAGTATTTTAAAAAAAAAAAAATTATCAATTATTTTATTTGGGATGATAACCTTAATTTACGAAAAAAATTTAAGACTAAAAATACTTTAAATATAAAAAGTATTTTTAAAAAAGTAGATTATATTGTTTTAAGCCCAGGGATAAGCGTAAAAAAATCAAAGCATAAAAAAAATTTATTAAAATTCAAAAAAAAAATAATAACCGATATAGATCTTTTTTATTTAAGTAACCCTGACATTAAATCTATAGTTGTCACTGGGACTAATGGTAAATCAACAACTTGTAAAATTATTTCTCATTTATTGAAAAAAAATAAATTTAATGTTGAATTAGGTGGAAATATTGGGACACCTGTTTTAAACTTGAAAATTAAAAAAAATATTTTTTTTGTTATTGAAGCTTCATCATTTCAGCTTTCCCACTCTAAATTTATACATCCTGATTATGCAATTTTATTGAATATTACTAATGACCACATAGACTGGCACGGGTCAATGAAAGCTTATGTAGAGTCAAAACTAAAAATATTTGACCTACAAAAAAAAAATAATTTTGCTTTGATAAATGATAATTTAAAAAATATTTTTAAAAGGAAAAAGTATTTAAGTAAGTTGATTCCAGTAAAATTTAAAGAATATAATAAAATTAAACCTAAAATTAAAAATAATTATTTAAGATCTTCCATAAATGATGAAAATATGAGTTTTGTTTTTAGCTTGTCTAAGCTACTTAAAATTAACAAAAAAATATTTATAAAATCTATGAGTTCTTTTTTAGGACTACCACATAGATATGAAGTTTTTTTTAAAAAAAAGAATATTATTTTTATTAATGACTCAAAGGCAACAAGTTTTCAAGCAACAAAATTCGCTTTAGCGAACAGTAAAAATATTTATTGGATACTTGGCGGTCTTCCTAAAAAAAAAGATAAAATTGATCTAAGAAATGTAAAAAATAATATTGTTAAATCTTATATAGTTGGAAAAAATATTGATTTTTTTAAAAAACAGTTAAAGAAAACAGTAAAATTTTCTGTTGAGAGAAATTTAAAAAATGCTGTAGTGAGTGTTTTAAGAGATATAAAACAGTTGAAACAAAGAGAGAATACAATTTTATTAAGTCCAAGCGCAGCATCATTTGATCAATTTAAAAATTTTGAAAATAGAGGCAATACGTTTAAGAAATTAAGCAAACTGTATGCTAAAAAATTTATTTAAATTTGAATTTAATAATTATTGGAGAAATATTGATAAGAATATTTTACTTGGTTTTTTTATATTATTTTTTTTAGGTCTTTTTTTTTCATTTTCTTCCACTTCATCATTAGCTGGTGAAAGATTAAATAAAGCTTACTATTTTTTTTTCTCAAAGCATTTAGTTTTTACCATATTAGCAATTTTTATAATGTTTATTATTTCTGCCATAGAAACATCTTTATTAAAAAAAACAGTAATTCCACTTTTTATAATATTTTTTATCCTATTAGCTTTAGTGCCTATTATTGGTGTAGAAGTTAAAGGGGCTAAAAGATGGTTAAACTTGTCTCTATTTAGATTGCAACCTATAGAATTTTTAAAACCTTTTTTTATTTTAGCAACAGTTAGAATATTAACCTTAAACAAATTGCAAAATTCAAAAATTAGATATTTATTTAGTTTTTTTTTATTAGTTTCAGTAATAATTCTTTTAATAGATCAACCAGATCTTGGTCAATCTATTTTACTTATCGGAAGTTGGGTTGCAACTGTATTTGTTTCAGGTGTTAGCCTAATATATATATTTAGTTTCTTTATTATTTTTATAATTTTTATTAGTAGTCTTCTATTTTTAATGCCTGAAAAATTTGGCTACATTATAAATCGTTTATCAACATTTTTAGACCCCAGCAAAGGAGATAATTTTCAATCTACAAAAGCCTTAGATGCTATAAAACAAGGAGGTCTTAAAGGACAAGGAATGGGGGAAGGGATTTTAAAAGATAGCGTTCCTGAAGCCCACACGGACTATATTATCGCTATTATATCTGAAGAATTTGGGTCTGTTATTTCGATCTTAATTATAACAATTTTTTTATATATAGCTTTTAGAATTGTAAAAAACTGTATTTCAAGAAATGATGAATTTTTAAAACTTTCTTTATGTGGTCTTGCCTCACTTCTTATTTTTCAAACATTCATTCATATCGGAGTAAATACAGCTTTATTACCAACGACAGGGATGACTTTACCCTTTGTGAGTTATGGAGGATCATCTCTAATTGGAAGTGCTATTTTAGCAGGAGTAATTTTAAATTATACAAAAATTAAATTGGATATAGATGAGTAATAACAAAAGGATAATCATTGCAACTGGTGGTACAGGTGGCCATGTTTTCCCTGCTTATAGTTTAGCAAAACATTTTATTGAAAATAAAGTGAATGTTGAATTAATTTCAGATAAGCGAGGTATGAAGTATTTGAAAGATTATAAAGATTTAAAAATTACTCAAATTGCTTCTACAACTATTTTTAAAAAAAATATATTCCAATTATTATTTTCTTCATTAATCATTTTTTATTCAATTTTTAGATCATTTATTTTTTTATTGTTTAAAAAACCAAAGTTAGTTTTTGGTATGGGTGGATATTCCTCATTTCCTGTTTGTGTAGCTGCTAAAATGCTTAAGATACCATTTATAATTTATGAGAATAACCTACATATTGGAAAAGCTAATAGATATTTATTACCATATGCAAAGAAAATTTTTGTATCTCACAAAGAATTAGAAGGAATTTCTGAGAAGCACCAGGAAAAAATATATGAAATTGGAAATATAATTCGGAAAGAAATATTTAATTTTCAAATTAAACAAAATTTTAATCAGCATGAAAAAGAACTTAAAATATTAGTTCTTGGTGGCAGTCAAGCAGCAAAAATTTTTGCTGAAAAACTACCAGAGATGTTTAAAAAATGTAAAGAGGATAAGATAATATTAAAAATTTGTCAGCAATGTTTGCCTGAACAAAATGAATCTTTAATTTCTTTTTATAAAAGTTTAAATATTGACTTTGAAGTTTTTAATTTTAGTAACGATATTTTAAAATATTTTTCTAAAACTGATTTAGCAATAACTCGCTCTGGCTCTTCAATGCTGGCAGAATTGATTAACACAAAAATACCCTTTATTTCAGTTCCTTTGCCCACATCAGCAGATAACCATCAATTAAAAAATGCTATTTATTATGAAAAAAATGGGTATAGCTTTTTGGTAGAAGAGAAGGATTTAAACATAAAATTATTTAGATTGATTAAAAAAATTAATGAAAAAAGATCGTTATTAAGTCAAATAACGAGCAAGCAAAGACAATATTCTGATAAATCAGTGTATAAAAATATAGATAAACAGGTAAATAAAATAATTAATGACAAACATTAGAATAGGACAAAAAGAAATTATTCATTTTATAGGTATTGGTGGAATAGGCATGAGTGGGCTGGCCCAGGTTATGAAAACTATGGGTTTTAAGATTCAAGGCAGCGATCAAAGTAAAAATAAAAATACATCTAATTGTTTAAAAGCAGGTATTAAAGTTTTTATAGGTCATACAAAAAAAAATATTAACAGCGCAACAATTCTTGTTAAATCTTCTGCCATAAAAGATAATAATACAGAAGTCCAACAAGCAAAAAAAAAAAAGATACCAATTTACTCAAGAGCTGAAGTTTTAGCTAATGTTGTTTCATTAAAAAAAAATATAATAATTACGGGTTCACACGGAAAAACAACAACCACATCCTTGGTAGCAAAAATTTTATCTGATCAAAAATTAGATCCAACAATTATTAATGGAGGAGTTATTAATTCATTTAAAAGTAACGCTAAACTAGGAAAAGGAGATTGGGCTATTTTAGAGGCCGATGAGTCTGACGGAAGTTTTTTGAAACTTCCAATTAATTACTCGATAGTTACAAATATAGATTTTGAGCATATAGATTATTATAAAAATTATAAAAATTTAGAAAATTCATTTATTCAATTTATAAATAAAACTCCACCAATTGGAAAATGCTTAATTTGTATTGATAACAAAAATATTCAAAATATTTTGAATAAAATAAAAAACAAAAATATATTAACATATGGGTTTAATAAAAAAGCTAATTATAGAATTAGTAATGCTAGATATAATGAAACTCACTCTTTGTTCGATCTAGAGTATAAAAAATTAAATAATAAAAAAATAAAAATTAAAAATATTAATTTAAAGTTAATAGGGAAACATAATATTTTAAATGCAGCAGCAGCTGTAGCAGTATGCATAAATCTTGGAATAAAAATTAACACTATAAAAAATGCTTTAATAAATTTTTCTGGAGTCCAAAGAAGAATGACAAAAATATTTACAAAAAATAAAAATGAATTTTTTGACGATTACGCACACCATCCAACAGAAATCACTTCAATATTAGAAGGAGTTAACAAAGTCTACAATAAAAGAAAAATTATCACTGTTTTTGAGCCTCATCGTTATTCCAGAGTAATGTCTTTAAAACTAGCTTTTTCTAAATCATTTGCTGGATCAGATTTAGTTTTAATGTGTCCAATGTATGCAGCTGGAGAAAAGAAAAATTTAAATTTTAATTTATTGAATTTTGCAAAATCAATATCTAAATATTCTAAAACTCAAGTAGTGCTAGTTAAAAACCAAAAAGAACTATCTAATTATTTTAAAAAAAATTTAATAAGTAATGAAATTATAATTGGTATGGGAGCAGGAGTCATTTCTCAATGGATGAGAGGATTAAAATTTAGTTTATGAATTTAGATACAGGCATTTTAAAAAAAAAATTTGGTAAAAGCATAATAGTTAAAGAAAATTTATCAAAATATAGCTGGTTTAATTTAGGAGGCCCTGCTGATATTTTTTTTAGACCAGAAAATAAAGATCAGCTAATTAATTTTCTGAGAGAAATTAAAAAAAATGATCATAAGGTACATGTGTTGGGAGCAGGTTCTAATACTTTAATTAGAGACTTAGGTGTTAAAGGTATTGTGATTAAGTTAGGATCTAAGTTTACTAATATTCAATTATTAGAAAAAGATATTATCGAAGTAGGTGCGGCCACATTAGATAGAAAAGTCTCAGATTTTGCTAAAAATAATAATATTAGCAGTATGGAGTTTCTATCTTGCATTCCCGGCTCTATTGGTGGTGCAATAATAATGAATAGTGGGTGCTATAACTCAGATATATCTAAAATTTTATTATCTATTAAAGTAATTGATGACAAAGGAAATGAAAAAGAAATAACAACTGATAAAATTAAATTTTATTATAGAGGTACAAATCTTCCAGAAAATTACATAATATTATCTGCAAAACTTAAAGGAAACATCTCTTCAAAAGAATTAATTGAAAAAAGACAAGTAGAACTAATAAGAAAAAAAAAAGAGTCCCAGCCAAGTCAAATAAAAACTGGCGGGAGCACTTTTAAAAATGAAAATAACAAAAAAGCATGGGTGCTGATCAAAGAGTCAGGTTGTGATAAATTTTATGTAGGAGACGCAAAGATTTCTGAAAAACACTGTAATTTTTTTGTAAATAATGGAAAAGCAAAAACATCAGATGTAGAAGAGCTAATTAATAAAGTAAAAAAAGAAGTAAAATCTAAAACAGGAATTGATCTTAAGTTAGAAATAAAAATTATTGGCGATGAAAAATAAAAAAATTTTAGTAGTGCTTGGAGGCACATCAGGGGAAAGGAAAGTTAGCCTTGATAGTGGCAGAGCATGCGCAAAAGCGTTAAGAAAGATAGGCTATAAAGTATCAACTTTTGATCCCAAAAAAAAATCATATAACTTAATCAATAAACATAAAACAGATTTAATATTTAATGCTCTTCATGGAAAAGATGGTGAAGATGGGGTAGCTCAAAGTTATTTTGAATATTTGAGAATACCCTATACGCATTCAGGGGTCATTAGCTCATATAATGCGATGAATAAAATAATTTCAAAAGAAATATTTAAAAAAAATAAAATAAAATCTCCAAAATATTTTGTTCTTGAAAAAGAGGACTATAGTAAAGTGAAATTAAACATGTCAATAAAAAAAAAAAATATTAAGTTTCCTATTGTAGTTAAGCCTATTAATGAAGGATCAAGTATAGGAGTAAAAATATGTAAAAATATTTTGGATCTCGGTAAGTCAATAAAAAAACTTTTTAAAAAATATGAAGTATTAATTTTTGAACCTTATATTGGAGGACAAGAAATTCAAGTTGCAATTATAAACGGCTCGTCTTTGGGTGCAATTGAACTTGAGCCAAAAAGACAATTTTATGATTACAAAGCCAAATATTCAAAGGCAGCAAAAACTAAACATATTATGCCCGCTAATTTGTCAAAATCTAAATATAAAGAAGTACTTAAAATTGCAAAAAAAGCTCATGATGCTCTAGGCTGCAAAGGTATAACTAGATCAGATTTTAAATACTTTAAAAATAAATTTTATCTTTTAGAGATTAATACTCAGCCAGGTATGACTAATTTATCCTTAGTTCCGGAAATAGCTCGCTACAAAGGAATATCTTTTGAAAATCTAGTAGAAAAAATATTACTAAATGCTGGAATCAACAGATGAAAAAATCACTATTTGGACTAATAATACTTTTGGTTTTCTTAACTACGTACACACCTAAATTTGATTTTAATAAAAATTCAAAATTACATATTCAAAAAATTGTAATCGAAAATAACCTAATTGTTGAATCTGATAAAATAAAAAAAATACTAAATTTTTTATATAAAAAAAACTTATTTTTTTTAAGTAATAATGAGATAGAAAAAAAATTAAAAAAAGAACCTTTTATTGAAAGTTTTAGTATTAAAAAAATTTACCCAAATACATTAAAATTAATAATTGTAGAAAAAAAACCTATAGCAATCTTACAGAAAAAAAAAAAAAAATTTTATATTTTGAAAAAAGGTAGTTTAATTAATTTTATAGATTTAGAAGTATTCAATGATTTACCTATAGTCTTTGGTAACGGAAAAGAATTCTATTCTTTATACAAAAATATTCAAAATATGAATTTTCCATTAGAAATGATTAAATCTTTTTATTCTTTCGAGTCCGGCAGGTGGGATTTAATTATGCAGGATGATAAAGTTATTAAGTTGCCAATAAAAGATTACTCATCAAGTCTAGAGAATTTTATGCTTTCAAGCACTAATAGTAACTTCAATAATTATAAAATTTTTGATTATAGAATCAAAGATCAAATCATATTAAATTAATTTATGCAATCAGACATCCCAACTCTTTTTGTTGAAATAAATTTATCAAATATTATTTTTGCATTTGGAACTTACGACGAAAATCAAAATTTTAAAGTTATTGATAAAGTAATTGTACCAAACAAAGATATTAATAAAAACAAATTTACAAACATCATTCAAGCACAAGAAATAATTAAAAAAAATATAGAAATAATTGAAAAAAAATCAAATTATATTTTTAAAGAAGTAATAGTCATTTTAGATAATTTTGAATTTTTATGTTTAAATATTTCTGGTTTTAAAAAGTTAAATGGATCTCAAGTTTTAAAAGAAAATATTTTTTATATTTTAAACTCACTTAAATTAAGTGTTACAGAACATGAAAAAGAAAAAACTATTTTGCACATTTTTAATTCAAAAAGTGTTTTAGATGGAATATGTAATGATAATTTACCTATAGGGTTATTTGGAGACTTTTATAATCATGAACTTTCTTTTTTTATGGTCGCTAATAATGATTTAAAAAATATTAAACAAATTTTCAATAAAAATAATTTAAATGTAAAAAAAATTTTGATAAAACAGTTCATTGAAGGTACTCATTTAATTAATCAAAATAATGATAGTGAGATTTTTTTTAAAATTAAAATTACAAAAAATAATTCATATATTTACTTCTTTGAGAAATCATCATTAAAGTATGTGGAAAGTTTTAAATTTGGAACAGATATAATTTTCAAAGATATTGAAAAAGTTTGTTCACTTCACCATGAAACTGTTGAGAAGATTTTATCAGATAATTTTATTGATAATAAAAATTTTGAAAATAATGAGTTTTTAGAGAAAAAATATTTTATTAATGAAAATTATAGAAAAATAAGAAAAAAACTTATCTTAGATATAGCAGATGTAAGAATTAATGAAATTGTAAATATTATTTTTAATAATAATATTAATTTAAAATTTTTTAAAAAAAATTATGGTAAAATTTTTTTATTTATTGAAGACCAACCTACCCTTAAAAACTTTAAAAAAAATTTTAAATCTTATTTTTCTCAAAATATAAATTTCAAAACCAATTTAATTCATGACCTTGAAGTAGACTTGATAATTATGAACGCTGCTAAAATATTAATTCAAGGATGGAAAAAAGAGGCTATACCAATGACCCAAACTAAAAGTTCATTAATTACAAGGATTTTTAAGTCTCTATTTGGTTGATTCAATGTTTTTTTTGGAAACATTTGTTGTTTTAATCTCACAATTTGAATTTTGTATAAGAATATGTGTCAAAATTTAACCAAAAAACAATCAGTGATAAAATAGAACTTACAGGAGTAGGCCTACATAACGGTGTAGACGTAAACTTAACTATTAAACCAAGCAAACCAGACACTGGAATAAGTTTTAAAAGAATAGACGTTGATAGTGATAATACTGTTAATGCAAACTTTAAAAATGTAGTTGAGCCTATTTTATGCACTAAGTTGAAAAATCAAAATGGTATTACTGTATCTACTGTTGAACATTTGATGGCTGCCTTTTATGGCGAAGGTATTGATAATGCTTTAGTCGAAGTTGATGCCTCTGAAATACCAATAATGGATGGGTCAGCAATTGAATTTGTGGACGCTATAAGGTCCGTAGGAATCAAAGAACAGAATGAATTAAGAAAATTTATAAATGTACTGAAAAAAATTGAAGTGAGAGAAGGAGAAAAATATATTTCTATAGAGCCCCTTAATAAAGATTTGATAGTTGATTTTGAAATTGTTTATAGCAATTCTCTAATTAGAACTAGAAGGAAAGAATTCAAACTTAGTAACGGTGATTTAACTAATATTTATAATTCTCGAACTTTTTGCTTATTTGAAGATATAGAACAAATTAAAAGCCAAGGGTTAGCTAAAGGTGGAACACTAGATAATGCCATTGTTGTTCAAGGAGATAGAGTTTTAAATGAAGATGGACTTAGAAATAGACATGAGTTTGTTTATCATAAAATATTAGATTGTTTAGGTGACCTAATGCTATCTGGCCATAGGATTTTTGGTCATATTAAAACATCACAAGGCGGACATGCGTTAACAAATAAATTATTAGTAAAATTTTTTTCAGACCAGTCTAATTGGAGATTTGAAAGCTTCAACAATGAAGAAGAAGCAGTAAGTAATTCTTTTAAAAATCCAGTAGTAGTAAGCGCATAAGATAATAAAATTTACCATTACAGTTTAATTTGTTATTAATTAACATATGTTACAAAGAATAGTTCTAATTTTTCTGTCAACTTTTTTCTTGCTGTCTTGTTCAAAAGATAAAGAACTAGAGTACGAAGCTCTAAATAAAGTTGATCCATATCAAGTATATCAAGAAGGTTTTATAGCATTTGAAAAAGGAGATTATTTTTATGCAAATAAAAAATTTTCAGAGGCTGAATTAAATTTTGATATAGTAGAGTTTGCAGCTAAATCAGCAATCATGTCAAGCTACGCACTCTACGGAATAAATTTTTATGATGAAGCGTTAGAGAATTTAGAAAGATATCTAAAAAAATATCCTGCAGATATAAATGTAATGTACGCGCATTATTTAAATGCAATAATATATTATGAACAAATATCTGATGAAAAAAAAGATTTACAACCTTTATTAAAAGCAAATGAGAAAATAAATTTTTTTATAAAAAAATATCCAGACACTGACTATGCAATAGATTTAAGATTTAAACTGGATTTAATAAGAAATCAACAAGCTGCGAAAGAGCTATATGTAGCTAAATATTATATATCAACTCAAAAGTGGATACCTGCAATTAACAGGTTAAAGATTATTGTAAAAGACTATCAAGAAACAGTCTTCATAGAAGAGGCTTTACATCGATTGGTTGAAATACATTATTATTTAGGTTTAGAAATTGAAGCAAAAAAATATGCCAAAGTTCTAGGTTATAATTATAATTCAAGTGAATGGTTTGAGCGATCTTACAAAGTTTTGAATAAAAATTACAAAATAGCAAAAAAAAATAAAGTCAAAGTTAAAGATGATGATGGTATTTTTAAAAAAATCCTTAAAAAAATAAAATAATTTTATGGATCAAAAGTCTAAAATTATAAACAATTATAAAAAAAAAATTAATTTTTTAAAAAAACATAATAAACTTTACTTTAATAAGGATAATCCTGAAATCACAGATTCTCAATATGATGATCTAAAAAAAGAAATTTTTGATTTAGAAAAAAATAATAGCTTTTTAAAAAATCTTAATTTAAATCAAACTGTAGGCTCACCACCATCAAATAAATTTAAAAAAATTAAACATCTAAAACCAATGCTTTCTTTGTCAAACGCTTTTGACAAAAATGACATGAAAGACTTTCTGAGTAAGATAAATAATTTTTTAAATAATAAAAATAAAGATATAGATTTTTTTGCAGAGCCTAAAATAGACGGCATTTCAGCTACTTTAGTTTATGAAAAAGGAAAACTTGTTAGAGGACTTTCAAGAGGTGATGGTACTACTGGGGAAGATATTCTCTCAAACCTTAAGACTATAAATAAAATACCTCAAAAGTTAGAGGGAAATAATATTCCACACTTATTGGAAATAAGAGGAGAAATTTATATTGGAAAAAAAGATTTTAATATTATCAAAAGTAATTTTGCCAATCCAAGAAATGCTGCCGGCGGTTCTCTTAGACAAAAAAATTCAAATGAAACTTCTAAGATACCTCTTGCATATTTTGCTTATGGATTTGGTGCTGTTAAACCTATGGTTTTTAAAACGCAATCAGAATTTCTTGAAAAAATTAATGAATGGGGTTTTTCGACCAATCCATTATCTAAAAAAGTAAAAAATATAAATGAAATAGATTTACAACATTCATTTGTAGATTCAATCAGATCTACTTTAGACTATGATATTGATGGATTGGTTTATAAAGTTAATGATTTAAAATTACAATCGAGACTAGGAAATACCTCTAATTCACCACGATGGGCAATTGCATACAAGTTTTCAGCTGAAAAAGCTGTTACTAAGATTAAAGATATAGTCATACAAGTTGGAAGAACTGGAGCAATTACACCGGTTGCAAAAGTAGAACCCATTACAGTAGGGGGTGTTGTTGTTTCAAATGCAACTTTACATAATGAAGATGAAATAAAAAGAAAAGATATTAGAGTAGGAGATACAGTTCAAGTTCAACGGGCAGGAGATGTGATACCTCAAGTAGTTTCAGTAGACATATCAAAGAGGAGTAAAAGTAGTAAAAAATATATATTTCCTTCTAAATGCTTATGCGGTTCAATTACACAAAAAGAAATTAATAGATCTACTAAGAAAGAAGATGCTGTAAGAAGATGTACGAAAGGCTACGATTGTAATTTTATAGCAAAAGAAAAATTAAAACACATTGTATCAAAAGACTCATTCAATATAGATGGTTTAGGAAAAAAAGTAATAGATCAATTTTGGGAACTAGGATTAATAAAAACACCTACTGATATTTTTACAATTAATTATAATGAATTAAAGAACCTTGAAGGATGGGGGGAGCTTTCGATCAACAATCTTAAACAAGCAATTGATAAGGCAAAAAATATAGAGTTGAGCAGCTTTATTTTCTCAATTGGCATAAGACATATAGGGCAAGAAAATGCAAAAATATTAGCAAGTTTTTTCAAGTCGATTGAAAAATTTATCAATTTATTTAACGAAACTAAGAGAAAAAAGATTTTAGAAAACTTAGTGGAATTAGATGGAATTGGAAAGACTCAAATCGATTCTATAAACAACTTTTTTTTAAACAACACAAATGTCGAGATTGTAAAAAAACTTATTGCGAAATTAAAAATAAAAGATTTTATAAGTAAAAATAAAAAAGGAAAATTTTCCAATAAGATCGTTATGTTTACAGGTGGTTTTGAAAAAATGAGTAGATCTGAGGCAAAATCACTTGTAGAAAATAATGGTGGAAAAATCTCAGGAACAGTTTCAAAAAAATTAGATATTTTAGTTATAGGAAATTCAAAACCAACAAAAAGAAAAATTGAAAGTGCTAAAAAATTAAATATTAAGATTGTTAAAGAAATTGAATGGTATAAAATTTTAAATCTTTGAACATGCTTGCCTTAAGTCAAATAGCTCTGATTTATCCATAAATTTTTTAAGATTATTAAATACATCTCTATGATAACCATTTAGCCAATTAATTTCGCTTTTTTTTAAAATATTTTTATTTATCAAGGATTTATCTATTGGGACCATTGTTAAATTGTCAAATGAATAACCTTTATTACTTTTTTTAACTCTAATTAAATTTTCAATTCTTATGCCAAATTTACCATTTTCATAATACCCAGGTTCGTTTGAAACTATCATTCCTTCTTTAAAGTTAACTTTGTTATTTTTTGATATTGCTTGAGGACCTTCATGAACACTTAAAAAGTATCCTACTCCATGACCTGTCCCATGCGCGTAATCTAGATTTATTTCATTCAAAGGTTTTCTTGCAACCGCATCAACTTGTGCACCATGAGTGTTATTTTTTAGTTTAAAGCTTGCCACTGCAATATGCCCTTTAAGCACTCTAGTGAAAATATCTTTTATTCTTTTATTATTATTATTTAATGAAATTGTACGAGTCACATCTGTGGTGCCAAAATTATATTGCCCTCCAGAGTCTACCAAATAGATATCCCCTGTTTTTAGTTTTCTATTGGTTTTTTTAGATGCTTGATAATGAATGATTGCTCCGTTAGGCCCACTTCCTGATATTGTAGGAAAGCTTAAAAACTTAAAATCTTTATTTTTTTTTCTTAATCTTAATAATTTTTCTTGTGCATTCATTTCATTGATATCTTTTTTTTTATAATTTTTTTTAACCCAGAATAAAAATTTTGTAAGAGCTGCACCATCATGAATGTGAGATCTTATTGTATTCTTAATTTCAATTTTAGATTTTATTGATTTTAAAAAATAAATTGGATCTATGTAATTTATAATTTTATTATTTTTTTTTAAGATATCTTCAAAACATATAGAACAAGTGGAGGAATCTATTAAAATTTTTTTATTTATAACTTTTGAGAGAAAGATATCTGTGTATTTAATATCAATAAATTTAATATCTTTGTATTTTCTTCTAAAGGAAGCTTCAATTTTTTTTAAATTACAAAATAAATTAATTTTTTTAGTAGAGTCTATTGTTAAGTAAGCATTCGGTATTGGTGTATATTCAGAGTCCTGACCTCTTAAATTAAGAAGCCATGCAATATTTTCTCCAGCTGAAATAAATTGAAAATCAATTTTTTCTTTATCTAGTATATTTGTCAATCTACTAATTTTTAATTTATAATTTTGCCCAACTGCTTTTTTTGACAAAGTATAAAATTTTTTTAAAGTTCTATTTTTTTTTTTAACCCATAGTTTTTCAATTAAATTTTCTTTAACCGGCATAAGCTCACAATTTGTTTTGTTAAAAAATATTTTAAGTGATTTTTGAGTATGTAATTTTGGATCAAAACCAATTTTAAACTTCTTTTTTTTTAAGATATTTGTTGGAAATATTTTTGGAATAGTATTTATATTAAAAAACTTTCCACTTTCAATTTGAGCTTGTAGCGTATACCTACCATCCACAAATAAATGATTATTTTTTTTTAATATTAAAGCGAGACCATATGATCCAGAAAAATTACTAATAAATTTTAATTTATCCTTGTTTTGGGGAACATATTCTCCAAAAAATTCATCATTTTTAGGAACAATGTAGCCGTCTAAATTATAGTAATTTAATGATTTTCTTAGCTTATTTATTTTTTCCATTTAAGTGTTTTATTTTTTTTGTATCTATCCCAGCCTGGGCTTCTATAACCTTGATCAAATTCAATTGAGTTGTCTTGGTTAAATTCAAAATCTTCTACTGTTTTTTCAATGTTAATTTCATTTTTTTCAACACTATCATCAGGTATCTCATTTATAAATCTAGACGGCAAAGCGTCCATCCAGTCTCCATGGTAGGCTCTTTTCATTGCAAATGATAAGTATGCTTCTTTTTTAGCTCTAGTGATGCCTACATAAGCAAGTCTTCTCTCCTCTTCTAGTGCAAAATCTCCTTTTTCTTCAAGTGACTTTTGGTGAGGAAATAAACCTTCTTCCCATCCAGGTAAAAAAACAACATCAAACTCAAGACCTTTCGCCCCGTGCATGGTCATCATATTTACTTTAGCCCCTTCCCATTCTTGATCAATCGATGTTGCTAAAGCGACATGTTCTAAAAAACTTTGCAAACCATCATAATCCTGCATTGCTCTTAGTAGCTCTTTTAAGTTTTCTAATCTGTTTTCATTTTCTAAATCCTTTTTATTTTTTAGCATTGAGGAATATCCAGACTCGTCTAAGACCAATTTTAATAAATCGTAGTGCTTCATATTTAAAGAGTCTTTACGCCATTTATGAATCATATTGATCAGTTGAGTAAGAGCACTTTTTATTTTAGGTTTAAATCCTCCTTTTTCTAAAATCTTAATTATGGAGTCTTCCAAACAAAGTTTGTTGTTACTTCCGAATGAATAAATTTGGTTTAAAGTGTTTTCACCAACCCCTCTTCTTGGTGTTCCTATTATTCTTTCCAATGCTAAATCATCATATTTTTGATTGATAATTCTTAAATAAGATACTGCATCTTTTATCTCAGCTCTTTCATAGAACTTAATTCCACCTAAGACTCTATAACCTATGCCAACTTGCAAAAATCTTTCTTCAAACTCTCTTGTTTGATAAATAGCTCTTACTAATATTGACACATTATTAAGAGAATATTTTTTTTTTAAATTATGCTCTATGATATCACTTATACCTTGAGCTTCATCTTTTCCAGTTTTATAACAATTTAATTTAACTAGCTCACCTTGATTTGCAGAGGACCATAATTTTTTTCCAACTCTATTAGAATTATTAGAAATTAAAGACGATGCAGTTTCTAAGATATTTTTTGTTGATCGATAGTTTTGTTCTAATTTAAAAACTTTACAATTTTTATATATTTGATCAAAAGTTAAAAAATTTTTTATTTCTGCTCCTCTCCAGCTATAAATAGACTGATCATCATCACCAACACAACAAATATTTTGATTATCATTTACTAATAAATTTAACCATTTATTTTGTATATAATTAGTGTCTTGAAACTCATCCACTAAAATATATTTAAAATTATTTTGATAAATTTCTCTAATATCTTTATGTTCTTCAAAAAGTTTTACGCAAAAAAGAATTAAATCTCCAAAATCAAATGCGTTCAAATCTTTAGTTTTATTTTGATAAATTTCATATACTTTAAGAATTGATTTCACAATGGAACCAGACTTTTCAATTTTTACATTTCTAGGAAGGAGTCCTTTATTTTTCCATTGATCAATATGATACATAATCAGTTGAGGAGAAAATTTTTTTGCATCTAAATCTTGACCTTTAACTATATTTCTTATTAGTTTTTTTTGATCATCCGTATCTAGAATTGTAAAATTGCTTTTATAATTAAGTGCCTCAGCATACCTTCTTAGAAATTTGACGCTAATAGAATGAAAGGTCCCTAGCCACGGAACTGCATTTGAGCTACCTTTAATATAACTCATTACTCTATTTTGCATCTCTTTAGCGGCTTTGTTAGTAAAAGTTACACATAACAACTGGTTTGCCCATGCTTTTTTCTCATTAATAATATGGATAAGTCTAGTTGTGAGAACTCTTGTCTTACCAGATCCAGCTCCAGCCACAATAAGGTTTGGACCTTCGGTATTAAGGACTGCTTCTTTTTGTTCTTTATTTAAATTTTCTATTAATTTATCTATGTTATTCATATTTAAAAATTTCATTTATACACTAGATATAAAAAGAAAAAAAATGATTAATAAAATTTATAAAAGTATTAACAATAAGTATTTAAAATTTTTCAAATTTTTTTTCTTTTTAAGGCATGTATTTGCAATTTTTTTTATAGCCACTATTTTATTTTTTTCCATTCCAAAATTTTTCAATTTTGAGAAAAAACAAGATTTAATAAATGAATACTTGCTAAATTATTATGATTTGGAGCTTAATAATTTTAATTCTATTAAATTTGAAATTTTCCCACTGCCAAATTTATTAATAAAAAATGCAAGTTTAAAAATTAAAGACAAGCCTTTAAAAATGAAAACTAAAAATTTAAATATTTTTTTGAGCGTAAAAGACATTTATAGTTTTAAAGATCTCAAAGCTAAAAAAATTATTTTTATTGATAATGAATTGTCATTAGATATTGAAAAAATAGAAGAATTATTAAGATATTTTAACGACTTAAAATATAAGCTAGGTGTTAAGCATTTAAACATTAATTTTAAAAAAAATAATTCTTCTTTACTAAAAGTCAATAATATAAATTTTTTTAATTATGGATATAATAAAAATAAAATTAATGGTGAAGTATTCAATAAAAAATTTAAGGCTTCTGTGGAGGGAAATAATAAAAAAATAAATTTTAAACTTTTAAATACAGGCATCGAAGCAAATTTTGTAATTGATCAAAAAAATACTAATAACTTTACTACAGGATCATCAAAAATAGTTGTTTTGAATAATTTTTTAAAATTTGACTTTAATATAGATAACAGCCAGCTAGAAATAGATAAGTCCAGTTTTAGAAATGCAAATATACTAGCTTATTTTAATAGCATTATAAAGTTTAACCCTTATTTTAGTATTAAAACTAATATTGATATTCAAAAGATCAATAAAAATATTATTAAAAAAATTAGTTTAGAAAAAATCCTTGATAAGAATAAGGAAACTATAAAAAATATAAATAGTATAAATAAAATAAATTATAAATCAAAAAGGTATCGTACTAATTTAATTAAAAGCTATTCATCAGATCTAAGTTTAGCTTATGGCAGATTAGTTTTCACAAATAAAATTTTAATTTCAGGTGGTGAGATTAATTGCAGTGGAGATAGTATTTTGATAGATGATTATCCAAGATTAAATTTTGTTTGCTATTTAAGTTTAAGAGATACAAAAAAATTATTTAAAAAATTCTCAATACCTAAAGATATTAATAACAACCCATACAATCTTATTACTGAAGGATCTCTTAATATCCTTAACAAGAAGATAAATTTTAAAAAGATTAAAGTTAATGAAAATTACTTAGCAAACAAAGAAGACATGAAATATTTTAAAGAGACATTTGAAAAAATCATATTTAATGAAAGTTTTTTAAATATTTTTAAAATAGAAAAGATTAAAGATTTTGTTATTGCAATAATTTGATTTTATTTAGGTTTTGTCATCTTCATTGGACTCATTATTTTATCATAATTTTTTTCACTAATTAGACCAGCTTTAATAACTTCTTCTCTTAATGTTGTTCCATTTTTGTGAGCTGTCTTTGCAATATAAGCTGCCCTGTCATATCCAATTTCTGGAGCCAAGGCTGTAACAAGCATTAGTGAATTATCTAAAAGATATTTAATTCTTTTTTTATCTGCTTTAATTCCTTTTACACAATACACGCTAAATGTTTTTGCAGAATCACTCATAATTTCAATTGATTGCAAGATATTATGTATGATCAAAGGTTTAAAAACGTTTAATTCAAAGTGACCGTGTGATCCAGCCATCGTAATACCATTGTGATTACCAATTACTTTAACACAAACCATTGTCACTGCTTCGGACTGAGTTGGATTAACTTTACCAGGCATAATAGATGAACCTGGTTCGTTTGAAGGTAAAATTAATTCACCATATCCTGCTCTTGGACCTGATCCTAAAAATCTTATATCATTTGCAATCTTCATTAAACAAACTGCTGTAGTATTTAATGTTCCAGAAAAGTTAACAATTTCATCATGAGCTGCTAGCGCTGCAAATTTATTAGTAGCAGGCTTAAATGGTAATTTAGTAATTTTACTAATTTCTCTAACAATTTTCTTATCAAAATTTTTTCTTGTATTTAAACCAGTACCTACAGCTGTTCCACCTTGAGCGAGATAATAAATTTCTTTCAAAGCATTTTCTATTCTAGCGATACATTTTTTTAATTGAGATTGATAACCTGAAAACTCTTGTCCTAGAGTCAAGGGAGTTGCATCTTGCAGATGAGTTCTTCCAACTTTAACTATGTTTTTAAATTCTCTAGATTTATTTGCTAATTGTTTTTCTAGTAACTTTAACGACGGTAAAAGCTTCTCTTTTGTTTTAATAGCAATAGCTATATGCATGGCAGTTGGAAAAACATCGTTTGTTGATTGTGATTTATTTACATGATCATTGGGGTGTATAGGCTTTTTTGTTCCCATTTTTCCACCCATCAACTGTATTGCTCTATTAGAGATTACTTCATTAACATTCATATTAGTTTGAGTACCAGAACCTGTCTGCCAAACTTTTAAAGGGAAATGACTGTCATGTTTACCTTCAATTACTTCTTCTGCAGCTTTAATGATGTATTTACTTAATTTTATATCAAGATCTTTATTTTTGGTATTTACAATTGCTGCAGCTTTTTTAATTACTGCTATAGAATGAATAACAATTGGTCTAACAAGAAAGTCGCCTATATTAAAATATTTATTAGACCTTTCCGTTGATGCACCCCAATACTTATCACCAGAAACTTTAACTTTACCGATGCTATCAAATTCTGTTCTATATTTCATAAGTTATAATACCTATAATACACTCTATTTTAGTATAGACAAATTAGAATTGGAGAAAATATGAGTAATTTTGAAAAGGTTAAAAAATTTATGCAAACTTTTGGACAAGAAGTTAAAAGTAAAGCATCTTTCCCAAGTGAAAAAATTGTTGATTTAAGATTTGCTTTGATTAAAGAAGAATTATCAGAATTAGAAGCTGCTTTAGATGAAAAAAATATTACAGAAGTTGCAGATGCTTTAACTGATATTTTATACGTTACATACGGTGCAGGACATGCTTTTGGTATAAATCTCAATCAATGCTTTGATGAAGTTCAAAATTCAAATATGAGTAAACTGGGAAACGATGATAAACCCATATATAATGAGAGTGGGAAAGTCATGAAAGGTCCAAACTACTTTAAACCTAACTTAAAAAAGTTTTTAGATTAATATGAAAGATAATTATTATTGGATAATTTTAGGAGTTGCCTTAGGAATTGCTATCTATTTAGCAGACAAATACTTTTTTTAAAAATTATGTTCACCTGAAAAATTTCCTGAAGATATGTTCCCATGCACAGAATAAGCAGTTAGATCTGGTCTAGAGCATTTTGCAATATACCAACAAAATTCTATCTGATCAGATTTTTTTATTATTTCTTTTGTATCAAAAATTAAGGATTCCTTTGGATTTAAAGTCTTTTTTACAGATTTAAATTTTCCATTAGAATTATAAAAATCAATTCTTAAAATATCTGACTTTTTTTCAGTAGAACCAAAACAAAATCCAATTTTGCTATTATAATTTTTGTTGTTAATAAATTGACCCCATGCAAAGCCTGTTTTTTTTTTGGGTACAAACATTTTTTCATTATATAGAGATACGTTTATTGAACAATTTAATGGATTGATATTAGTTTTTTGACCATAAACTAGTTGATGATTTACTCTCGTTGGTATTTTTTTATTATTGCTGATAGCAAGAACAGTAAATGCAGTTACATTTTTCAATTTTTTAGAATTAACAAATTCATTCACGTTAATAGTTAAAGGAGATTTTGAAGATGAAGAAAATTTAAATTTTGGAGAAATAAAAGAATTTTTTCCGTCAAAAACTTTCAATCTTATATCCAGTATACTGGGACTAAAAATTGGATACATTGTGATTTTATTAACAGAATTTGTAAAATATGGATAAGTTCTATAGCTTTGAGAAGAAGAAAAATATTCTTTGTTTTTAGAAACATCATAATAAGAATGATTTGCACAAAAAGCTTTTGTTCTTCTATTTATTATTCCCGCAAATAATCTACCAAAAAATAAATTTTGTTTAGGTTGTGTTATTTTGATAGTTCCCCCTTCTAGTTTCTTTTTAAAAATCTTAGAAAGAGAAAAAGATTTATAAGATAATCTGGGAATGCTTATTTGAATTTTTTTAGTTAATTTTTGATTATTTTTCTCATAACTTAAAAATAAAGGTTTTTTATCAATCGAAGATATTCCAGATGATAAATTAAAAAAGGTATCATATTTAGAACTAATATTTACATCTAAAGAAGACTCCGATACTTGATTCTTATTTATCTGGTCATCTTCAAAAACATCATTAATAATTCTGTTGTAGGAATGAACAACATTACAAAAATCTTTTCCTTGGTGGCTTATAATTACAGCTGGAAAGGGTATAAATAAGTTTTTTTCAGAAAAGAACTCAACCAAATAGTTTTTAGCTTTAAATCTTTTAAATAGATTACTTAAATTAATAGAGTAAACTTTTGGTTCTTTAACTTCCAAAGTAATTGAATCTAGTAAATCTCCATCATTATTTACTGCGCTAATTTTTAAAGCTACAGATTTATATTTTCTTTTAATTAAAAAATGATTAACAAACCCTATCCAAGTATCAACATAAGGGAACTCAGGTGCAATCAAAGATGATCTGTGAACAGTATTTTTATGGGGTTGAGCATGGTACCTAATTCTATCTTTTTGTACCTTATGATAATCTTTCATATTTTTTATAATTCGGTGTATATATTAAACAATTAATATAAAAACAAAATAAAACATAATAAAAAACTTAAGAATCTGCAAATTATTTATGAAACCAGACCAGAATAAAATATACAATATGTTCTTAAAAGACACCAATGTAGATAGATTGCAAAAAATTTTATCTAAATACGAGCTTTTCAAAAAGATAATTAATATTCCCGGAGATATCTGCGAATGTGGAGTTTTTAAAGGTTCTGGAATTTTCACTTGGGTCAAGCTAGTTATGCTATTTAAACCCAATAATAATTTTAAAGTTGTCGGTTTTGATTTTTTTGAAAAGAAGGTTAAAACAAAATCTAAAAACAAGTTAGATAAAAAAGTGCTCAAATGGCATGAAGTTGGAACAACTACACAAAGTGAACTAATCAAAAAGTGTAAAGAGTGGAATTTTAAAAATTTAAAGCTATATGCGGGTGATGTAAAAAAAACTACAAAAAAATACGCTAATGAAAGTTTTGGTTCGAGAATAGCTTTGCTTTATTTAGACGTAGATAATTATGAAGGAACTTTAGAAATTCTAAATAACCTATATAAAAAAATGGCTAAAGGGGGAATAATTGTATTCGATGAATATGCCTTACAAGGTCATGGTGAATCTGATGCTGTAGATGAGTTTTTTAAAGATAAAAAAATTAAGTTAAAATCATTTAGCTGGGCAAACTCTCCAACTGCTTATGCAGTAGTAGATTAAATTATTATAAATAAGCAACTGTTGCCAAATTAGTAATAAGGTTTATTAGATTATTTATATTTTATTTTGTAAATTAGTATAAACAAGGACAAGATTAAAGTTACTGCGTTTGCCAATATTATTGGTAAATCTGAAATAGAAATTCCATAAATTAACCAAGAAAGAACACCTACAGTAAAAATAATAAACATGTACAGAGATATATCTTTTGTGCTTTTAGTTTTCCAAACCTTTAATGCCTGGGGAAGAAAAGCTATAGTTGTACAAAACGCTGCAAAAAAACCAATATATTTTAATATAAAATTTGAAATCATTTTATTTTTTGCTTTATAATTGACGTTGCTTTGTTAAGTGTCATAAACTTTTAACATTATTCCTTATTTTATGCTAACTAGATTTTTACAAAATAAAGAAATTGTAATATTATTACATATTAATTTTATGCCAATCTAGTAATATGTTTTATGTCTGAAAATGATAAAATATTAGATAATATTGAAACAAGAATTTCTATAGAGAATAACCCCTTTCCATTTTTTTTTATTAATAACTTTTTGCCTCTAGATTTAGCTAAAAAAGCTGAAGATGAATTTGTAAAATTTAGTAAATTAAAAGATGCTGGAAATGAAAGATATCAAAAAACAAAACTTGTTTTTAATAGATTAAATGAAATGCCAAACACTATAAAAAAGATTATTAACATTTTATACAGTGATAAATTTTTAAAAATTTTAGAGAATAAATTTAATTTATCGAATCTAGAACCAGATTGGAATTTAATTGGAGGTGGCATGCATCAATCTTTTAATGGTGGCTTTCTTAAAGTGCATAGTGACTTTATTTACAAAAGAAAATCTAAACAAAAACGTGTAATTAATTTACTTTTATATTTAAACTCTAACTGGAAAGAGGAATGGAACGGGTCAATTGAACTTTGGGATAATGACGTAAAAAATAAAAAATTTTTTGCAGCACCTTTATTAAATAATGTAGTTGCTTTTAGAACTGATCTCGACTCAAATCATGGTTTTCCAGATCCGGTTAAGTGTCCAGAACATGAAAGCAGAAAGTCAATTGCCCTCTATTATTATGTTAAAGAAAGATCAATTTTGCCGTTTACAATAAAAAAAAGAAAGTATTTTCATGCAATTTGGAAAAGCAGACCAAGTATAAATGAGCCTAATTTTTCTGATCAAGACTCTTTTTTAAAAAGATTAAAAAATAAATTTTTTTTTAGACTATTTTGATTATCAAGTACCACAGTAAGTTTGATATTTTTTACTACTCTTAGGTGGAGGTGATTGGTATTTAGAGGTTATCGAAATATTTTTGTAAGGGTTTTGTAAAACTTTTAATAAATCTTGAACTTTAGTTAAATCATCATTTTCAGTGGCATTCTTTAATGCTTCTTCCACAAGGTGGTTTCTGGGGATTACCAAAGGATTTACATCATGCATTAATTTCAAAGATTTTTCTGAAGAATTATTATTTAATTTAATTCGATCTTCCCATTTTTTTTTCCATGATATAAATTCTTCGTTATCATAAATATTCTTATCTTGTTTTAGCTCCTTCATTAAATAGCAAAAAGTATTTGTATAATCAGCTTCATTTTTGTGCATCCATGACAATAATTCGATAAATAGCTCTTCGTCTTTAGGATCCTCACCTAATAACCCTAATTTTTTTCTCATCATCTCAAACCAAATATTTTTATATTTTTTTGGAAACTCTTTTAACACTTCTGAAGCAACACTTATTGCTTTTTTAGTATCAGTATTTATTTTTGGAATTAAAGATTCTGCAAATCTTTCTAAATTCCATTTAGCAATACTTGGCTGATTCAAGTAAGAGTATCGACCATAGTGATCAATTGAACTAAATACAGTATTTGGGTCATATTTATCCATGAAAGCACAAGGACCATAATCAATAGTTTCACCTGAAATTGTCATGTTGTCTGTATTCATTACCCCGTGAATAAATCCAACTCTCATCCAATTACAAATTAAATTTACTTGTTTTTCTAAAACAATTTTTAAAAGTTCTACTGCAGGAGATTTTAATTTTTTAATATGAGGATAGTGACGTTGGACTGTATAATCAAATAGGATTTTTAAATCATTTTTATTTTTAGATAAATAAGCATACTGAAAAGTGCCAACTCGAATGTGACTTGATGCAACGCGAGTTAAAATTGCACCTTTTAAAATAGTTTCACGCACTACACTTTCTCCTGTTTCTACAACAGCTAAACTTCTTGTAGTAGGAATTCCTAAATGGTGCATTGACTCACTTATGATATATTCTCTTAACATAGGACCTAGTGCAGCTCTTCCATCACCATTTCTTGAGTAAGGAGTTATACCCGAGCCTTTAAATTGAATGTCATATCTTTTTTTATCATGCGTCACGTGTTCACCAATCATTAAAGCTCTTCCATCTCCCAGCATGGTGAAGTGTCCAAACTGATGACCAGCATAGGCTTGAGCAATGGCTTCTGATCCTTGAGGTAATTGATTTCCAGAAAATAATAGAGCCATTTTTTTATTATCAATATCAGAGAAATTTAACCCAATCTCTTTCGATAGCGAATAGTTAAATAGTACTACTTTTGGAGATTTTACTGCTGTTGGGTTTAATCTTGATAACATAGACTCAGGTAATTTCGAGTAAGAATTATCAAATTGCCAACCAATTTTTTTGTTCATTTTTTATATAAATTCAAAAATTTTTTAATTAAAGTAGGGGCGTTTTCCAACGGTTACCATGAGAACTAACACTTCTTTTTCACTTTTAATTTATTCAAGTGTAAAGCTCGATTTTCTGCAGCCTTTGTAGCATCCTCGACATTCTTCAATGTCATTCCGTACCCTGGCAGAAAAAATAATATAGCTCCTATATTGTGAGGTTTGCCAGTCTTCTTTGCTTTTTGAGCTTCGTTAGCATACTGGTTTGCTTTAGCGATTTCAGAACTTAACTCTTTACAGTTCAACTCATTATCATTTGGACCTATTACATTTACCACTGTAGGAGTGGCGCATGAAGTGATAAATAATGATAAAGCTAGAAGTGTTAAAGTTTTTTTCATAATTTAGATTATCATAAGGGGCGTTCTGTTGCCAGGTGCCCCGAACCCCGTAAACAATATTCAGTTAACTATTGCGTAAAGTATTGCAACAACAATTAAAACTTCAAATCCACTCATTTAGACTCCTTTCGTTTGGAGTTATTATATATTAAGGGGCGTTCTGTTGCCAGGTGCCCCGGACTTTGTAACATTATTCCTTATTATACGCCATTCGCAATTGTTTAAAATCTAAAACTTTGATGAAAATTGCGTGCAGATTGCGTGCAGATTGCGTGCGAACTTATGATAAAATAGTGGTGCATGAAAAAACTTTTTGCGATCGTGGTTCTGGGTTTTATCTTTAGTAATGCAGCTTTTGCTAATATAGTTCCTTGTAATGAGTCAAAGTGTAATAAAAAAGATCATTCCACATTAACAAGATTTATTGGAGCAACTGAAAAAAATAATAAGCCTATATTAGTATGGTTGTCAGGAGGATCAGGCCAACGTTTGAGCACTCATCCATTGTCAGAACTTGAAGGCAAATATGATTTGGTAGTCATGTTTAACCCTTATGACATAAGCCGTAATAGTCAAAACAGAAGTGACGGGTATGCTCCAGTAGCATACAAACCAGATCAGGCAGATAGAATTAAAAGCATAATTAAATTTTATAAAGAGAAATATCAAAAAGATATCTGGCTTGGTGGACAAAGTTTTGGAGCTGCAAGAACCTTAGCTTATCTGAGTGCATCTCCAGATAATTCTAAATTAATATCAGGAGCTATTCTAACAGGCACTGCTGTAGGTTCATATAAGAACAATGTTATAAAAGTTCCTTTCAAAAAGATTAAAGATCTTAATGTTCCAATTGCAATAATTCATCACATTGGAGATGTTTGTGATACCTCGCATTTTAAAACAGCAAAAAAAGTTCAAGAGAAAATTGAAAAGATAAATTCAGGTAAGACTGAATTTATACCAATTGAAGCTGGTAGCTTACCTAAAGATACTAAGTGTGGTGGCGGGGGAAGAAACGCAAGAAATCATATGTTTGAAGATAGTAGAAAAGAATTAGCAATATCAGTAATAAAATTTATGGATTTAAATAAATAAAATTGCGTGCAGATTACGACTTAGAAGGTTGTATAATTCAAATTAGCATTATTAATCAAAGAAAATTGTAAAGTTGTAAGGGGCGTTCTGTTGCCAGGTGCCCCAAACCCCGTAACTTAAT
>Ga0209632_10000666_pt1 | contig 35342 bp, 27 predicted proteins | sample COG_10_FD_184754 | JGI IMG/M metagenome (GOLD analysis project Ga0209632, IMG submission 184754) | Pelagic Microbial community sample from North Sea - COGITO 998_met_10 (SPAdes) (version 2) | ecosystem: Environmental > Aquatic > Marine > Neritic zone/Coastal water | place: Helgoland, sampling... | reverse complement strand
TCGCCATCTGTTTCAATTTCTCCATCAGCTCTTTTTTTAACATATGTTACTTTATTGCCGGGTGCATTTCTATCGCAAGTAAGACAATCATCGCCGGTCATACCCGGATTGTCACATGTGCATATTTTATTTGTGGGATGACAATAATTAGAATTACAATCGGTATTTTTTTCACATTCATCACCTTTATTTCCAGACCCATAACAACTTACACATTCACCATTTTCCCAACATTTACCTAAAAATGTTCTACACATCCATTCAGCCATACCATTTCGGGTATTACTGGAACTAGAACCCCACGCACCAAATCCACTAAATCCGGTAAATCCACCTCCCCAATCAATACCATCCCGACAATTCGAAAAGATATCATCTGGTGGCACCACTACACCAGATACAACACTTTCACAACAAGTTTTATCTTTATCTACTCCTAACCAACAATGACAATACCATTCTTTATTATTTTTCTGCCAAGTCTTATTTGTTTTCCAATCCCACGGAGGATATGAACCTGATTTTTCATTCCACAATCGTCGTTCCTCGGTTTTACAACACCCGTTTCTAGCACAAACAGGAACATCATCGCCTTCGTTAACATTGTCACCATTATCAACATCATCAGCACCACTTGTAGTCCATTTAAAACAAGTTCCAGCGCAATATGAACCTATTTGTCCAGTGTGATTTGGAACTTTAACATCTTGCAATCTTACTTCATGTCCTTCTTGTAATTTTTTTTTTAATACATAAATTTTTTTATCAAAATAATCATCCTCTTTTTTTGAAAAATTAAGGTCCAACACTCTAGCTAAAACAATGAATGATAAAATAACTAACATAAACAGTATTATTATACCTATATTTTGAACAATTGTTTTTACAAATGATATATTTGACACACTTTCTGGCAATTTAATACTTTTACTCATAGTGGGCATTTTCACTTTACTCATAGTGGGCATTTTCACTTTACTCATAGTGGGCATTTTCACTTTACTCATAGTGGGCATTTTCATATTACTCATAGTAGTTAATCCCTTATCAATATTAGATGATATCTTTGATGATATATTTGATGATATATTGGATAAAGAATTTGTTAAATTATTTTTTAGTGACATTAAGTATATATTATATTATAATTATATTTTATAAAGTTATTGCTCTATTAATTCATAACCCATTGTTGTTTTTGTAATACGATGAATTATTTTATTTTTTGTTATTTCTAGATGACATTGTTTGCATATATTAACTAAATTAGCTTTATGATTTTTTTTAAAGTGTCTAATATTTCCTAAATTATCTGCAAGTTCTTGGGGGTTTAAATGATGAACTTCTTCGCCGGATTTCTCACAAAATTCACATTTATTCTTAATTTTTTTAGAATTATATTTTGATGTTTTTCTTTCCAATATAGTTTTTTCATTTGGAAATAAATTATATCTTATATTATTCGCCAAATCGATAAACTCATCTGTTAAACCTAAACTTTTACAAACTTCCAATCCATACATATTATTACCTGCACCATCCATTAATTTACGTATATATATCAATTTATCTTCTTCATAATTATACTCCACCCTCATATGTTTCATATTTAATGTCTTAATGTTCTTGATTTTTTCACATCTCTGTAATTCGTGCAAATGTGTTGCAAAAATATAACTACTTTTCTGTTCAGATAATAAAATTAAACTTGCCGCAAATATACTTAACGCACTTTTTGTCTCCGTTCCAGAACATAATTCATCACCTAATATCAATGTATTTTCATTTGCAATTGATAAAATTGTTTTTAATTCACTCATCTCTACTGCAAAAGAACTTAAACCTTTAAACAAATTATCATTTCCCAATATTCTTGTTGATATTATTTGATACGGTTTAAATATAAATGAACTACATGGAACATACATACCAGCTTGAGCCATAATAGTGGTCATACCAATAGACTTAATTAAACTCGATTTACCAACAGCATTTGTGCCATATAACAACGTGCCATTAATATTTTTTCCTAAGCTTATATCATTTGGTTCATATATTTCTTCTGTATTAATGTGTTCTATTAAAGGATGTCTGATAGCTGTTGCATCAAAGAATGATTTATTTGCATTTATATCAATCATCGGTTTACAATAATTAAATTCTCTAGCAATATATGCTTTTGTAATAATAAAATCTATTAATCCGCAAAATTTAATGATAATATTTAATTCTTTTGAGTATTCTTTTAATTTACCAATAAATTCATTATAACATTGCTCTATCACTTCAAATAAAATATTACTACTTTGTAAAATTGAATCGTATAATGCATTTAAAGTAATACATTGGATTTTTTTATTACTTTGAGACGCTGTTGTGCATTTAAAATTTTCAACTGAAAATTTAAACTTTTGTTCCTTTTTATCATATTTTGAGATATATGATAATTCAATCTCTTTATTTTTTAAATCATTGATATATAATTGTAATATTGAACAACGCTTTGATGTGGCTTGTAACCATAAACCACTCTTCAACGTTTCATGTTTTTTAACTAAACTTTTAATTATTGATTTTTTCTTTTCTTTTTTTTCTAAAATTTTTGATAAATAATTTTGTATTGCTTGTAATTTTTGCTCATTTTCAATATGTTCTCTATGAATATTATCCAAATGATTAAATATTCCCTTATTGAAAAAATTGATAGGCTCTTTAATCTTTGTAATTTTTATTGCAATAGAAAAATTAATATATTTCTTTAAAAATTTAATGAATGTTTTACTCGTTTTTTTAAAATCATTTGATATATTTTCTACCATATATGGATAAATAGTAGAATGCGATTCAATAATTTTCATAATATCTATAAGAGTATTTGTATTAGAAAATATTTCAACAATTTCATTGGGATTGATTTTATTTAATATCATTTTTCTCTCTAACTTTTCAATATCTTTAATTGTATTTAATTTTATTCTTATATTTTCAAAATGTTCATAATTATTTAATATGTATTCAATGATATCATATTCTTTCATTAAATAAGATTCATTAAAAGTTGGATGTAATATATTATGACGAAATAAACGTTGTCCCATATTTGTTTGGCAACGATTTAAAAATTTTTCCAAACTTGATAATCTAGATTTTTGATATTGAGTCAGAATATTTAATTGTTTTAATGAATGTGTCGCCAAATATACCTTATCATCCGTTTTATCATATTCTGGTGGATTCAAATTCATGACTAAATTACTATTATGTTTTTCTACAAAATTTATTAAATAAATAAAACTTTGAGTCGCCCAAACATATTCATTCAATTGATAACTTTCTATAAATACATTAAAATCTATTATATTATAAAATTTTGTTAAAATTTGTTGTTGCCAAGTTTGTTTTTCACATTTTAAAGCTTGAATCGTTTTATCATTTAATTTATCATTTAAGTTAATATTATGCAGTTTGATATCTTCCAATTCAATAAATTGTAAAATATCATTTATTTTTTTATTATCTTCATAATTATGAATAATAATAAGTTCACGTGGGTTATATATTGACATAAATCTTTCTAATTCATCAAATACGCATGGTTCATGTAAATTATTTGCAGTATGTTTGTATTGAAATAATGTTACTTTTCCAGTATATATATCAATAGCTGAACAACCTAAAAATATACGAGGTGTTTTTTGAATAATGCTTTTTGTGAAAGTTTCAATCCAAATACAGGCAATATTATTAGTAATACTTTTTGTTTCAATATCAAAATTTGTCCCAACTGAATATACACCTAATTCAGCTCTTTCTTTTCCACCATTTATATAGTCATCTCCAATTTCATGCCAAACAACTACAGTATAACCCGCATTATTTAATTTTGGAATATATTTTTCTAGAGGCACAACTGTCCCATAACCAGCCATAACAACACTTTTTCTCTCGCCATCATGTTCAATAGTATTTTTTTTATCTGAAACAGTCATATCTAATATTTTTGAATACTCAATAATTTTACTATCTCCAATAATTCCATCCTTATTTTTTAAACCGTAAATTTCATAAAATGAACCACATTGCCATAATAATATAGTTTTATCTCCATATTTTTTTTCATATTCTTTCAAATATTTAAAATATGTTTTCATCATTGATTTCTTTGGCATATTTAAAATGAATTATATTTTTATATAATACATTTTTATCCTTTTATATTATTTTTTTAACTTGATTAGCTATTCCAATTATGCATTAAAATTTCTTCAGCATTTTTTCCTCCAGTGTTTTGAATATCGCCGGCTAAATAACGATTTATATACATTTCACGCAATAATTTCTCAGGAGCTTGAGTGCCAACCTTAATTAAAGCATTATTTACTAAAACAGATTTTATTTGTTTTAGTTTTTTCTTTTTTAGAAAATTACAATCTTTATTAATTAATCTTCTAGTTTTTTTATTTTTAATTAAAACAGCTATTTTTCTTGTTTTCGAATTTTTACCTAAAATAAATCTTTTCTTTATTTTTTTATTTTTTACTTTAAATTTTTCATTTTTCTTTTTTTTCTTTTTATCTATAATAAACGTTTCTTTTAATTTTTCTAATTTATTTTTTCTTATTATATTTGAATTATTTGATTGAATGATGGGTGTATTTATTTTTATATCCGTTATTTGAGGTATCGTTAATTCTTTTCCAAAGTTTGTTTCATCTACAAATGCAATAATATTACTATCCCTAATTTGTGATGTTTTATGAGGTTTTAAATTTAATAAAGGGTCTGTATTTTTTAAACTTTTTCTATATTTTGAATATAATGTTTTTCTTCCATTTTTTAATATACCGTAAGGTGGGTCTTGTTTAATACAATAATTATCATTTGTTTGTGAATTATGGATAATCTGTTCACGAGTATTATTTGTATTATTTGTATTATTTGTATTATTTGTATTATTTGTATTATTTGTATTATTTGTTTCTGTATTAACTTTTAAAATATTTTCTTCGGCGTGTTGTTCTTGCATATTTTCTTCGGCGTGTTGTTCTTGCATATTTTCTTCGACGTGTTGTTCTTGCATATTTTCTATTTTTTTTCGTTTTTTTTTACGATTTTTTTTTGTTTTTTTTTTAATTATGTCTTCCATAAAGTCTACCGCATGTTTATAATCACTTTTGAATAAATCATCAGAATCATCAGTATCTTTATTTTTTTTTCTTTTTTGTTTTTTTTTAAATTCTTTAATTTTATTAATCATTTTATCCTTTAACATATTTTGTTGTAAAGAATTAAAATTTGTTCTCAAACTATGACTTAACTTTTTTTTTGTTTTTCTTTTACCTCCTCGCATATTAAAAAATTCTGGATTAACAGAAATTCTTTTTGTAGACATTATATTAATTTTTTAAAAGAAAATACAATTAGCATTTAAACGTTTAAATAATATTTTAAATTGATATAAAATTAAAATATTTAATTAAAATTAAATAAATATGAAATTAAGTTCTACTAAATATTCAAAAAAAAAGTCTGAGAAAAAACATGAAAACCTTTCTTGGAAAATTATTAAAACTTATTTTAAAGATAAACATTTGACAAGATTGGTGCGTCATCAAATAGAATCTTATAATCATTTTATTGAACAGCAAATACAAGAAACTATTAATATGTTTAACCCCGTTAATATAGTTTCTGAACACGATAAAATCGAACATAACGGAACTCATTCATTGGAAATAATTATTACATTTGAAAATTTACAAATTTTCAGACCTCAAATTCATGAAAATAATGGTGCAACTAAAATTATGTATCCGCATGAAGCTAGATTACGTAATTTTACTTATTCATCGCAGCTAACATTGGATATCAATATTAAAATTGTAAAACTAAATGGTAAAGATTTAAACGAAGTGGAAACTGTATTTAAAAAATATCCAGCTATTCACATTGGTAAATTGCCAATTATGCTTAAATCAAATATTTGTGTATTAAATCAATATTCTTATAATGATACAAATATTACAAAGGAATGTTCTCATGACCCGGGTGGATATTTTATTGTTAGTGGTTCTGAAAAAACAATATTAGCACAAGAAAGAGCAGCTGAAAATAATATTATGTGTTTTAATATAAAAAAAAATAATAATAAATGGTCTTGGTTAGCAGAAATAAAATCAGTTCCATTAAATAAATGTATATCTCCTAAACAAATCAGTATAACTATTGCAACAAAAAATAATGGTTATGGGCATGTTATAGATATAAATATACCAAGAATCAAACAACCTATTCCTATATTTATATTATTTCGCGCATTGGGTATTGTTTCGGATAAAGATATTGTTAATTATATCCTACTTAATACAGAAGAAAGGTATCAATCAAAATTATTGTTTGGTTTAAAAGCATCTATTATTCAGGCTAATAATTATACAACTCAGGAAAGTTGTTTTAAATATATTATGAATTATGTGATGTATACACCCATTAAAATGACAAAAGAAGAAGGACTGAAAAAAAAGCGCGAATTCACGGAGAATGTTTTAAATAATGATTTATTTCCTCATTGTGCATCAAAAACACAAAAAATTTATTTCCTAGGATATATGATTCATCAGTTATTAATAACTAGTTATGGATGGAGAAACACAGACGATAGAGATTCATACAAAAATAAAAGAATTGATTTGGCGGGAACTCTTATTAATAATTTATTTCGTAATTATTTTAATAAATTGGTAAAAGATATGCAAAAACAAATTATCAGGGAGATAAATAATGGCTCTTGGAAATCTACAAATAATATTAAAAATATTATAAATGATACAAATATTTATAAGATTATTAAATCAACAACTATTGAAAATGGTATCAAACGAGCATTGGCAACAGGTGATTTTGGATTAAAAAATACAAATTCTTCTAAAGTTGGTGTTGCTCAAGTATTAAATAGATTAACATATATTTCAAGTTTGAGCCATCTTAGACGAATCAATACACCAATTGATAAAAGTGGTAAATTAATTCCACCGCGTAAATTACATAATACGCAATGGGGATTTATTTGTCCAGCAGAATCTCCAGAAGGACAAAGTGTCGGTGTCGTTAAAAATATTAGTTATCTAGCGCATGTTACGATAACAACATCTGATACACCATTATTTAATATTATAAATGATAATATAATTAAACTAGAAGATAATTTATATGGTAATTATTGGGATAAAGTTAAAGTATTTTTGAACGGTTGTTGGTTAGGTATAACAAATAACCCAATTGAATTTTATAATAAAATGAAAGGTTATAAATATAAAGGAATTATTAATATTTACACAAGTATAGTATTTAATATTCATTCAAAAGAAATATTTATTTGCAATGATGCTGGGAGATTAACAAGACCCGTATTTAAAGTAAAAAAAAATAAGTTGTTATTAAAAAAGAAAGATTTTGATTTAATAATGAACAATAAATGTGAATGGGATGAATTATTTACGAATCATAAATTTGATGAATCGATTATAGAATATATAGATGCAGACGAACAAAATAATAGTTTAATAGCTATGAAACCACGTGAATTAACTAAAAATTGTAAAAATAATATATATTATAATTATACTCATTGTGAGATACATCCTAGCACTATTTTTGGAATATTGGCAAATTGTATTCCGTTTCCTGAGCATAATCAATCTCCTAGAAATACATATCAATGTGCTATGGGAAAACAAGCAATGGGAACTTATACCACAAATTTTAAGCATAGAATGGATAAAACAGCATATGTTCAAACATATACGATGAGACCATTGGTTGATACGCGATTGATGAATATTATTAATTTACATAAAATACCCAGTGGATGCATGGTTGTAGTAGCTATTATGACTTATTCTGGATATAATCAAGAAGATTCAATTATATTTAATGAGGGTTCAATTAAACGAGGATTATTTTCTGCGACAGTATATCATACTGAAAAAGATGAAGATAAAAATATTCACGGTGATGAAGAAATTAGATGTAAAGCTGATATAAAGAAAACGAAAGGAATTAAATTTGGTAATTATGATAAATTAAATGAATTCGGTATTATTCCTGAAAATATGAAAATAGATAATAGAGATATTATTATTGGTAAAGTCGTCCCAATTAAAGAAAATAGAAATGACCATACAAAGGTAATAAAGTATAAAGATTATAGTAAAATTTTTAGAACAAGTGAGTCTTGTTTTGTTGATAAAAATTATATTAATAGAAATGGAGATGGTTATACATTTGCTAAAATTAGAACAAGAACATATCGTATTCCAGATATTGGGGACAAATTTAGTTCAAGACATGGACAAAAAGGAACTATTGGTATTATTTTACCAGAATGTGATATGCCAACAACAAGTGATGGTATTCGTCCTGATATAATCATTAACCCGCATGCTATCCCTAGCCGAATGACTATTGCACAATTGAAAGAAACCATATTGGGTAAAGTATTGTTAGAATTAGGATTATTTGGAGACGGAACTAGTTTTGGAGAATATTCAATCGAAGAAATATGTAATAATTTACAAAAATTAAATTTTGAAAAACATGGAAATGAGATATTATATAATGGTATGACTGGTGAACAATTGCAAACTGATATATTTATGGGTCCAGCATTCTATCAAAGACTAAAACATATGGTTGCCGATAAAGTTCATAGTAGAAATATTGGTCCTATGGTTGTGCTAACTCGTCAACCAGCTGAAGGTCGAGCAAGAGACGGTGGTTTGAGATTTGGAGAAATGGAGCGAGACTGTATGCTTGCTCATGGAACAGCAAACTTTATACACGATAGAACATATAAATGCAGTGATAAATATGTGTCGCATATTTGTAATAAATGTGGTTTGTTGGCAATATATAATGAAAAAAAGAATATATATTTGTGCCAACAATGTGATAATTATACTGATTTTAGTAAAGTTAAGATTCCATATGCATTTAAATTGTTAATGCAAGAGTTGATTACAATGAATATCGCTCCTAGAATTATTACTTAAATTCGTTAAAATAATATATTTCACTTAATATATTATTTTATAATGGAACATTATTATAATTTATTAGAAATAAATTCTACAATGTCAATGAAAGATATTAAGAAACAATATATTAAATTAATGCGAAAAACTCATCCCGATAGAACTGGTAAAGATGAACAATGTAAAAAAATAACAGAAGCCTATCAAAAAATTGCACAATATAAAATAAATTTAAAAATGGACGAAAAAACTTTAATTCCACTTGGATTTACTGAATTAGGTTTTAAAACTAATCCATTGCCCATGGAATATGTAAGACGTAAAATAGAAAGGTCAACAAAAATTTGTGATAAAAATAATGAATTAATGAATAATGATACTCTAGAATTAGAAGATAAAAAATATAAGAAACGTGGTATATTTGAAAAAGTTTTTGACTTTTTTTTTGATTATGACAGTTCTGATGATAGCGATGATAATTCTGATGATAGTGGTAATGATAATCAAGAAAATAGTTCTTTATAATTAATTAAAATAATTAATTAAAATAATTATGTATAAATGAAATAATACCGGAAATAACATCTATTACTAATGCTATGTATGCTTTTTTATTCGAATTAAAGGCTAATATTGCAAAAACAATCCATAATACACCGTGAACATTTCGTGTTTTTGACCACCAAGCTTTTCCTCCAAAAAATCCAATTTGTTTATTTTTTAAACTCTGATAAAAAAAACTGATACCAATTATTAATGCAGGAATACTTAATAAACGCAATTGTTCTCTAGAAGCTATTTTAGCTATATATACAAATAATATACGAACTGATAAACAAGCAAATATAAATAATAACATTCTGTTTGTTTTTTCCATTTAATTTATAGTTAGATTAAATATCAATCAATATACCTTTTATGAATTCATTTGAAAGGTTTTCGGGTATCTCTTTAAAGTCAATCAATTTTTTGTTTCTCTCAAAATGTTCCATAACATTCTCTTTTTCTATTTTTTCTCTGAGAGAATTTTTATCATTCCACAATTTAAGCGCGGTTTTTTTCCCACATTTATTAAATACCCTAGGAATATTATCACTTTTATCTCCTAAAATAATTTTACAGAACAAATCACATTCTGCATTACCAGATGAATTCTTTTCTGTTCTAATAGGTTTAAATTTTAATGTAAATATATCTGTTTGGTCATTAATCAATTGTAAATAATCATGGTCCGCAGTAATAATTGTAATTTTTACATCGGGTATAGTATTAATTAAATGTTTTGTAGCAATAGCAATGCAATCATCAGCTTCTAATTTAGGATGATATAGAACATGTTGTATTCCAGCTTCTTGAAATAATTCATCATAAGCCATTTTAAAGAAAGGTTGTCCATGAAAATTAGTATAATCTCGATTGGCTTTATACCCATCAACGAAATCATTGCGCCAAATATTACTACGAGAACAATCTTTACCTACAATCATTTCAGCATCCTTTAATTTTAATTTTTTTGGAATTTCTTTTATTTTTTTTATAAAAGTTCTTTTAAAACTTGAAACAAAATCTTCATTTTCTATAGGTTTTTCACATAATGGAGTATCTTTTTTTGCTATTTTCCACCACGCCATTATAGCATAATATCTGTAAAATACGAAATAACTACCATCGATGAAAATAACATTTTTCATTGCTTAGATTTTTATATTATTGATATTATTATATCATATTAGAAAAATAATATCAATTTAATAAAATGGGACATGGTTGTCAGTATAAAAAAGCAAAAGCTAAAATGAGATGGAAATGGAAGAAAAAGCGTATTCGTAGATTACAGCGTAAAAGACGAAAAATGCGAGCAAGAGCAAAATAATAAATCATTTCCATTATGTATATATGAATAATTTTACTAATAAAATGAAAAACATATTTGATAATAAAGCAATAGAATATGTAGATTCTTTAGGTTTTAGCAAATTTAAAAAAGAAGTATCTTTAGAAAAAAGAAAAGAACAATCTGAAAATATAATGATAAAATATCCAAATAGATTACCAATAATTTGTGATGTATCAAGAAGATTACCTAATATAGATAAACATAAATATTTAATACCAGATGATTTAAAAAGTGAATCATTTATGATTGTGATTAGAAAACGTATTAAACTTGAACCAGAACAAGCTATGTATTTTTTTGTTAATAATAAACTATTATCTACGAATCAGTTTATGTCACATGTCTATGATAAACATAAAGATGAAGATGGTTTTTTATATGTTTATGCTTGTGCAGAAAATACATTTGGCTAAATTTATTCAATAAATAAAATATATTTATTTATTATATAATGTCACTATTGAAAACTGTGCGAACAACATATGAAAAAACTGGTAATAATAACGTTGGACCAACGGCTGATAATACAAGTAGAATAGCTTTAATGAGGAAACTTCAAGTGAAAGCTGGTTATGGTGATAAAAAAACCGTTCAATTATGGGGATTAAATAATGTGGATAAGGATGGAAAAACAGTTGGTAATAATAGTGGTGTGAGCGGTGATTCTGGAATAAGAACATACTTTAGAGGTATTTTCCCAAGAATGTCTTTTTAATTTTTACCCTTTTAATTTTCACTTTTTAATTTTTAAATTTTTTTTTAAATTTTTTTTTAAATTTTTAAACATTAATATCTTATAATATAATATATAATGTTTCAAAAATTATTAGTTGAATTTTTAGGGACAGTCTTTTTCCTTTATGTTATATTATCTGTAGGACATCCTCTTGCTATTGGTTTAGCATTAGCAATAGCTATAATGGTTGGTGGTAAAATTTCGGGTGGACATTTTAACCCCGCGGTCAGTGTAATGATGGTTGCTGCAAAAAAAATAAGCATGAATGATGCTGCTCCTTATATTTTAGCTCAAATTGCTGGTGGTTTAGTCGCTCTTGAGTTACATAAAAGAATATAATATTTTTAATAATATATTTTAATATAATTAAAATATATATATGCCTAGAAAAGTAAAGAGAAAAAGAAAATCTAAAAGTATGGGTAATAAAAGATTTAGACATAAAAGGTTATCAATAAAATTAAAGCGAAGATTTCCAAAAAAAAGAACTAGAAAAAATAGAAAAAATAGAAAAAAAAGAAAACAAAAGGGTGGCGGACCATTTGATTGGTTACTTGGTAAAAAAAAAGAAGAAACATATAAACCTACCGAAAGTGAAACACCACAACAACAAAATGCTGCAAAGTTAGTTAATGATGAAAAAACATTTGGTGAGCAAGTATTCGGTCAATTACAAAAATTAGGTGATAATATGACAGACCTCCAAAAAAATATTACCGGTGAAGCAAACGCTGCTCTGAATGATTCTATGAAAAGTATGTTGGCCGATTTAAATTCTATGAAAACACTTGTAAATAAAATGGTGCAACCATTTAAAAACTTTAATGGTAAAAAATGTCCATGCTGCAAACAACCAATAAATATTACAGAAGAATTATCTAAACAAACTCAAGCCGTTTCTACAGAAAGCGTTTCTCCCGAAAAACAATTAGCTACGAACCCATTATTACAAATGAACAATTAAATACACCCGTTAAATATTTAGAATTTAAACATATAGTATAATATATATGTTTAAATTTGTAGTTATTGCAATACTATTAATAAATTCTATATTTTGGGGCGTTTATCCTGTAAATGAGTATTCACCTCATCAAAAAATTTTAAATAAATTTTCTTTTAATTTTAAAATAACACCGTTATTTCATATTATCATAGGAACAATTTTTTATTTATTAGCATTATGCATTTCTCATTCATATATTTTATAATTAACAACTAAAATCAATATTCTTTATGTCTTGCGTTCTATTTCGCATATAATCAAAAAATTTCCAAAATTCAATATGTTTACCATCACTACTCACAATATCTAAAAAAGTTTGACATTTCTTTTCTTCACATAATTGTTCCAAATTACTAATTCTATTTATAATTGCTGCATCTTTACTTATGTGAGAATTATTAATTGTTTCAACATTTTTATCATATATTAATCCCAAATCAGCAACATCTTTTTCATGTTTTAATCTAGCTTGTTCTAATTCATAATTATAATCTTGTTGTTCTTTTAGTTTTAATTTAGATAATTCAGTTTTTCTGTTTTTTATATGAAGATTTGCTATATCTTTTAATTCTAATGTTTCAATAACTTGGTCGCCATTACTATCTAATCGGTCATACAATTTTAATATCATATTAAATTTCTCTTGGTCATAATCGTTTGGACATGTTAATTTTTTTGATGCACCGCTTCCCATTTTAAATAATTAATCTTTTAATTATTTAAATACTTTTAATAAATTAAATTTTCATTTCTTTTCTCAAAACTTTCCATAATAAATAAGCTAATAAAACACCAAAACTAACATTAAATAATTTTGCAATAGGTTTATTTTTTAAGTTTAATAATTGTTTTTCTTTATTTTTATTATTTTTATCAAATAAATTTGCAAAAGTTTCTGTGGCATGTTTTGGACAATTATTCATAGATAATCCACTTATAGGATTTTTACTAGTTCCTCCATCCGCTTTAAAACTACATGGATAGAGTTCAGCAACATCATTAACTGCAACATAATGTGTGTCACGGGTATATTCATGATGCCAATTACTTTCTTGATTACTATTACCATTAAATTTAATTGTTTCCATATTTAATTTAACACAACCGGGTATAGCTGGTGCTGAAATAGAATCCATAAGTTTCATTGGATTAAAATGACCTAAATTTTCAATCATAGCAGGAATTAATCCCCTCATGCCATGTAAAGCTCCTAAACCCGGAATTTTCCCCGTTGGTAAATTATCAATATATACATAACGATTTCTTTTTGCTCTTTCCCCCTCACCACGCCATTCTTCCAATGTTTCATCATTACCTTCATTTCCTGAAGCGTCTTTTTCATTTCCTGAAGCGTCTTTTTTATAATATACAAAATCACATCTTTCCCCATCTTTAAGATATTTGGCCCTATCTCCACATGAGGACGCTGATTCCGCGCCCACCATACCAGCATCATTATAAAAGGCTGTCAATGGTCTCTTTGTATCTTCAGAAGTTTTTACTGGATAACATTTGCCCATTGTTTTTAAAAAAAATTTATCTCCCAATGCTTCATCTCTCCCTTCTCTATTTATTTTTGCATTAGCATGACCAGCACCAGTAATTAAAATTTGACCATAATTAACCAATCCTGCTATATTTTTAACCATTGCATCCATACTACCTTCTGGACTCATGCCTAAATTTTCTGGAGACATTACATTTTTATGATATGGATATGTCTGACCAGTCCAAGTATGTTCAAAATGGTCATTACTATTTTGTGCTTCATCATTTGATAATCCCTCTCTTAACATATTATATAATATAATTAAATATAATAAAATAATATTTATAAAAATAAGTAAATGAATAGAATAGTGAGAATTAATAATTTGATACATCCTATATCAACAAAACAAATAGAATTTAAAACAAATCATTTATACAAAAATAATGAAATTCTGCCTATAAATCATTTTCCAAATACACAAAAAATTTGTCGTATTTGCCTTGAAGATGATGATGAAGAATATATTTCCCCCTGTTTATGTAAAGGCACACAAAAATATATTCATAGAGAATGCTTAAACAGATGGAGAAATATGCATCCACATGATAGCGAAAAAAAAAATTCTTGTGAAATTTGTAAATATGAATTTAAATTTTATAATAGAGATAAAACTGATTATTCAAAATATTTAATAAAAATTAACTATATTTATATTATTCGTTCTATGTTTACTTGGTTTACATCAATGATGTTTATTTGGATAGAATTAACATCTGATTTTTTTATAATAAGAACATTAAATTTTTATAATTATAACAATTCAAAATTACTTATTATATTTCGTCAACCAAGTAGTAACAATATTTATTATACAAATTATATTTTATTTTACTTACCATTATCATTTTTTATTTTAGAGATGTATTATGTGATAAATTTTTATTTACAATGCTATAAAATTTTTAAAAATACAGACTATAAATTTATAATGAACTGTTATACAAATAAATATATTTGTCAATCATTCTTATTTTTATATTATTATTATTCATTTTTAATAATCAATGATTTACCTTTTACATATATTTATTCCAATTGTTTTACAATTATATTTAATATATTTTATAGATTAAGTTTTTACAAAAAACATAATGAAGTTATTTCAGATATAATTTATGAAAAAAATTTTAACGAAGAAATATTATCATTTGAATATAATCCATTATTAAATACGCAATATAATGAAATAACTGAAAAAAAAGCACAAGATATAAATATTTTAGAAAATAGATATATTTCAAATGAATTAGCTTCCGATAATATTATGTCAGAATATTCTGATATGAATAGTAGTTATACAAGTGAATCATCTGCTCATTCTAATGAAACATTTTTTAATCATGGAGAAACAAAAAATGACGATAATACTGGAATTATGAATATTTGTAATTTTAATACTATTTCGTAATTAATACATAATAGGTAATAAATTATTTTGTAAATTATAAAATAGATATACACAATATAATGACATGCTTTTGGGATGGGATATTAAAATCACTAAAAAAAGAGGACTTGCAATATTGTAATTATAAAGAGCCTAAAAATCCCAAAAATTTTATAATATTTTTAAAAAAAAATAAAAAAGAAATGAATAATGTATTGTGGCAAAACAATACATTAAAAAAACAAGAAATTAAAGAATATTTAGATTGGATTGACGAATATGATGTTAATGATATACCAAATGGACATTTAACATCTATTTGTGACCCTTTTTTATTACTTATATGTGAATTATTTAGCGTAAATATAAAACATCAATATAATAAATATACCATTTTATATAAAAATAAAAATAAATCTAGGAAAACATTAATCTTTTCATCAAATAATGGTCATTTTGTTTGTTCTAGATAATTAAGGAGGTTGGGCTTTACCACTTGTAACGTCTGATGCTTGTTCTTGAATAGCTTCCATAGCTGATTTAATCTTACTATTTTCCTCTGCTAATTTTGTTACAGCTGAAGTTGCTTTAGTTTTTACTGATACAATATTATTAATAATATTACTTTGTTCTGCTTTTAATCTACTTAAATCCGAATCAACTTTTCCCATTTTTTCAGTTTCAGCATCTGTCATATTTTCGTTAATATATTGGCTTTCGACATTTTCTTTCATAATATCATATAAAAATAAGCTAATTATAAAAAAACTTATAATTAGACACATTACAGTATAACAAATTTTGATCATATAAATATTATAAATATTTTATATTTTATTAAATAAAATATTTATTAAATAAAATATTAGCATCCCTGTCCAGATGTATCAATATCACCACCTACCGCAGGGTCTAATCCAGTATTTTCTGAACCGTCAACTTTACCACATTGGGTATCTGCAACATCGTCTTGTTCAGCCGAATCCCCTCCTTCTTCAGGCCAAGCTTGTTTATATAATGCTTTTTTTAATTTATTGAATGTTGAATATTCTGTTTCTAATTTTATCTTACTTTCTTTCAATTTACTATTATATGTATCTCGCAAATCAGATAAATTATCTTTTTCAAATGCTGTAAGTAAACCTAGATTTTTATCTAAAATTTGTTCTTGACATTCTTCTTTTTTCATTAATGTCTCTTTTTCTGTTTTTAATCTATCATATTCTATTTGTTCAGATGTATCCAATGTTCGTTCATCACCTTCTACACTCCATACAAATTCATTATCACACATACCCTCAAACACCGGTAAAAAATGATTTAAAAATAATCCTAATAAAAAAAATATTAATACAATATAAATTATTTGTTCCATTAATATATTAAACTAATATAATTTATAAAAAGTTTTATTTTCTATTTTATATATAAATGTATTGGTCAAGAAAATTTAGAACATCTAATTGTATAACAAATAATGGTTGTAACTATATAGGTATTCCTAAAAATGATAAACGACATGCTATTCACTACAATTTATCTGATTGCGATGGAGATTATTCTAAAATTAGAAAAAATCCTAGGGTTAGAAATAATAAAGAAGAAATGGAAGCATTAAGCAGTATGGGTATGTTTAATGATGTATATAAAAATAGAGTAAAGGTAGACGGTGATGCCAAAGTAAAATGTAACCGCAGTCTTATACATATATATAGGAGAAATCAACCAGCACCCAGAAATACTAATGGGAGCGATGAGAAATATAGTTATTCATATAACGAATTTTTACGCATAAAAAAAATGTCTTATAATAAAAGATTACCTACAAAAGAGGCTACTGATAATACATTTCAAACAAGCGGATATGGTGGTAAATGTGACGTATGTGATGATAATGCTGTTACAAAAAAATATAAAAATAGAGTTATATGGAAACCAAATAATAAAAAATATGGCGTGCAAGGTGCAGTATCAAGTAGTTCAAGAATAGATAGATTAAAATTAGAAACTATAAGAAGTTCCAAACGTTGTGAAAATGATAATACAAAATGTGGTGCAAATTACTCTGCTGGTAAACCAAGATTTGATGGATATATTTTTAATAAAGACCATAAAGAAAATTGCCATAATCAGCGTAAAGCCAGAAGTAGAGTAAGAGGGAATACACAAAATATGGGTGAGGTTACTTGTTATTAATTATTATAAATTTTTATTATATATTTATAATAATGCAACATACTTATACAGGGGTTTTCGATTTATCAAGGGGGTATAATCAAGTTGTAAATAATGAATATTATACTAGATTTACTAATCCTTTTTTAGATTTTAATTCAAATAATATTGATAGTGAATGTAAACAAATAGGGAAAAATAGTGGACAATTTGCAAAAAAAAATGTATTGCCAATTAATCATTGGAGAAAAGAAAAAATTAATGGTAAAGATTGTCCAACAAACCAAATTATATTTAAAGATAATTTAGCATTATCAAAAGAAAAATCATGTAATATATATTGTAAGAAAGCTAAAAAAAACAATCCAAATTACATATTTTCTCATTCAACATTAAATGAAAGGCGGAATAGAACTTATAATCAAAATTTAAAATTAATTACAAAACAAAATATTCACAATAAAAATCAATTTGTTACACCAATCCATCCAAATAATGAAACAATTGTCAAATATTCAAATCCAACATTCCGTAAAACAGGTGCTGTTAGTTCGCGAAATAGAATATCTGCCCTTAAAAATGGAAATAATAACAAATATACACGAAGTAACATGTATAATAAACGATGTGATAACATATTTGCTTATAATAAAATAAAAGATGCTCCCAAAACTAAAGTATTATGTAGACCACCTAATTATAGAGGAGGACAACATAAAAAATCTTTAATGCGATGCAATCCTAAAGAAATTCTTAAAAAAGAGGAAACACCCGTATTACAAATTGATATTACAGCACCAATTATAACTAAAGTTTCAGATGTGCCATCTGTATCATATAATACTACGGCTGTATATACATTTCATTCAACTGAAACTGGTTCGATTATAACAAATATTGCTGGATTTTCACAAGAGGCTATTGCTGGTGATAATGAAATTACTTTTAATACTCTTTCTCCTGGAACATATAATAATATTACAATTAAGGTAATCGATGAAGCTGGTAATGAATCAAATATTTTGAAAGTAAATGAATTTGCAATTATACCTGATGCTATACCACCCGAACTTACTATGGTCATCAATGTGCCGAAATATTTGCAAGAAGCAAGAATAATAGAATGTGCATTTTATTCAAGTGAAGCTGGAAGAATTTATATTTCAAATGCAACAGCAGCTAAAAAATATGCTGTAGCAAAGCCACTTCTTAATACATTAATATTAGATCCGCTTCCAATTGGTACATATAATAATATTACAATTAAGGTAATCGATGAAGCTGGAAATGAATCAAATATTTTGAATGTAAATGAATTTACCATTATACCCGATGTTACACCACCAGTGCTAACACTAGTTTCAGATGTGCCTATATTATCAACAAATACTAGACCACAATATAAATTTCATTCAACTGAAGCAGGAACAATTATTATTGAAAATGCTAGTTCTGAAACAACTCAAGCAATTATTGGTAATAATATAATTAATTTTAATCCTCTGTCATATGGCACTTATGATAATATTAGAATTAAAGTTATAGATTTAGTTGGAAATGAATCGAATATTTTGACCGTAAATAAATTCACTATAAGAACTGAAATAATTCCTCCTGTTATAACTACTGTTACAATCGTTCCCGCATTATTATCAATAAATACACCACCACAATATACATTTCATTCAACTGAAGCAGGCAGAATTGCTTCAAATGCGAATTTTTCGTCTACAACTGATGCAGTAGTCGGTAATAATACAATTACATTTAATGGTCTTTCTCTCGGACAACATAATAATATTACAATTAAGGTAATAGATGATGTTGGAAATGAATCAAATGTTTTAAGGGTAAATGATTTTACTATAAGAACTGAAATCGTTCCACCTATTATAACTAAAGTTGCAAATGTTCCTACACCATCAATAAATACTAATCCACAATACACATTTCATTCAGATGAAACAGGCACAATTGATATTTCAAACGTTATATCTAATACGACAGAAGCAATTATTGGTAATAATATAATTACATTTAATAATCTTTCTCGCGGAACATATAATAATATTACAATTAAGGTAACAGATGATGCTGGAAATGATTCAAATATTTTACAGGTAAATGATTTTGAAATACATTCATATGATATTAGTTCAATAGATTTGTCAGGTATAGATACGTATATAAATAGTGATGATGCAAATAAAGACCACAGTTTGAATATTATTATGATAAACCACGATTCAAGTGGACAACTCCTAGAACTAGATATTAATGGTATTACAAATTATTCAGGAACTATAAAAGAAGATAAAGTAACTATTAATTTACCCAGTCAATTATTTAAAACAGACCTATCTGATAATCATATTGTTGGTGGACGTAAATATGATATTAGTGCTTCTGTTTCAGATGCCTATGGAAATAAATCTGAAGTAAAAAGTATTAACTTTATATTGGATAAAACCGCACCAGATATCAGTAACATAGATTTATCGGGTGTTGATACTTATATCAATATTAATAATTCATTAAATGACTATAGTCTGAATATTATCATGACGAACACAGATGCAAGTGGTCAAATTCTTAAGCTAGATATTAGTGGTATTAAGGATTATTCTGGTATTGTAAATGGTGATAAAGTAACTATTAATTTACCTAGTCAATTATTTAAAACAGACCTTTCTGATAATCATACTGTTGGTGGACATAAATATGATATTAGTGCTTCTGTATCAGATGCAGCTGGAAATGAATCTGAAGTAAAAAGTACTAACTTTATATTAGACAGAACTGCTCCAGTTATTAATAAAATAGATTTGTTAGGTGTTAACGATGGTGGTTATCTTAAACTGTCACAGCAAGATATATCTAATGATATAATTGTTACTATGACAAATGCAGACGCAAGTGGTCAAAAACTTATACTCGAAATGAATGGTGTGGATTATTCCGGAATTATAGAAGTATCGCGTGTCACAATTGAAATTCCAAGACAAACATTCATTGATATGTCTGATAATAATATTGTAGGTGGTCTTAAATATGATATTAGTGCGTCTGTATCAGATGCTGCTGGAAATGAGTCTGAAGTTAAAAGCATTAGTTTTTTCATGGATAAAACATCACCAATTATAAGTGAAATTTCTGGAGTCACAACACCATCAACAAACACAGAACCTCAATATACATTTAATTCAAATGAAGCAGGCACGATTGATATTTCAAATGCCACATCTGCTACAACAAATATAATAGATGGTAGTAATACAATTATATTTAATACACTTCCAGTTGGAGAACATAGTAATATTGAAATTCGGGTTATTGATTCTGCGGGAAATAAATCCAATATTTTAGATGTAAATAATTTCAATATATTTTCATATGACATAAGTTCAATAGATTTGTCTGGAATTGATAGTTATATTAATATTGCTGACGCAAATAAAGATTACAGTTTGAATATTATAATGAAAACAAATGACGCAAGTGGTCAACAACTTAAACTAGATATTAATGGTATTACAGATTATTCTGGTATTATAGACGTATCTAATGTATCTATTACAATACCTAGTAAATTATTTACAGACCTTTCCGATAATCATATTGTAGGCGGACGTAAATATGACATTAGCGCTTCTGTTTCTGATACTTCTGGTAATAAATCCGAAGTGAAAAGTATTAGCTTTACATTAGACAAAACTAAACCCGTTATTGAATTAATAGAATTGGGATTTGGAACACATCTTAATATAACAGAAGGGGATGTTTCACAAAATATAACAGTCACAATGACAAATGACGATGCGAGTGGTCAAATATTAACAATTGATTTAAGTGGCGCAGATTATTCTGGAATTGTAGAAGCATCTAAAGTAACCATTCAAATACCACGAGTAGATATTAAAGACTTATCAGATGGTAATATAGTTGGGGGATTACAATATGATATAAGTGCCTCTGTATCGGATGCTGCAGGAAATCCAGCAGTCGTAAAAAATATTAGCTTTATTGTGGATAAGACAAGACCCGATATTAGTTCAATAGACATGTCCGGTGTGGCTGATGGAGCTTATCTTCGGGTAGCGCAACGGGATATGTCTCATAATATAATAATTAAAATGACAAATGATGATGCAAGTGGTCAGATACTTGAACTTGAATTGAGTGGTGTGAAATATACGGGTATTGTGGATGTATCTCAAGTTACAATAGAAATTCCGAAACAAATATTCAATGATTTATCTGATAATAATATTCCGGGTGGACGGGAATATGACATTAGTGCTTCGGTGTCGGATGCCGCTGGAAATGAGTCTGAAGTTAAAAGTATTAGTTTTTTCATGGATAAAACATCACCAATTATAAGTGAAATTTCAGGAGTAACAACACCTTCTGAAACGACAACACCACAATATACATTTTATTCAAATGAAGTGGGAATAATTGATATTTCAAATGCTAGTTCATCAACAACCAATGCAATCGCTGGTAATAATACAATAACATTTAATGCTCTATCTATTGGAACGTATAATAATATTATAATAAAGGTTGTAGATAATGCAGGAAATGAATCAATACCGTTAACAGTTAGTAGTTTTGAAATTGTAGAGGAAGGTCCTCCTCCTCCTCCTCCAGAGGATTAACATAATAGAAAAAATCTTAATAATTCAAAATAAATTATTAAGATTAAATACGTTTTTTTAAAATATTAGGGATAACTTTTTTTAATATTTTATCTATTTTCCTTTGTTTGTTTTTGGTTATTTTATTTATCCATTTTCTTTCACATTTATTTCTATCATTTATCCAATATACTTTATTACAATTATTTTTCCAACCGAATGTATTTTTAATGAAAAATTTTGCAAAATCTTCACCATAATCTAAGCATCCTAGAAGAACTACGTCTAAATAATTCTGAGATATTGGACATTCCATTGTTGGATAATCCATTTTGTCTTTATTAATATAAATATAAATATTACATGGGTAATTTGGCAAATTTTGCCATGATAAAGCTTTAACAATGTTATTCTTCTTTGGATGATATTTGATTTTAACCCTCTTATAACCTTTTTCTCTTTTGTCAAATTTTTTCATACATTTATAAATTGGTGTAATAATACCATTTATATCATGCGCTTTTTGACTCTTATTTAAACCAAGAAAACTTTTCTTTCCATATCTTGTTTTTTTACAAACCCAAACGCGCTGAAAACCTGCTTTTTTAGATAATACTACAGGAATAGCATTTCCTATAATGTTTTTACCCGTATACAATCTAGAATCAGTATTTATTAAACTCCCATAACCAAATATAAAGTTTTTGGGTTGCTTATTTAAACATAAAGTTTTCTTATCTTTCTTATTTTTTTTATAACTCTTATTTTTTTTATAACTCTTATTTTTTTTATAACTCTTATTTTTTTTATTTTGTTTCTTATTTGTTCTCCGCTTATTTATTTTTTTATAATTCAATTTTCTTACATTTGTTTTTCTTACATTCATTCTTCTTTTATTATTTTTTATTAATTTTATATTTTTTACAGTTTTTACCATAATACTTATATTATACTTATATTATAGTAATAAAATTATAAAATTAATTAAGGAAAATATTTTTAGTTGTTACAATGTCTTTTACTTTGTTTGTCTCAACGCTATTATCATTACACCATTTTATAGCTCTTCGTATATTCATAGTTTTGAGTTTTTCTATTTTTTCTTTATATTTATCTTTATTTTCTATAAGTTTAATTGTATATAAAATATTTTCTATTTGTCTTTGTCCCAAAATATGATTAATTTCTTGAATAATATTCATAAAATATAAATTTTGCTTTAAATTTAATAAAGAACCAATATTATACTCTTTTAAATCAATGTTGTTTAATAGTTTCAATATCGCAAAAAATTTTTTTTTAACACTTAAATTAATATTTTCTTTTAAATTAATACATACAATATATTTTTCTGAATTAGCATATCTACTAGTATTTGGTTTAACTACAAAAACAGTTTTATAATAATATGATAACAAATAAACTATATCTACTGATAATTTATTAAAAATATCGAATATTTTCAATATAAACGTGCCTTCTTTTTTTTGCATAGCTAATGCATAAAATACTTGAGTTAATAATAAACGACCAGCCATTGTTTCTTGATTATTAAAATCATTTGAAAAATCTATTCCTCCATCTGCTGTAATTATTTCAAAAGTTGAATTATATAATTTACAACAATTTTTAAAATTTTCTTCATTGTATAAATTACCAGTTTTATCAATGCCTTTTTCTAAATAAATATTTGGGTATTTTTCTAAAAATTTCAAACTTTTTTTCCAACCGGGCGTTGAATGCATTCCATCTAACAATGTCATTCCATAATACATATCTTTTTTGTTTTTTCTCAAAAATAAAGTAGCTTCTATAAATCCACCCGGTCCTTCAGCTAAATGAAATGTTTTTATTGGATTACTATATTCCAATAAATGAAACATGTTGTAAATTTCTAAAACCTTATAAAACGCTCTAGATATAGGTTTATATTTACTGATTGAAATATTGTTGTTTGGAATATTTGTATGTATAAATTCATAAGGATTTGTATAAACTTTCATTTGGTCCCATTTTTTATAAACATCATCAATTTTCTCTTTTGTTTTTTTTAAATAATTTGATAAGTTATAGCTACATATTTTATTATCATTTTTATCCTTTGTTAATATTAATTTATATGTATTTTCATCTATATATATATTTAAATTGGATGGTATTCTAAAATATGACATTTACTAATAAAATTAATAATATAATTTTTAAACTATTTTTAAATGAAACTTTAAAATGAAAATAGCTTATTTAAAAATCCTCTTACTTCTTTCTTGTTATCTATTTTAATATTGGTTTGCATACTATTTTGCACACCAGCCGGTTTTGTATTCATATTTACACTAATTTTTTTATGATGAATAATAGGCTTAATATTATTGTCAAAATAATCTAAATTATTAGGATAAAATTTAATAATAAATTCTCGCATATGAATTGAACCCATGCTTTTATTGCAAGACGAACAAATTGGTCTTAAATTTTGAATAGATATATCATCTTCTTTATTTTCTTCTAATAAAGAAGCCGTTGAAACAATATGACCTGCTTCAAATTCAGCTTGATGAACTTTATTATTACGACAACAATAACAATAAGCTTCACCCTGTTCTTTACCGACATATTCAGCCCAGACTTCTCTTTTAATTCGCACACCAATACGTTTTTTTAACGATTTCTTTCTCTCTTTTTTAATTTCTACTCCCGTTTTATTTGTAATAATATTTTTAATCCAATCATAACCATATCTATCTGTAACATGAGGAACCATACCTAACCAACAATCACCATTTTTCATACATTTTTCTCTCATAAGTTCTGGTTTATTTATTTTTCTATATGACGTAAATTTATCCATAGCCCAATTTTTCATTGAAGAATTTGTATCGTCAATGCATTCAATAATATCTTCTGCATTTACATCAAAATTTAAATAATTATTTAAACTTTCAACTAAAAATCCAACTGCTTCCTGAAAATGATTTTTATTCATAAATGGACGCGATGGTCTATTACTCAATTTCCAAATATTCGGAAATTTCTTTTCAAAATACAAAAAAACGCTTTCTGGTATATTTTTATCAATTGTATCAGAAAATTCGGGTAAAGGGGTATTTTTGTTAATTATCTTATAATTGTCTTCATACTCTTTTTTTGTTTCAACAATTACAATTTCAATAATTACTTCATTATTACCATTATATCCCATATTTATTAATTCTTTAATCGATTCGTATCGATGCTGTCCGTCCGTTAGATAATTTTTATTGTCTTCTTTACAACAATGAATATTTATAATTCCAATAAAATTGAAATTTGTTGTTTTTTTAAAAACGTCTTCTTGATATTTTACAATTTCATTAATTTTATTATTATCTTTTAAACGCTGTATTATTGGTAATTGAACAGGTAATCCCATTAATGTTGTAAATTTAATAGAACCATAAATTTTGTTATGTATTTTAAAATATTTTGTAAATATACTCAAATCATTACTAATCATAATAAAAAAATATGTTAAAACATTTTTAAATAACTTTGAAAATGTTTTATTATTCAGCTGCAGCAACAGATATCTTTTCTTCTCCCATATTTGGAAGTTTAAATTTTTTGTTGAATTTTTTATTAACCTTTTTTGAAATCTTTTCCTCCATTATAGCTTTAACTGTTTCTCTTGACTTCATCATATTACCAATATTATCTTTATCTGTTTTAGCTATTTCAATATTAAATACATTCTTAGTATTTACATTTCTTATTTTTTTAAATACAAAATAATTGTTGAGAAAACTAATTTCCTTTTCATATTCATCTAAATCTAATGCATTCCCCAAATTTCTTTTATTTAAACGTTTTTGTTTAAATTCATCTTGCATGGATTCATATAAACTTTTAAAACCCCCAATTGATTTTGGTAAACCTAGCTCATTCGCTTCTTCCAAAGATAATGGTGTAAAACCATAATTTTCCATAAGCATGATTAAATAATCAAAATTTACAAGATATTCAACAAAACTCTTATTAATTGATTCTTGATATACATCTATTTCATATCCCAAACAATCTGTTGTATCGGGCATTTCTTCTTTTTGATATAATTTTGTTATAGACCATATTTTCTTATCTTCTTTCATTATTACTAATTTTTCATTGACTTCCTTTGATTTTAATTTATTAAATATATTTTTTCCATTATAACATGTTCCAATCATATATCCACCTACTACACAATTTTCAGAACAATTTCTAATAAATTCATTTAAGGTTTTATTGTTTTTAAAGAAATAATGTAATGAAAATTGGTTTGAAACTATATTAAATCCATCTTTAGCTATTCCCCATTTATTATAAACACCATTACCTAACAATTTTCTATCTTTTGATCCAACGCCGTTTAACGCGTTTATAATCATTCTATTTTTATCAGTTTTAGCTGCTAATGTTTGTTTAATATTTTCAGAACCATCTCCATGAATAAATAATGCATCAAACATTTTTCTTTTTTTCCTTTTGGTTTTTATATATCTGGCACAAGCTCCGTCCATTTTATTTTCAATATTGTCTTTTGAATAATCAATTCCAAATACAAATGATAAATTTGAATCTAACCATTTTTGAATATCGCCTGCTTTACCAACAGACATATCAATTAAAGTGTCACCATTATTAGCAACAGATTTTATCAACTTACTTTTAATATATCTATTATGAAAGTCTCGTAAACTTTTAGTATGTGTTTCTTTTGATTTTCTATTATAATATACATTATCATCTAAATTATTTTCAATGATTCCTTCACCGGTAGATATGATTTCATTAGTTATAGGCAAGTTTATTGAACGCCATACACTTTGTGCAACATGATAAGCATTTCCATAATTTTTTCCACCTCTTTTATATTCACTTGTTTTGTCATATCTAACGCGAATTGGAATCCATTGCCAATATTCTTTATTATTTTTTTCAAAACGAAATTCAACAATTGTATTGTCAAATAACTCTTCTTCGCCATTTTCAGTTAACATTTGTTTCCGACCATTTTTATTTTTTAATATAATATTTGCTATATGAATTGGATAATTAGGAGTTGGGTCAGTTGGATAAAATGGAACAGGTTTATAATTATTTTTATTATTATTATCTTTATAAATATTGTTTTGAATAACATCTTCGCATGGATTTAAAATACCATGTTTATTTTCATCAAATCCAACTCTTAAACTAAGCGTTTTATAATATTGTATTTGTTCATTTTGAAGCATATCATTTCCATCATTATAAATATTTTTTATAGAATCTTCATCATTTTCATTTTTTTTTGTAACAACCAAGAAATCAATTGTGTTAAATTCGGGAGGTTTCCATTTAAAGCTTGATTTCCAAGTTTTATTATTTTCCAAAATTCCTAATTTACTTGAACCAACTGATTTATTTATTGGGGTGAATATTAAACCATCCGTTTCATAATTAAAACCGCCATTTTTAATTTGTTCTAATATTATTTTACATTTATCAAATATTGTTACCGAGGAATCATCTTCCCAATTTGTATAAAATGTTTTCATATTAATATTCATAATTATATCTGTTTTGCTTATACATTGAAAATTAGCATTACTAATAGCTCTTTCTAATTCACGTAATCTAAATTTGTGTTCTTCAATTTTTATATCATATTTCAAATTTGGAATATTATATAAGGCATAAATTCTATAATCTTCAGAATTTAACCAATAAATATCAAAACATAAATAATAATTAATATAATCACCATGTTTATCATGCAATACATGTTCCCCGTCTATTATTGTATTAATATAATCACCATTATTGCATATAATTCCGGTAAATTGTATATTTAAATTTATATCTATCAAATAAACTTTTTTGTTTTCGGCAATGAATAATAATTTTCTTATACCATCTGCCTTTTCTGTTACGGTATAAGGATTATTAATATTTTCAATAGATGTATTATCACTTTTTAATGGAACTATATTATCCATTTCTAAACTAATTGTTGAAGGTCCAATGAAATTCCATCTACTCTTTCGTTTTTTACGATTATAATTATTATCAATAGCTATTCTTTCATATTCTGATGGAGACATTGTTAATTTTAAATATTGCTTTAAAATAGTATTTATTTCTGTATATGATATTGGGTAATTTGTATTTTGAAGACCGCATAAAATAAATTGTATACCTTTTTTCACGTCTTTAATAACTTGATTTTCTGGTAACGAATAAGCTTTTTCGTTCATTAATTCCAATTCAATTTCAAAATGTTCAGAATTATTAAATACATTTGATTCTTGAATTGTGTATTCAGGAATAAATTCTGACCTACCTCTAACATTATTTGATGATTTAATAATGCTAAAATCTATTTTATATGGAAAATCTTTATGAACCAATGTTATTCTTTTTATTAAACGAAATGTTTTTTTTGAATCAGCCCAAGAATTTAAAATATTATTTAATAATTTGTGCGAAGAATCTAATTTACGTTCTTCCTTATAATTTACTCTAAATTCATGATCATGATAATCAACCGGTTTAAGTCTCGGACTTTCAAAGCCAGTTGATTTATGAAATTTTTGCATAAATGTTATATAAGAAGGAATATCATTTGTATCAAATGTATTTGTTTTACAATATTTTTGAATATTATATAAACCATTTATTGTTGTTCTTATATTTGATAATTTACCAATTCCCGTTCTTGAATCTATATATGTATTTTGAATATTCAAATAATAACTTTCTGAATCTGATTCTTTAAAACCTAATGTTTTTAATTTTTTTAATGTATTATTAAAAGTTATTTTAGTAATTGGATTATAATATTTTGTCCCAAATCTAACTTCTAACTCATCTTGAGTTTGTTTTTTTTGAAGAAAAATACCAATATATTGTTCTAATTTAGGTTTATCATATGCCCTTTTTGACATAAGTTAGTATATATACAAAATGATATTATTTTATATATATTTATTTTATTTTTCAATTTAAGAAATTTTTTGAACAATTTTCTCATATATTTCTTTTTTTGTAATTGATTTATTAGCTGTTTTCATATAATTTATAGATAATTTATCACATATATTTTTTAATTCTGATGATTTATAACTGGATATTGCTTTTATTTGTTTATTTAAAGAAGTTATTATGTATTTTTTCTTTTTAATTTCTTCTATAATTACATTATTTTTCATTTCAAATATATCATTTTTTTTGTCATGATATATAATTATTTTTTTATCAAACACTTCATTATTAATTTCATAATAAACAACATCTGTGAAATATACTAAATTAATAGAAGTAACATATAAAATTACCATAAATGAATTTATAGATATTTTTTTAGAATATATTATTTCTTGCTCAATATCATTTAATTTAATTTTTAATTTTTTTAATTCTTTCTTTTTTTTATTAATCATTTCTACTAAATTTGTTTTAATTTTCATTTCAGTTTTATATTTATTTTTTCCCAAAAATTCATATTTTTCATAACCATGTGTGAAAATATACCAAAACCAAAACAATTTATCATTTTCATTTACCATTTTTTCATCATTTATAGGTTCTTTTTTCATATATTGTTTATCATCACGATTCTTTTCATCTTTATGTTCATTTTTTTTTTCATCTAAAATAAAACAATTATTAAGAATATTATTAATATTTGTTTTATTTAAAAAAAATTCATTCATATATTTTATTTTTGTTTGTTTGTTTTTCATTATTTACTACTAAATTATCAGTAATATTATCTTTATCTTCTTTTTTTATATTTGTAAAGAAATCTCTTTTGAATTCATTTTTTATATTTTCAAAATTTGATATGTTTTTTTCTTGAATTTTAATATATTCAATATATTTTTTAATTTCGGTGATTGTATTATCAGATACTTTATTTAAATTTATAAATACACCATTGCGATTTTCAGAATATTTTATATTATTTTTTATAATAATATTAAAAATTTTTACATGGTGCACTTTATTTAATTTTCCAATAATTTTATTTAATAATTTTAATTCATTAATTTTTATATCACTGTTTTTCATATAAAAAATAATATTATTTATTATTTAAGTTAATATTTATTCGAACTTATTTTTTACTGTCTTTTTTTAATGACTTATTGAATTTACTTTTGCTCTGTTTTTTCTTTATAGGTCGCAATAACTCTGCTATAGCATAAATATTTGTATCATTCAATTCAAAGCGTGTGCCAATCACTTTTACACTAATAATATCATCTTCATTTAAATTTGTAAATATTGGATTGTTTGCATAATGGTCTCTTGCTAAAAATATAGTTACTGGTGATTCTACATTATTATAAGATGCTCTTATACCTGCCTTTGTTATATTATCTATTTTGCATTTTATACGCATACCTTCGACTGGTCTACATATTAAACATTCAAAAGATACATCAAATACCACAGAATTATCCCGTAAAACACCAGAAGAATATGTTACTATTTCTATACTACCTCGTTTAATGTATCCTTCTTTAGAGCATTTTCCTTCATATTTTTTGGATATTTTTTTCTGAATAATATTTATCAAATTGGAACCAATCATTTCCATAGATATGATAACTTTACGATGTATTAAATTTTTTGAATAAATAGATTTATTAGACATTGTACCTTATATAATAAATATAAATAAATTATTTAAATGATTTATTTATTTTCAATTTTATAATAAAAATGTTATAATAAAAATGTTATAATAAAAATGTTATAATAAAAATGTTATAATAAAAATGTTATAATAAAAATGTTATAATAAAAATGTTATAATAAAAATGTTATAATAAAAATTTTGTTTTAATATTTGGATTTTTTACAATATCTTCATCTGTTATTGGTAGTTTTTGTAAATTATATAAATTTTCCTCTAATACTGAAAAATGAAATTTTTTTATATCTTCATTTCGTGAATTATATTCATAATCCAAATATCTAAATAATAATTCTATTTCAATGCATAATTTCACAGGTTCTAATCTTAGAATATTTTCTTTTGTGCCATCAAATAAATTTAATTTATCAAATTTACTAGAATCTATTGATTTAAAATAACGTTTCATATCTTTTTTATCATTATCAACAATTTCAAGAAATAATGAATATAAATAATTAACATAATTAATTAGTTTTATTTTATTTCCACCACATTTTCTACCTATATTATTTTTGATATTTTCTAATTTTTTATGTTTAAAAACATATGTTTTACTTTTTTTAAATCTACTCATAAAACCAAAAAACATATTTATATTTCCTTCACTAATAGAAAATTTTTCTTGTATTTTTTTTAATAAACTTGAATTCATTCTTTCTTCTTTTAAATTATTTTCATCTAACACAAGTAATTTAAATTTATAGATAATATCATCATCATTTCTAATTAAAAAATATTGCTTATCATTTAGCTCAATGCTATATTTATCAAAGTATTTTTTCAAATAAGTATTTATTTTTTCATCTTCGCGGTCAATATCATCTTTTTTAGATAAATATATTTGTAATAATTGTTTTTTTTCATTATACTTTAAAATATCTAAAATATGAAAAATTATATATTTTTTTAACACATCTTCTTCAAAATAATTTATTTTTTTTAAATTATTTATTACTTTTTTTGCTTCTTTAATCCAATTATATTTTGTTTCTATCTGTGAAATATTAATCATATCTAATATAAATAATATCTTTTTCTTTACTATTTCAATAAAATTTGAATTAATTTCTTCCAATGGTAATAATTTGGAATCTCCCGATATTATAATGTTACTTTTTTTATTTTTTTGTGGAATGGGTTGACGAACTTTGTAACTTGTTAAAGCAATTGTTTCATTAATATCTATTGGGTGAAATAAATAATACTTATCAACATTTTTTAATTTACCTATGCGATTTAATTTATCAATCAAATATTCTTTATGTTCAATCATATAATCAAGAGCTGAATTAATTTCATCAATATTATATTTTTTTGATATATTTATTTTTTTTACTAAATCTGTTTTTGTATACAAATATTTATCTTTAAATAAATCTTTAATTTTTTTAATAATAATATCATTATTAATATTTAAAAATGTATCATTAAATGTATGTTTATCTATTTCGCCATCATTGTCTACATTACATTGAAAATTACAAGTTGAAAAATCACATGAAATACTATTGTCTTTATCGCCCAAAATAATTTCAATTTCTTCACCATTTGATAATAATTGTTTAATTTTTTTATTAAATGTATCTTTTTGCGACATTTGCGTTTGAGAATGATTCAATAAACAATCAACCGCATTTTTTTTTAATATTTTATTAACTTTTCCAATTTTAATACCTTTCTTTTCAGCCAATCTATACATATATAAATCAACTGATTCTTGATTATCATGTTCATCAATATAACCATCATTAAATAATTCTATAGCATATAAGAAAATTTGCGTATTTCTTTTACTAAAAATTAAATTACAATGACTTAAATTTCTTATTGCTCTACCAATTGTCTGTCTAGTTCTATTAAAGTTATACCATGGTTCCAATATATGAACTTGTCTTATATTTTTAAAATCTAAACCTTCACTTCCAGCTTTTGAAATTATAACTACTTTTACCATTTCTCCGTTAATATTTTTTGGGTCAGTGCATGCATTCAATTCTTTTTTATTTCTACCGGATATTGCCGAATCACCTGTAATCATAACATATTTTGCGGGATAACTATTTTCATCATCTTCTGTTAATTTTATCATTAATTGCTCTTTTGGAGGTGTTTTAAACAATGAAGATTTATCTCCATAACGAGTAAAACCAATCTCTTCAAGAGCTAATGCTATTGGTATACAACCACCATCAATATATTGTGAATAAATAAGCACAACTCCTTCAGATTTTTCTACTCTATCTATAATTACTGATAATTTTCCACTATATTTTATAAGGTTTTCTTTAGAAAATAATCTATTGTTATCATCTACATATTCAAATTCATTTTTTCTTACTTCGTTATAATCCATTACGCGTTCCAAGCCTTGCTTTCCATATAATTCTTTTGTAATATTTATATCATCAGATAATTCGCCATTATCGGGAAATTCAGGATGAGGATAAGCCATATTTAATATTTGCAATGGACCATCCAATAATGTAAATTTTAAACGATTTTTATTTTTTATTAAAATTGGGTTATCTTTTTTCATGTCTTTCACTAAGTAATTATACATTTTATTCTGTTCAATACCTGCACTCACAATAAATAAATCTAAAAATTTTATAGTGTCTTCATCTTCAATATTTGCTTCATTTATTTGAACTGTTGGATAACTCCATTCTTCGTTTTCTAATTTCATTTTGAGTGAATTAACTGATTTATAATCAGATGGATATATTGCATTTGGAAAAGAAAATGGGTCTTGACCTCTGACATAAGACACATAACCCCGCATTTTTCTCTCCAATAATTCTTTCCCAATCTCTTCACCATTATTGCCAATTAATAATTCACCGTTTGAATCAAATGCATCATTAATTTGTAATGGAACACGGTTATCATTTAAATTCATTAAATTTAATAACCAAATAATTTCTTGAGGACTATTAAACATAGGGGTTGCTGTAAGTAATATCAATTTCAAATTAGAGGCATATTTTACAAGTTCAAGAAAATTCTCAGAAGAAGTTTTTAGTTTTTTTAAATTGCGAATATTTTGAACTTCATCAATAATTATAAGTCTTCGTGAAAATTCTTTATTAATTAATTTTTCTTTTCGTTTCTTTTGAGTTTTATTATCAGTATTTGCTATTTTATATTTATTTGTTATTTTTGTAATATAATTTGAAAATTCAGTGTATCCCATAAATTTATACGATTTGCGAATAATTTTTTTTATTAATGTTATTAATTTTTTTTTTGAAATATTTGAATTTATTGGATTAATTTCATGAATTAACTTATTACCAGTGCATGATTGTAAATCCCAATTATTTCCTTTTTTTTTTAATTTTCTTTCATCAAATAATTGTATTTTATAATTTTCTTGAACAACTGGACTAGCAACAATAATTATCTCTTTTGTTATATTCATTTGTTTTAAGAAATATCGCATTTCTTCTGCTACTAAGATACTAGAACAAGTTTTACCTGTGCCTAAACCATGATATAATAATAAACTATTATAAGGTGTATCAAATGATAAAAAATTCTGAACAAATAATTGATGAGGTGCTAATTGAAAAGAATCTCTATTACATTTTTTTTGTGAAATATTTTCAATATCATCAAAATCGCTTTCTTCTATATTATCATAAGCAGTATTATTGAATTCTTTTTTTAAAAATATTTTTTTATTAAAATCAGTATCATCTAAATGTGGATATAAATATGCGTAATTATTAAACTCTCCAAATTGTTTTGCATTTTCTTTTTCAATACAATCAAGATATTTTTTATATTCTGGATTATCTATATTTCTTTCATCTGCTGTTAATGAATCTATAAATCTTTTACACTCGCCTTTTTCTATTTCTTCATCTTCTTCATCATCTTTTTCTTCATCATCTTCTTTTTCTTCTTCATCTTCTTTTTCTTCTTCATCTTCTTTTTCTTCTTCATCATCATCTTTTTCTTCTTCTTCATCTTCTCTTTCTTCTTCATCTTCATCTTTTTCTTCTTCATCTTCTCTTTCTTCTTCTTCATCATCTTTTTCTTCTTCTTCATCATCTTTTTCTTCTTCTTCATCATCTTTTTCTTCATCTGCGTCATCTATGCCATCATCTGCGTCATCTATACCATCATCTGCGTCATCTATACCATCATCTGCGTCATCTATACCATCATCTGCGTCATCTATGCCATCATCTGCGTCATCTATGCC
>Ga0209632_10000665_pt1 | contig 35356 bp, 37 predicted proteins | sample COG_10_FD_184754 | JGI IMG/M metagenome (GOLD analysis project Ga0209632, IMG submission 184754) | Pelagic Microbial community sample from North Sea - COGITO 998_met_10 (SPAdes) (version 2) | ecosystem: Environmental > Aquatic > Marine > Neritic zone/Coastal water | place: Helgoland, sampling... | reverse complement strand
GCAACCATTGCTCTTCTTTACAGATTAGTTTTTAGAAATATTATTATCAATAAATAAATTATTATATCCTGTATAGCTTTACCGCAAGTAAAAACGTTATACTAAGATCAAAGTTTAACGTTTTTGACTTTTTTTATTAATGATTTGAAATATTGTGTAATCTTTTGTAACGATACTATTGAAAAAGATATTTTAAATATTATATTACAAAGTAATTCGCTGAATTTTAAAGGAGGGTTACAATTGTTATATTTAACCTTCGAATTACTCAACGGTTTTAACCTGTTATTCTTTTGTAAAGAAAGGATTCGAACCTTTAACCTTTAGAACATGAGCCTAACGAGCAACCATTGCTCTTCTTTACAGATTAGTTTTTAGAAATATTATTATCAATAAATAAATTATTATATCCTGTACAGCTTTACTGCCAGTAAAAACGTTATACTAAGATCAAAGTTTAATGTTTTTGACTTTTTTTATTACTGATTTGAAATATTGTGTAATCTTTTGTAACGATACTATTGGAAAAGATATTCTAAATATTACATTACAAAGTAATTTGCTGGGTTTTAAAGGGGGGGGTATACAATCGTTATATTAACCTTCGAATTACTCGACGGTTTTAACCTGTTATTCTTTTGTAAAGAAAGGATTCGAACCTTTAACCTTTAGAACATGAGCCTAACCGAAATAGTCATTGCTATTCATTATAAAAAATTTAAGAAAACAACTTATTTTTAAATAATGGTTATTATAGAATTTTTTTAATAAAATAGACCATGTATATGATAGGTTAACCCATTTACTGATTTTAAGATAAAATATAATATAAATAATTTGGATAATTAGTAAAAGTTTTATTTACTGGATATATAAATTTAAAATTATTACTTTTAGTATATATATTATGATTACGAGCAGTAAAAATGTTATATAAATCTAATTTTTTTTTAAATAATTCTTAAATTTCAAATAATTTTGTAACTAAAATTGTTAAAATTATTTTTTATACTTAAATGGTTTTCTCGTCTTTATAAACTCGCCAAGTTTAAAACCTACCATTGACGAAGTTATTGTAACTTCTTCAAACGTATTTCCGTTGTGTAATACAACTGTTTTGTTTATAAGAAACGATGGTATTATAGAATTTTTTGAAAAATGATTGTTAATATAAGGCCCTTTTCTATATGATCGATTCATTTTTAAAATATTTATTAATTTTTTTTGATTTTTTACACAGTTTTCCCCAAGGACTTACAGAAGGGCGACCTCCAGAGGTTTTTCCTTCACCACCTCCATGAGGGTGATCTATAGGATTCATAGCAACTCCCCTAACAATAGGTCGCTTATTTAACCATCTATTTCGACCAGCTTTCCCTAGTGTTTGTAAATTATTATTTTCATTAGATATTTTACCTATCGTTGCTCTACAACTAGAAGGTACTCTTATAATTTTATTATTTGATAACTGTATTTTACAACTATTTCTATTTTTTTCTATCAATTTGGCAAAATTTCCAGCTGTCCTAACAAAAATACTATAACCATCTTGTCTGTTTGAAATATTGTGTATAAAAGTTCCTATAGAAATTTCAGATATTTTTAATGAGTGTCCTAATCTATGATTAGCTATAAAACCTGATTTAACAATGTCGCCTATTTTTAAATGTTTTGGTGCTATTATATATTTATAGGTTTTTTCTTCATTGTTGTAAAGAACTGCTATATGAGCTGTTCTATTTGGATCGTATTCTATGCAAATAACTATATCTATAGATGGTTTTTTTCTTAAAAAATCTATTTTCCGATATTGTCTTTTAACTCCACCCCCTCTATGATACATAGTAATTTGACCTGTATTATTTTTGCCAATAGATTTTTTTTTTTTTTTTAGAAGGTTTTTATAAATAGGTTTTTTAGCTAACGTTTTATTTTGTAGTTGTATTAAGTTTCTTATTGACGGTGTTGTAGGTTTTTTTTTTTTAAAAATCATATTTTTGACTTTTTAAATAATGACCGCTGATTTATATTGTCTCGAAATTTGTTTAAATAATAATTGCTTTTTTGGTTTTTTTATTATATTATCTTGTGTTAGTACTACAGCAGCTATTACTGCTACCAATAGTATAAGACCAGCCAATAAAAATTGAATAACATAATGAGTATATAATATTTGACCTAATGCCTGAATATCCGTAATACTATCTGTTATTTTAAACCAATTTATATAATTATTTATAAATATATTATATTTATAAGTGTTTAAAAAAAGTAAATCTAATAGCATATAAATTATTTCGAAAAAAAATACTATACCTAAAAAAAATCCTATAGGAAAATATTTTAATACATCAATATTACTATTTTTTATTTTTATATCTAACATCATTACAACAAATAAGAATAAGACAGAAATTGCTCCTACATAAATAATTAGAAAAGATAATGCTAAAAATTCTCTCTCAAAAACTAGTAATAAACCTGAAGATAGAATAAAATTTAATACTAAAAAAAGCACAGAATGAATTGAATTGTTTGATAATATTATAGCTAAGCTATTTATTATCATTAATAACATAAATAAACAAATTAAAATATTAAACATATGTAATTAAATTTTAAAACCTTATAACATGAAATTACTGTTAGAAAGTCGTAATTTTTTCGAACATTTTATCATAATTGTAGATAATTTACTATAACTATCCTTACCGCCTATAAAAAAATCTTCTATCCAAAAATATCCTTTTGTTTGTAATACGTATTTTTTTTTTTTATAATACTTTGGATAACTTGATATAGTTTTTTGATCATTTTTTAAATAATTATTAAAAATAAATTTGGATTTTTTAGGGAAATAAAAGAGTTTTAAACTATTCAAATTATATTGAAACTTTTTATACATATAGTCAACTTTTTTATATTTATTGTTTTCATTTAAAAAATTAATTTTATTCAAAATATTTAAAAAATTACGTATTAAAGACCAATTAGACTTTTCTGTAGTTTGATTATTTTTTATTATTTTCATTTTTTTTTTTATAATACCTTCGTTAGATAATATAATACCAGATTCTTCAAAAAATACTTTGTTTGGTAAATTAAAATATATATAAGAATTATAATCATTCATAATCTTAAAATAACTATTTAGAAAAAAAGAGTTATTTTGTTGAATTATAATTTTTTTAAAATTTTCATTTTTTTTATAATAATTTAATAATTTAATTTTTATTAGGTTTTTTAATTTCGATACTTTTAAATCTACGTTAATCAAATATAATAAACTAGCATTATTATAATCTACTAATGAATAATCTTTAAATTTTGTAATATAACTAATAGTAGATTCTGATAACGAAAAATTTAAAAAGTTTAAAGATAATAGTGGTTTAAATTTTTTTAACAAAATTAATAAATTTACTATTCCATAGCTATCTAGTCTATTAGTTAAACTAGGCCCTACTATAATAAGAGGGTTTTTCGATGTTATTATTTCTTGACATATAACATTATTTCCTTCTGTAATATTTTTAATAAGGTCTATATTAAACCCCATATTCGTAAATGGATATGTATTGTTATAATTTGAATTTAATGAAACTATTTTTATATTACCTTGTAAATAACGTTGTCGTAGCTTTATGTTAAAGTAACTATTTTCGTATCGCAAATTTGTATTTAATAAACAACAAAAATCATTTACCGAAAGATTATTTTTAAAGTTAGTTATAAAATTTGATTCCATATTCGTTTCTATCTTATACGTATCTATTTTACGTATTTGTATAAAATTATATTGTTTTTTTAAACTAATTAAAACAAATAGTAATTCAAAACTAACTTCTAAATTTATTAATATTGTTATGAAAAATCTTTTAAATATATGTTTTTTTAATTGATCTTGAAAATATATATTTAATATCAGTTCTTTAATTAAATTTTTCCATGTTTTTTTAACTATAGAATTATTAACAACTACAAATGTTTCTGTAATACGTTCGGGTGAAAACATTCCATTAAATGAAAACCTGGTTTTATCTGATAACCAATAATTATTAAAATCGTAGGCTTCTATATTTGAATTTGCTAGTACCTTGATAATTAAATTATCTTTTAAATAAATTAAAATATTTATCCCAAAACTATCTGTAAAATCTATTGATTTTATTACCTTTAATTCCCAAGATCTTTTAACAAATGGATATGGCTTTGAAGTCAATGCTCCTACTGGACAAATGTCTATTACATTTCCAGATAATTCTGAACTAAAATTTTTTTTTAAATAAGTACCTATTTCAGATGAAACTCCTCTACCAAAAACACCTAATTCGTTAGTACCAGATATTTCATTTGAAAAACGCACACATCTCGTACAATGAATACATCTAGTCATAACTGTTTTTATTAAAATACCTAAGTTTTTATTCGTAACAATTCGTTTATAGTTATAAAATCTTTTTTGAGAACTGCCAAAATAAAATGCTTGATCTTGTAAATCACATTCACCACCTTGGTCGCATACCGGGCAATCTAACGGATGATTTAATAATAAAAATTCTATAATATTTTCTCGAGCTTTTTTTACTAAAGGACTATCAGTATAAATTTCCATTTTATTTATAATAGACATGGCACACGCCACTATAGGCTTTGGAGAATTTTTTACTTCTATTAAACACATTCTACAGTTACCTGCTATGGAAAGTTTTTTATGATAACAAAAATGAGGTATTATAATACCTAAGTTTTCACAATAGTCTATAATTGAATTTATATTAGATGATAATCTATATTTTTTATTATTTATGTAAAAATATTTCATGATTTTTCTACCCTTTTAAGGATTTTATTTTATCTATTGAAATAGTTTGTTTTACTTTATAATATGCCGATAGTATGGATAAACCTATAGCAGATTCAGATGCTGCTACTGTCAATACAAATAAAACAAATACTTGACCTATAATATCATCTAAATAAATCGAAAACATAACAAAGTTTAAATTGACAGCTAATAACATTAATTCTATAGATATAATAATTATCAAAATATTTTTTCTATTTAACACTATTCCTAAAGTTCCTATTACAAATATCAAAAAAGTAAAACAAAGAATATAATATATATTAGTTAAAATCATATTAAGTACATTGGGACTTGAACCCAAGATCTGTAGATTAAAAGTCTAATGCTTTACCAGCTAAGCTATGTACTTTTTAAAAAATTATTTATTTATTATAAATTACTTTTGTTTTTATAGGTAATTTAGCTGATCCAGTGTTTAATGCTATTAAAGCTTTTTCTTTTTCTACACCGCACATTTCAAAAAGGATCATACCAGCTGAAATTTTAGAGCTCCAATTGTGAACAACTCCTTTACCCTTTCCCATCCTTACCCCTAAAGATTTGGATGTAACAGGTATGTGAGGATATATTCTAATCCATAGTTTTCCATTTCTTTGGATTTTCCTAGTAATAGATTGTCTAGCAGCTTCAATATTTCTTGCCGAAATTAAACCAGATTCTGTAGCTTTAAGACCAATAATACCAAATTTTAAAGTATGTGATTTATAGTTAAATCGTTTTAATCTACCTTTTTTTATTTTTTTATATTTTATTTTTTTTGGACTTAATAACATAAGGTTAAACGTTTTTATATCTTACTTGTTTTCCTAAATACGAGTTTAGTATTTAAAAAGTTTTAAAAAAATATCTAACAATTATAGTGCAAATAAGATTAAAAAGCCCATCATTAATGAAAATAACGCAATAGCTTCAGTTAATGCAAAGCCTAAAATTGCTAATTTAAATAATTCATCTTTTAACGAAGGATTTCTAGAAATACCTAAAACTAATGCACCAAATACGGTACCAATACCAACACCTGCACCGGCTAAGCCAATAGTAGCTAAACCTGCACCAATAAATTTTGCTGATTGTAATAATATCATTTAATTTTTTATTAAAATTTATTATAAAAGTTACGTTATATTTTATATAATTTTTATTATATAAAAAATCAAAGTATTTAAAGTTGTCTTTAATAAAATTAAAAATTATTTTTCATATACCCACAGTTTTACCCCTAATGTACCATTATTAGTATAAGACGTCGATTTATATAGATTAACTGATTTTTTTAAAGAATTACGAGGTATATCACCAATTTCTATGCCTCTAATAGAAGCTCTTGCTACACCATTTATTCTTCCTTTCAATAAAAACTTTAATCCTTTAATTGAAGCTATTTTTGATTTAAAAAATAATAGTAGACTTTGCTTTAAAAACCGAATATACTTATTATGTTGTTGAGATAAAGACATTTGAAATACTAAATAATCTACCAATAGCTGTGCTGATTCTTTTTTTTTTAATACAATTATTATAATATTTACTAATTCTTTAAAATATTTAAATTTCATATAATATCGAAGTTGCATTATTATTCTTCGAAAAATATGTGCTTCTTTATTTTTTAATCGAAGTGAACTTCCTTTATTCATTTTTTGAAATAAAAGAGTTATTTTTATTTTATTATTGAAATATACCTTTAAAACCTCCAATAATTGCATGTTAAATCGATTTAAAATCATTTGCTTTTTTGATTTCCATTTTTTTTTGTAATAATTCAATTTTTTCTCACGAATATAAAAGATTCTTTTTTTAGCACTATTTTTTAATGTAATTTTTCGATTAAAAAAAAAAAGAGTTTGTTTTTTTTTTTTTTTGTACTTTGATTTTTGTTTTAAAATGTTTTCTTTTTTTAAAATTTTGTTAATAATTTTAATGACTTTTAAACTAATAAAAAAAGAAAATAAAACTTTGCAAACATATTTAGACAACGTTAATTTTGTTGATATTAAAAAAATACCAAATTTACTAAAAAACTGTCTGAAATAATTTTTTAATTTTATATCTATGTAAAATAAAGAGGATGATTCTTCTTTTTTTTTTTCTAAACAGTTTGAATTCCAAGTTTCTTGTAAATTTAATCTCAAAAATGTTGAATTTGCTTTTTGACCCATTGATAAAGTTTTTTTTCTAACGGTGTTTTTGTAAATATATTTCTAATAACAAAAAATTAAAAAGGTATTTATTAAATTTAATTAACTTTTATCTTAATAACTATACCTATTTTTATAATATGTTACTATCTAAGCTCATTAACTATACACTAACTAATAGTTTATCTAATTATGGTCTACATAAGAAACAATTTTTTATTTTTAAAAATTCAGTAATAAAACTACTAAATAAATCTAAAATTTTAAATTCTTTTATTTATTTCATAATAAAAGAAATAAAAATAAAAAAACATAAAGTTAAATTATTTAAAAATAACAAAATTAATTATATTGCAGATTTTAATTTTAATAATAAAATTATTACAATAAGCTACATATTGAAATTTATAATTTATAAAAAGAGCATTATGTTACACTTAACGAATAATAAAGGAATTACACTATTTTATTTAAACTCAGGTTTATTAAAAATCTTAACGAATAAGAAAATAAACAAACATAACGTACTGAAAGCCTTATCCACAATATTAGAAAATATTAATTTTTCTAAACACAATAACATTGCTCTACATTTTAATAGTAATATAAAACAATTTAATAAAATTATAATAAAATTTATAAAGCCAAATTATAAAATAAACATTATAAAGTTATTTAATTTAACACCTCATAACGGATGTCGACCTAAAAAAATTAAAAGATTAAAAAGATTTTCTATTTCAAATATTAAATTTAAGGAAGAAATGACTGAGTGGTTAAAAGTAATAGATTGTAAATCTATAGGAACTTTCCTAACGTAGGTTCGAATCCTACTTTCTTCTAAACGATTAAAACGAAATATAACGCAGTTTGGTAGCGTGCCTGTTTTGGGTACAGGAAGTCATGTGTTCAAATCACATTATTTCGATATTTTATAATAAAAATATTTATTAATTTTATTTAGACTATATAAAAATATTTTTAAGTTTTGTTGGTAATTAAAAGTATTAATAGTATCAATTTGTTTAATGAAATAAAATTTATTGAAAAACACTAATCCTAAACTATTTATTTTGTTTTTTAATAAGATTTCTTTGATAATACAGTTAAATCCTGGGTTTATTAGATTATTTGAAGGATAGATAAAATGAAGAGTCGTAAAAAATATTAATTTATAATTTATAAAAGGTGTTTTTTTGAAAAAATTACACCCATTTTTACTATTAACATTAAAAATTTTTATATTTTTATAATTATAGACGATTCTTGTAGAAGATAAAATATGTAATGGGATTTTTCTTAGACTGGTTTTCAACCGATCTGTTTGTTTTTCTCTTTGATTATACTTCATTTATAATTTATTTTTAAGCTTAGTAGGATTTGAACCTACAACAAACCCGTTATGAGCGGATCGTTCTACCAATTAAACTATAAGCTTTTTTAAAAGATATGACTTTAAGTATATTTCAATTATTTATTTTAATTATTATTCTAATCCTTTTTTTTGGTGATATTCAATACTTAAAAAAAAATATAAATACAATGCTAAATTATTTTTATAAAAATAAAAATTCAATACTTAAAAAAAAAAAAAGTATCAGGAAAAAAGGGATTTGAACCCCTGAATTACGGTTTTGGAAACCGATGTTCTACCTACTGAACTATTTTCCTTTTTAAGTTTACTTAATGAAATTTCTACACGAAATAAAAGCTAGAGTAAATATAAACTTTTTTTTTTTAGTTGTTTTATTAATAATTACTTATTTATATAAAAATATCTTATTATATATAATAATTAAACCTTATTTAATAACAACAAATAAATATTGTTATTTTATTTTTACGGATATTACGGAAGTTTTATATAGTTATATAACATTAATTTCTTATATTATTATTTTTTTTTATGGATTAATGTTTTTTTTTACTACAATAGACTTTATTTGGTTAGGCTTATATAACTACGAAAAAAATAAAATTAAAACTATTACCTTATATAGTTGTTCTTTTTTTTTTTTAAATTGTATTCTTTTGCATACATATATTTTGCCTACTAGTTGTTCTTTTTTTTTAACATATAATAATTATTTAGATAATGAATTATGTTTTAACTTTTTTTTTGAAACTAAATTAAAAGAATACTTAAGCTTTTATTTTAAATTTTTTCTAAATAATTTTTTAATAAGTCAATTATTTATTATTTTTTTAGTAAATTGGAATTTTTTCTTTAAAACTAATACATGTATTAAAACTATTAAAAAAAAAATTTATCTATTTTTAATAATAGTTTCAACATTATTGACACCGCCTGACGTTTTTAGCCAAATATTAATTAGTCTTATTACTATATTAGTTTATGAATTTTTTACTTATTTTTATTTATTTTTTAATTTAATAAGGCAACCAATTAAAACTAATAAGTATTCCCGATGTGAATAATAAATAGCCTAACGACAATGGTAAAAAAGATTTCCAACCTAATAACATTAATTGATCGTATCTATACCTAGGTAGCGCTGCTCTAGAAATTATAAAAAAAAAAACGCTAAAAATTATTTTTAAACTAAACCAAAAAAAACTAGGTAATAAATTAAAAGGAGGTAAATTAATTAATGGTAACCAGCCTCCTAAAAAAAGAATAGTAACAAATGAACTCATCAATAGCATATTAGCATATTCTCCTAAAAAAAATAAAGCAAATGTCATAGCAGAATACTCAACATTATACCCCGAAACTAACTCGGCTTCTGCTTCAGGTAAATCGAAAGGATGTCTATTAGTTTCTGCTAACATAGAAATAGTAAATAAAATAAAAACAGGAAATAATGGTATAACGTACCAGATATATACCTGAGCATTTACTATATCACTTAAATTAAATGAACCAGCACATAAACATACATTAATAATAATGAATCCTATAGATACTTCATAAGAAATCATCTGAGCTGTTGACCTAAGTGCTCCTAAAAAAGGATATTTCGAATTACTTGACCAACCTGCTATTATTATTCCATATACACTTAAAGAGGAAATAGCAAATAAATATAATATTCCTAAATTGATATCAGCTAAAACAGCTGTTTCTGAAAATGGTATTACTGCCCAATTTATAATACTTAAAAAAAATGTAATTATGGGTGCTATCAAAAATAAAATAAAATTAGCATTACTTGGAAATATAGTTTCTTTTGAGAATAATTTCAAACCATCAGCTAGTGGCTGTAATAGACCTAAGTAACCAATAACATTTGGGCCTTTTCTACGTTGAATAATACCCATAATTTTTCTTTCTGCTAGCGTAAAATAAGCAACAGCTATTAACAACGGCACAATAATAGATAAAATTTTTAAAATTAATATAAACGTAATATATAACATGTTTGATAAAAAAGGTTAAAGAGAGAATTGAACTCTCATACTTGAATTTGCAATCCAGTGCATTACCAAAATTATGCTATTCAACCTATCTTTAATTTTTTAGGAAAAGGTGGGATTTGAACCCACGGTATTTTATTAACAAATACAATAGTTTTCAAAACTAACACTTTAAGCCACTCAGTCACTTTTCCTTTTTTAATACTTAAAAACATAAACTATGATCTAAGCAATCGAAAGGATTTGAACCTTCAACTATAATCTTGGCAAGATTATACTCTACCAATTGAGTTACAATTGCTTAAAATAACTTTTCTTAAATAATAAATTTATATAATTTTATTAAAAACAAAACTTCTTGAGGATTTTTAGAATTTGTATGTATTTTAACATGTAACTCTGGTAATTGCCTAAAATATAAATAATTTGATTTGATTTTATCATTAATCAATGCCGCAGAATATTTTAATCGTATTTTTTTTTGTAGATAACTAAAAGAAGAATCTAATATTGTTTTTTTTTTTTTTAATAAGCTTTTTAAAAATACATTAAGTCTTTTTCTCGTTAATACTATTTTACAACTTACAGGGTAACCTTTTCTTATCTTTATATAAATGTCTAAACCAGGTTTAGTTTGATAAGAACTGAATTTTATACTACACATTTCTAAAGCCAATATCGCCGATGTTAATATTTTTTCATTTGTTTTTAATAAATTAAAACATATCTCAATAGCTTTAACTTTAGGGATATCTAATAAATTAATATAAAAAAATTTTAAAAACAATCTACGCTTGACTTGCTTATTATAATACCATTTTAACGAGTTCATATTAACTAAAGCTACCTGAGGCTATATTTATTAATTTCAATCGTGTTTTTTTAAATTGTTTTGGTATTGGACCTATGATCCGCGATGCGATAGGCTTTTCTTGATTATTTAATAAACAAATAGAATTTTCAAAAAAATATGAATAACTACCATCTTTTTTTTTATTCTTTTTATTTTTTTTATTTGTACGAATTATTACAGCTTTATATAATTCTCCTTTTTTTACTTTAGAGGTAATTTTGAATTTATTTCGTAATTTTATTATAGAAACTATAATTAAATCGCCTGTAAAAGCTTTTTTTTTTTTAAATCCACCTAAAACTTTTATACATTTTACTAATTTTGCACCTGAATTATCTCTTACTTTTACCTTTGTTTGTTGCTGAATCATATTTTTAAAAATAACTTTTACATTTATAACTCAATTGGATAGAGTGGTGGATTTCGGTCCCATTTGTTGTAGGTTCAAATCCTACTAAATGTAAAAACTTAAAACCATCTAAAATGTGAAAATGTTCTTTTAAGATATATAAATTCATGAAGTTTTTTTTTTGATTCTATAGTGTCTATATCAAGTTTAGATCCATTTAATATTGTTTTTTCAAGATTTAATATAAAAGAAGTATTGACACTATTTTTTCGAATTTTTTTTATAACTAATCTTAGTGTAAAATTATTTCTTATTTTTGACGTAGCAAATACATAAGGAATATAATTTATTATTTTTTTTTTTTTTTTTTTTTTTTTTTTTTTAATTTTTTTAAATATAAAAGAGGCATGTTATTTATTAAAAATAAAATATTAATTAACTTATAATTTTTTAAAGATGTCTTTTGTAATAATTTAAAACTATTAAATAATATATTCTCTGATTTGGATTTCAACCCATGAATCATGATATTATTTTCAAAAATAGTCTTTAAAAATACTTTTTTATTATTTTTTTTTAGTCCCATATTTTGATCGAGATGTTTTTCTATTTTGTAAACCTTTAAAATCGTATTTCCCTCTAATTAATTGATATTTTATCCCTGGAAGATCTTTTACACGACCCCCTCTTACTAATACTGATGAATATTCTTTTAAATTATGACCCTCTCCTGGAATATAAACGTTTACCCTGCGACTATTTGTCAAACGAACTTTAACTAATTTTCTAATAGCTGAATTAGGTTTTTTAGGTGTTCTAGTAAACAGTTTTATACAAATACCTTTTTTTTGAGGATTATGCGTTAATGCCGGTACTTTATTGATTTTTTTTTTTTTTTTTCGTTTTTTTTCACATAATTGATTTATAGAAGGCATTTTTTTATAATACCAAAAAGGGGATTTGAACCCCTACTCAAATTGAACTAGAACCTAAACCTAGCATGTCTACCAATTCCATCATTTTGGTTAATATATACTCATTATCGGACTTGAACCGATACTCTATTGAATCAAATTTTAAGTCTGACGTGTCTACCAATTTCACCAAACGAGCTTTTTTAATATTAGTTTATTAAAATCTTTTGAAAAACATTCTGTAATACATTAGCATTATCATTGAAAAAATCATTTAATAACTGTAACTTTTTATTGTTGTTTTTTAACTTTTTAGTTCGAAACTTTTTAACTTCAATGTATAACGGCAGTGCTTTATATACTGTAAAAAAATAATAAACATTTAATATGCAAAATAATCCAAAAATCTGAGAACCTGAACTTAATAAATCAAATTGAGGAATTTACATTTTGTAAAAAATTTTTTACTAAACTGGAAATAATTGGATTTGAACCAATAACTTTATACTTGCAAAGCATACACTCTACCATTGAGTTATATTCCCTTTATAATATTATAAATAAATTATTAAAAATTTCTCTTTAAGATGGATTTGAACCACCGTCTAAACGGTTAACAGCCGTCTGCTCTACCTCTGAGCTACTAAAGAGTTTTATTATGGTTTTTAATTCTGTTTATATTAAACCAAAAAGGAAAATAAATAAAAGAATTAAATTCTGTTATATTATCATTTAATAATATTTCCAATGTTTTATAATTAATAGTTAGATATTGCAAAGGTAGAGGCCATAACTGAGATCTTATTAAAACATTTTTAACTATTTCTTTTGAATCTTTTTTTACCGATATCGTATCGCCTTGATTAATAAGTTGAGAATAATTTGTTGTTATAATATTATTAACTAATACATGTTTATGTTTAATTAACTGTCTAGCATTCCGAATACTAGTACAAAACTTGCTTCTATAAAAAATAACATCTAATCTAGACTCTATTTTACTTAAAAAGTTTTTTTGATTCTTTAACAATTTAGCAAGATTTGTTTTAGCTCGTTTGTTATAATAAAAATTAAATAGCTGCTTATTTTGCATAAAAAATTTAAATTTGTTTTTCCTAGCTGTACCACAATTATATTGTAATACATGTCTATAGTAATCAAAATATCTATAAACTCCTAAAAATATATGAGGATACTCATACCTAAAGCGTATTTTATTATTTTTTTTTAATAATTTTTTAATAAAAAATTGCCATTTTTTTTTTTTTAATTTTAAAAACACTCGTAAATCTTTGTTTAAGACGTTTTCTTTTAATTTTAAAAGTTTTTTATAAATTGGCTTATATATATTTTTCTGATTTAGTTTCACTTTTATCTTACTTAATTTATCGAATAATTTGTTTTAAAATATTTATCTATTAAGATTAATCTGTTATATCTTCTTAATTTTAAAGTATCATTAAAACTATTTGATGCTGATTTTCTTTTTTCTAATTTTAAAAAAAAGTTTAATTTTAACGTTGAATATTCATATTTTATTAGTACTTTATTAGTACTAGGTAACTTTTTTTTATAATCCTGAATTTTCATAAGTCCTTTTTTTAAAGTTTTTTTGATTTTTTACGAATTATTTTTTCATTTTCATAGAGAATTCCTTTGCCTTTATATGGTTCAGGCTGTCTATATGATCTTATTCTAGCTGTTACTTTACTTAATAAGTTATAATTAAAACTTTTTAAATACAATGTTGTATTTTTAACGTAATTTAGAGTTATATTTTTAGGTGGTTTAAAAAAAATTTTGTGACTATAGCCTAAATTTAACTGAAAAATATTTAATTCTTTATCAATCAATATAAACTTATAACTTAAACCTATAAATTTTAATTTTTTTATTAATATAATAGATACTTCAAGAATTTTTTTTTTAAATTCTAAACAAAACGTTTTATTTTCTTTCAGGAATTTTTTAGGATTTTTATACTTTTTAACGAGCGGAAACTCTGTTACATAAATAGTTTTTTTATTTTTAATAAAAATAATTATAAATTTTTGTTTAATATATCTTACTCCAAAAGGACCTTTTATTATAATAAGTTTATTTATTTTATCTAATATAATAATTACATTTTTAGGAATTTTTATTTTTCCTAACTTTTTTATATTTATTAATGACATTTTAATATATTAAAAAAAGAGGTTCACCTCCTAAATTATATTTTTTACATAAATTTATTGTTAACAATCCTTTTGTTGTATTAATTAAAAATACCCCTAAATTAGAATTTATTTTCCAAATTTGACTCACCTTTAAAAACAATAGATTACCAGGTTTCGATAAAATTTTTATATTTGATATAACAGGAATAGTCTTTTTATATTTTAAGAATATTTTAATATTTTTTTCTTTTCTGTTATTTCTTTGATATCCAGCTATTAAATTTTCATTCCATAAAATATTTAATAAAGCTAAATTTTTTTTTGTTAGTTTTATATAAATAACTGATTTGTAAATTAGTTGATTATTTTTTATCGTATTTAATGTTTGAATCATATGCAAGATTTTAATATGTTTATTTTTTGTTTAAGGATAGATTTGAACTATCGACACAAGGATTTTCAGTCCATTGCTCTACCGACTGAGCTACTTAAACGAATTTTTTTTTCTAATAACTTTTCACCTAAAACATCTAAAATTTTTAAATAATTAACATTTATCTTTTTTACAATGCAATAGTTTTTAATCCTTAATAATTGAATTTTTTGAATTTGTTTAGTGTAAATAGATGTTGTTAATAATAAAGTATTAGCTGTATCTTGTAATAAAACTTTTAAAAGTTTTTTAAAAAAAACGAAAAATGTAAACTTATTTATCAAAAAAATATTTAAAAAAGCTTTATAGATATTATAACCTATATGTTCTTGAGATGTCTTGTAAACAAACGGTGATTTTAAAATACTAAAAAAATAGGTAGACGTAGTTTTTCGTCTAATTTTTAGATCTAACATCATCCATTTATAATTGCTTATAATTTTTTTAAATAAATTTAAGTATTTTTTTCGTGTAATTTTTTTTTTTGTTTTTAATTTAATACTAATATTCATTTAATGTAAATTAATACTATCATTTAAATAAATACAAGTAAGTATAGTAAATACGTAAGCTTGTATTATAGCAACAGCTAATTCTAAACCCATTAAAATAATTAAAACAATTAATGGTATCAAATGAGCACAAAATAATAAATCATCTAATAAAAGCATACTCCATGAAAAACCTACAATAACTTTTAATAGAGTATGACCTGCCATTAAATTTGCAAACAGTCGAACACCTAAACTAATTGGTTTAAATATATACGAAACAAATTCGATAGGAACTAAGAGTAATGCTAAGTTAAAAGAAGTGTTTGAAGGAATAAATAACGATAACATTTTAAACTTATATATATTAAAACCAATAATGTTTACTCCAATAAAAACAGTCATAGATAAACTAAAAGTTATTATTAAGTGACTTGTAATGGTAAAACTATAAGGAATCAATCCTATTAAATTAGCTATTAAAATAAAACTAAATAACACGGATATAAAAGGTAAATATTTTTCACCTTCGTTGCTTATGTTATCATATAGTAATTGAGCAATTACTTCATACAAAGATTCTATTAAAATCTGCCAATTAGATGGAACTAAAAAAAAAGATGTTTGCTTTAATAAACAATTAATAAGAAAATAAAAACTTGCAAATGAAATAACTGAAATTAACAATAAATTTGTTATCGAAAAATCTAAACAAAACAATTTTAAAGAAAATATTGAAATAATCTGGAACTGTTCTAATGGTGTAAATAACATAATTTTAAAAATAGTTTTTTATTTGAATTTGTATCTTACTAATTTATATTCAATATTACCTATTAGAGGAATTAAGATTAAAAAGAATAAAAAATAAAAACAGGTTGCTACTTGACCTACAAATATATAAGTATCCTTTACAGGTTTTTGACCTACCCACCCTAAAATCAAAAAATCTGCTACAAGTAACCAATAAAATATTTTAAATAAAGGTCGAAACGTAGTACTTCGAATTTCTGAAGTATTTATAAAAGGAATAAAAAATAAAACAATTAAAGAACCACCCATCGCTATTACTCCTCCTAGTTTACTAGGAATAGATCTTAATATAGCATAGAAAGGTAAAAAGTACCATTCAGGAACAATATGTGGAGGGGTTTGCATAGGATCTGCTGGTATATAATTATCAGGATGACCTAATGCATTTGGATAATAAAAAACGACAATACAAAATACAAATAAAAATACAAAAAATGAAAACAAGTCTTTTACAAAAAAATAAGGGTAAAATGGTATTTTATCTACACTACTATCTATACCTAATGGATTATTTGACCCATCTTTATGTAATAAAGCTAAATGAATTAATACAAGTGCTGCTATAACAAATGGTAAAACAAAATGCAGACTGAAAAATCTATTTAATGTCGCATTACTTACTGTAAACCCTCCCCATAACCATTGGGTTATAGGTTGGCCGACTAACGGAATTGCTGATACTAAACTTGTAATAACAGTAGCACCCCAGAAACTCATTTGACCCCAAGGCAGCACATATCCCATAAAAGCAGTCCCCATCATTAATATAAAAATTAAAACACCAGAGCACCATAATAATTGTCTCGGTACCATGTAAGACCCATAATATAAACCTCTAAAAATGTGACAGTATACTACAATAAAAAACATAGAAGCACCATTCGCATGCATATATCTAATTAACCAACCATTATTAACATCTCTCATAATGTGCTCGACACTACTAAATGCTAAGTCTATATGTGGAGTATAATGCATAGCTAAAAAAATACCTGAAAGCATTTGAATAACTAAACATATACCAGCGACAGACCCAAAACTCCAAGCATAATTTAAATTAATTGGACTTGGATAATGTATTAAATGATTATCTAAAATAGATAATAAATAATTTTTATTCCATCGAGTTCTATTAAGAACAAAAGATGCAATTAAATTAAAATTATATGATTTTTTTAATAAAAATTTTTTTTTTTTATTTAAATGTGTCATGTTAAATAAATAAAGATGCTTTAACTTTATTTATGTTTAAAAGTTTTTTAAACGAAATAGACGAGAATTGAACTCGCAATCTTTGACGTGACAGGTCACTGCTTTAACCATATTAAGCTACAATTTCTTTTAATATAATTATAAATTAAAATAAAAAACGTTAATTTTTTAATATTTTTATAAAATACTTAAGATAAACCTCCCCACCAATATACTGCTAAAAATAAAAATAACCAAACTACATCAACAAAATGCCAATACCACGCCGCAGATTCAAATCCAAAATGATGAGTACTGGTAAAATGATTAAATACAATTCGTAAAAATGAAATAAATATAAAACATGTCCCAATAAAAACATGAAAACCATGAAAACCTGTTGTCATATAAAAGCACGATCCATATACACTATCGGTTATGGTAAATGGAGCTTCTACGTATTCTAATCCCTGTAAGCAAGTGAACAAAATAGCTAGTACTAAAGTGCATAGCAATGCAATTATTGATTGTTTCTTTGCTCTAACAATAATTGAATGATGAGCCCAGGTAACCGTTGCTCCAGAACTTAATAAAAAAAATGTATTTGTTAAAGGTATTCCTGAAGTCGGTATTATAGTTATAGATGTAGGAGGCCAAACTCCTCCTATGTTAAAAACTGGCGATAAACTTGAGTGGAAAAAAGCCCAAAAAAAGGCAAAAAAAAACATAATTTCAGATACAATAAATAAAATCATACCTAATCTTAACCCTCTTTGTACTTGAAAAGTATGTAGATCTTCAAAAGTAGCTTCTCTTATAATATCTCGCCACCAGGTAAACATTACATATAGAAGCATAAAAAATCCTAATATTAATAAATTACCACCATTTAAATAATTGTGCATATAAAAAACTCCTCCAGACGTCATAGTAAATGCTGCCAATGATGCTATAATAGGCCAAGGGCTTGGATCAACTAAATGCCATGAGTGTTTTGTTTTTATATAACTAAACGTATCAACCGACATTAATATCGAAATTTCTTTTCTATTTAATTTTTTATTGTTTAGTATAGCTTTATTTATCATAAATTAATTTTTTAATTATTATGTTTTTTAGCTGTTTTAGCATTTGTTCTCGTTCTTTGACCCCGAAGAGGTAATTTTTTTAGTCGTCGTAATCCTCTATATGTTTTAATATCAATCAATTTTTTTATTGATATATATATATTTTTTTTTAAATCCTTACTTGTTTTTAACTTTTGATTATTAATAATATTTATAACAAATAACAATTGCTTTTCTGATAGTTTTGAAAACATAAAATTTTTAGAAAATCCTGCTTTTCTTAATATATAAGTTGAATATACTTTTCCTATACCGTATATACCTGTTAAAGAATAGTATACAGGCTTTTTATCATGAAGTTCTTGATTCATTAAATAAATCATTTTTATTTTTACTAATTAAGCCTAAGTAGATTTGAACCACTGACTTTACGCTTATCAGGCGTATACTCTAACCAACTGAGTTATAAGCTTTAAAAATTACTTTTTCGTAGAATTAAAATAAAAAAAAACTGTGAAGAAAATAATAATAAATAGTCTAAAGTCTATAATAGAACCTAAAAAAAACCATAATTGCTTAATACCTAATAAAACAGTACTTCCTAATAAAAACATAAAAGAATAATGATATAAATATCCTGTTTGTGACTGATATAGATAATAAGCTTTTTTCGTTATCAATTGAGATATCCCATATGGACCAAATACTTCTATAATACCTCTATCAATTAATTTATAACTAATATTATAACTAAATTTAAAAAAATATTGGATTATAGACTCATTATAAAGTTTATCAAAAAACCATTTTCTATTTAAAAAATTATAAAAAATTCTATAATTTAATTTAGTTGCTATTAAAAAATCTTTAAAAAATAAATACAGTATAAAAGATGTCGTAGCTCCTGTAATACTCAATATTACAGGTAACACTTTATAAATATGAGGAATAAATTCAGCATCTATAATATTCATATTATTCGGACTAGTATATAATGCGTTCGACCAAAAATCACTACCAAATCCAATAATCATATCCTTACTAAGATATCCTATAAAAATACTCGGAATTGATAATAAAATTAAAGCTGTCATTATGTAATAAGATGAATCGTAAGAATAACAAATAACTTTCCTAAAACCGTTTGGTTTTGTTAAAAAAGTTAAACAAACTAATCTAATCGAGTAGAATGCCGTAAAAAAAGCGCTTAAACTACCTAATATATAACTAAAATATCCTTGTGACGAGTATTGACCATAAGCTACCTCTAAAATAACATCTTTAGAATAAAATCCTGTTAAAAATGGAAAACCCATTAACGCTAAAGATCCTATTAATATCATAGAATATGTAAACGGTACTAACTTTTTTAAACCACCCATTTTTCTCATATCTTGTTCATCTGCTACAGCATGGATAACTGAACCAGCACTTAAAAATAATAAAGCTTTAAAAAACGCATGATTCATTAAATGAAATATCCCTACACTATAGTTAGATAATCCACAAGAGAATATCATGTAACCTAATTGACTACATGTTGAGTATGCTATAACACGCTTTAAATCGTTTTGTAATAAACCTATTGTTGCTGAAATGAATGCAGTTAATGCTCCCATTATAGTTACAAACAGTAAAATATCTGGAGAATACTCATAAAGTATAGAGCTACGAGCTATTAAAAAAACTCCAGCTGTAACCATGGTAGCTGCATGTATTAAAGCAGAAACTGGCGTGGGACCTTCCATAGCATCAGGTAACCATGTATGTAAACCTAATTGAGCAGATTTTCCCATTGCACCGATAAATAAAAAAAAACTTATTAACGATAGTAGTTGAAAATCCATTAATATAAAATTAAATTTATAATCTAAAAAATATGGAACCATTGAAAATACTGTAGCATAATCTACTGCTTTAAAATTAACAAACATAATGAAAATACCTATAGCCAATCCAAAATCTCCGATTCTATTAACAATCATTGCTTTAATCGCTGCTTTATTAGCTTGAATTCTAGTAAACCAAAAATTTATTAATAAATAAGAACATAACCCAACTCCTTCCCAACCAACAAATAATTGAATGTAGTTATCAGCAGTTACAAGAATTAACATAAAAAAAGTAAATAAAGATAAATAAGACATAAATCTGCTTAAATGCGGGTCATTAGACATATATTCTACGGAGTATAAATGAACTAATAAAGAAATAAAGCTTACAACACAACACATTATTACTGTTAACGAATCGAATTGAAAACCCCAATCGACATTGAAAAACCCAGAATCGATCCAAGTAAAAAGCTTTATATACACACAACAATTCATAAAAGCAACTTCAAAAAAAATTAATAAAGAAATTAAAAATGTAAATAATAAGCAGTTAACTGTTAAAAAACAAGCGCCTTTACCGCCTATAAATCTACCAAAAAACCCTGCTATTAAAGAACTCAATAAAGGTAAAAAAATAAATAGTAAATACATTTTAAATCATATAAAATATTATTTTATATGATTTTGAAATTCTTTACATTATATTATAAAATTAACTTAGTATATGATAATGTAAAAATTTAAGTAATAAAGGACTTGAACCTTTAACGTTCTCGTTGTAAGCAAGACATTCTACCAATTGAATTAATTACTTATAACTGAACAGAAAAAAATAAGTAAAAATGAACTTTTCTTTACTTTAATTATATTTTTATTATTCCCAATTTAATACATTCATAAACCAAATATAAAAAAATCCGATACCAAGTTCAAAAATAAAATCAATCATAGACCAAAAACCGATTATATCTAAATTACTCAAAGAAATACTCCAAGGAAATAAAAAAATAGTTTCTAAATCAAAAACTATGAATAAAATTGCTACTATATAAAATTTTATATCAAACTTATGCCGAGCATCTTCATAAGGCTCAAAACCACATTCATAAGAAGATAACTTTTCAGAATCTGGATTTTGAACGGATAAAAAGTACGATAAGCTCAATAAAATGATAGATAAAAGAATAGAAATAATAACTAAAATTAAAATACTATAATATTCTTTAATTAATAACGAATAGTTTGTATTAAAAATATTTATAAAATTATTAGTCGACATATTATTTAAAATTATTAAGATATTTTTAATGTTTTTTCTAATTTTGTTTTAACAACTATACCATCAGAAAAAGCTACATAAACAATATAAAAAAAAAATAATGCAGATATGGCAGATATTAACGACCCAAAAGATGCTATTCGATTAAAAGTAATAAAAGCGTCAGGATAATCTGGTACTCTTCTAGGCATACCAGCTAAACCTAAGAAATGCATAGGAAAAAACGTTAAATTTACTCCAACAAAAAATAACCAAAAGTGAATTTTTCCTAACGTCTCTGGATACTTAACTCCGGTGATTTTTTCAAACCAATAATAAACACCTCCTAGCATTGAAAACACAGCTCCCATGGATAATACGTAGTGAAAATGTGCAACCACATAATAAGTATCATGTAATGCTATATCTAGCCCAGAGTTCGCTAAAACTACACCAGTCAGTCCTCCTATAGTAAATAAAAAAATAAATCCTAGTGCAAAAAGAGATGGTGTTCTTATATCAATAGAACCTCCCCATAATGTTGCTAGCCAACTAAATACTTTTATACCGGTAGGTACTGCAATTATCATGGTAGCTGCAGTAAAATAAGCTCGAGTATCTATATCTAAGCCTACAGTATACATATGATGAGCCCAAACAATAAAACCAAGCACTCCAATTGAGAACATAGCATATACCATCCCTAAATAACCAAAAATAGGTTTTCTAGCAGTACTTACTATAATATGGCTAATTATCCCAAAACCAGGTAAAATAAGAATATATACTTCTGGATGCCCAAAAAACCAAAATAAATGTTGAAACAGAACAGGATCTCCTCCTCCAGCAGGATCAAAAAAAGTAGTATTAAAATTTCGATCAGTTAAAAGCATTGTAATTGCTCCAGCTAATACAGGTAAAGATAGAAGTAATAATACTGCAGTAATTAAAATTGACCATACAAATAAAGGAAGCCTATGCATAAATAATCCTTTTACCCTCATATTTAAAATAGTACAGATAAAATTAATAGCCCCTAAAATCGATGCAGCTCCTGATAAGTGAAGACTAAAAATAGCTAGATCAACAGATGCTCCTGAATGTGCACTTACACTAGATAGTGGTGGGTATACTGTCCATCCTGTACCAGCTCCTGCTTCCGCTAACATAGACATTGTTAGTAATACCAATGATGGAGGTAACAACCAGAAACTTATATTATTCATTCTAGGAAATGCCATATCAGGAGCTCCAATCATTAAAGGTACAAACCAATTACCAAATCCTCCTATTAATACAGGCATAACCATGAAAAAAATCATTACAAAAGCATGACCTGTAACTATAACATTATATAATTGATAGTTATTATCTAAAAACTGACCATTAGGTAGCGATAAGTTTATTCTTATAAACATTGAAAGCGTGGTCCCAGCTACACCAGAAAACGCTCCAAATAATAAATATAAAGTTCCAATATCTTTATGATTAGTTGAAAACAACCAACGAGAAATACTATAATAATTCATAATAAAGTTAGGCGAATAACGGGATTTGAACCCATGACCACTAGAATCACAACCTAGTACTCTAACCTACTGAGCTATATCCGCCATCACTATGGTTATTAATTAATTTTTACCAATAAATTTTTTTTAAACCATAAATCTGAGTAAGTCTACTAAATTTTAAAAAAGTAATTCTAGAAACTTTAAACTTTAAATTTAATGAAGTTCTATTTCCCGTAAAAATACAACAATTATTTAAAAAACAAATAGATTTTTTTTTTATATAATTATTTAAAAAATAACAACTATTCCAAGTAATAGATGTCGGTAATTTAGAATTTTTTATAAAAAGTTTAAATATTAATCTTGTTATTTCTTTATTCTTTACAAAAAGTCTGTTTTTTTTATCTTTTTTTATTAATTTCTTCATATCAGTGAATTACTTTTTAATCCCATGGATTTAAATAATTGAATGTCCTATACTCTTGCGAGAATTCAAGTGGTTCGCTTATAATTTTTTTTTTGTTTTCATTATACTTTACCTCTATAAATCCGCTAAGTGGAAAATCTTTTTTCAGTGGGTTTCCTAAAAAACCATAATCTGTCAAAATTCTTTTAAGATTACTATGATTTTTAAAAAAAATACCAAACAAGTCCCAAATTTCGCACTCGTACCAATTTGCTGTAGAATAAATCTTTTCACAAGAGTTTACACCAGTTAGCTCGTCAGTATAAACTTTAAGTTTTATTCTATTATTATATGTTAAACTTAATAAATCATAACAAATTTCAAAACGAAATTTATTATAAATATAATCCACTCCGGTTATAGAACTTAAAATCTTGTATTGACTAAAGGTATTTAATTTTAAAAAAATCATAGCATACTCTAAATAATCTATTTTAACATAAAGAGAAATTTCATTATTATAAATAGAAAAACTTTTTAAGGGTAATAATCTAGATAAATTTTTTAATGATTCTATTAATAATTGATTATTATACATAATTAAAAATTTTTAAAAAGCTTTATCGATCAATTTCTCCAAAAACAATATCTTGTGTCCCAATTATTGTAACGACATCTGCTATCATGTGTCCTTTTACCATAAAATCTAACGATTGAAGATGATTAAATCCTGGAGCTTTAATTTTACATCGATAAGGACGATTTGTTTTATTTGAAATTAAATGTACTGCAAATTCTCCCTTAGGTGCTTCTGATGCAGTAAACGTTTCATTTGGCAAAATCGTTAATCCTTGGGTATTTATTTTATAATGATGAATTAAAGATTCCATTGAACTTTTCATATTTACTCTATCCGGAGGTGTTATTTTATTATCTTGTGTTAAAATAAGACCTTTATTTATATTATCTAAACAAAATTTTATAATCTTTAAAGATTCACGCATTTCTTCTATTCTGACAAGATATCTGTCAAAACAGTCACCGTTTGTCCCTGTAGGAATATTAAATTCTATTTTATCATAAATATCATACGGTTGAGTTTTTCTTAAATCCCAATTTCTTCCAGAACCTCTCAGCATAACACCGCTAAAACCCCAATTTAACGCATCTGTTACAGATACAATCCCGATATCTACAAGTCTTTGCTTCCAAATCCTATTTTCGGTCAACATATCTTCAATTTCATTTAATCTAGTTGTAAATTGATTTGTAAATATAAAAATGTCTGACAGTAGTTTTAACGGAAGATCTTTAGCAACCCCTCCAGGCCGAAAATATGCTGCATGCATTCTAGCTCCAGAAGCTCTTTCATAAAATTCCATTAATTTTTCTCGTTCTTCAAAAGCCCATAAAAATGGTGTCATAGCGCCAACATCCATAGCATGACAACCAACAGCCAATAAATGATTTAAAATTCGAGTTAATTCAGCAAAAATTACACGAATATATTGACCTCTTAAAGGTACTTTACATGAAGTTATTTTTTCAATAGCTAAACAATAAGTGTATTCTTGCGCCATCATAGATACATAATCTAATCTATCAAAATAAGGTAATGCTTGAATATAATTTTTATATTCAATTAGTTTTTCGGTTCCTCTATGTAATAATCCAATATGAGGATCAGCTCGCTCTACTATCTCACCTTTTAATTCTAATACTAAACGTAAAACTCCGTGAGCAGCTGGATGCTGTGGACCAAAGTTTAGAGTAAAATTTTTAATTTTTTTTAGTAAATTTTTTTTTTTAAGTGACATATAATTTAATTCAAGACTTTTAAAAATTACTGATTAATAAACTGACTTTGTAAGTCATTAAGTATAATAATGTTGGGTTTATAAATAATAATATAAATAAGTAGAAGCAAACAATTAAACAAAACGTGTTTTGACTTTTAATCGGTAAATATAAGTTTCCAACCAGACGGTTCTCGAAAAACATTGTTTTTACAATTCTAATATAATAAAACGTTGAAACAACACTACACAATATAGCTAGAACAGCTACATAATATAAATATGATTTTAGTGCTACAAAAAAAATACTTGTTTTCGCTAAAAATCCTATTAAAGGAGGAAAACCTGCTAACGATAGTAAAACAAAAAATAAAATTATTGCTAAAATTTTATTTGATTTAAATAATAAAGAAAATTCTCCTAGATCTTTACTAAATTTACTAGATATCTTATATTTTAAGTTAGTTAATAAAAAAACAGACCAAATAAATGCACCCGATAACATATAAATTACTAAATAAATTAATAACATCTGAATACCATCGAACGTACCAGAAGAATATGCTATCATAGCATAACCCATATGTCCTATCGAACTGTAAGCAAATAGACTTTTTAATTTTCTTTGTTCTATAGCTGTAAATGATCCTACTATAATTGAAATTAAAGCTACAACTATAAGAATATAAACCCATAAGTCTAGAAACCCAAAAAAACAATAATAAAATAGTCTAATTAACAATGTAAACAACCCTAACTTAGGAATAATTGCAAAGAAAAACGTGGAACTTGTGGGCGATCCTTCATAAACATCAGGTAGCCAACCATGGAATGGTGCTATAGCCAACTTAAAAAACATACTGATTATAATAAATACTATTGCAAACTGAATAAAACTAAGATCAGATATTTCTGAAAAAATATTTAATTCTTGATAATTTTTAATAACAGATAAAAGTTTTAAATTTATTAAAAAAAAAAAGTCGTCAACAGATATCACATTATTAATACTATCTCCAAGATTATTAAAAAAATAATTTAATTCATTATCAAATACTGGATAGTTTTCATTATGTAATAATCTAATTAAAAATGCAGATTTTAATATAGCTGCATCACTATTATCTAAATAAGTGTTTATATCGTTTACAGTTAAAAAATTTTCATAAGTAAACCAAAAGAATAAGTCTTTAAAATCTTCAAAGTTTGTACTTCCGGTAAAACCATAAATTAAAGATGATCCAAATAAGAAAAATCCAGATGATAAAGAGCCTAAAACAAAATACTTTAAACCAGCATCTACAGAATAATTTGAATTTTTTTTAAACGCTGACATAACATAAAAAGATAAACTTTGTAATTCTATTGATAAATAAGCCGTAATTAAGTCATTAGACGAACATAATAAAAGTAACCCTAAAATTGCAAATAAGTATAATAATATATATTCAAAATTATTTATTTTTTGAAACTCTAAATTTTGTTTTATGTTAAAAATGCATACTATTGAAAAAGTGATAATAAATAATTTTGAGAAATAACTTAACGAATCATTGATAATTGTGTTATTAAATTGAGTTAAATCAACTACATATAACGGATCGTTAATAAAAAGTAAAAATAAAAAAAATAATATAAGAATTCCTAAATTGATTATAGAATTTTGTATAATTAAATATCTTTTTTTTGTACTTATAATAGAACCATATAATATAAGAAATAAAATAGAGATACTTAAAAATAATTCCGGCAATATACTTAAATTTTTAAAAGAAATTAAACTAGTTGAGTGCATGACAAATTAAAAATTGGGGTAAAAGGATTTGAACCTTTAAATCCTCACATCAAAAGCAAGAGCCTTTCCTGATTTGGCTATACCCCATTAATTACTTATCTTTAACGAGATTCGAACTCGTATACTTACCGTGAAAGGGTAATGTCTTAGACCATTAGACGATAAAGACAAATTTTTTTATCTATATAATTGTTCTAATAGCATGTTAACGCTCATATGAATAGGTGTTAAAAATATTTTTGGGTAGATCCCCATTACTAATGTTCCAATAATTAAAGGTAACATTATTAAAAACTCACGTTTATTTATATCGTTAAAAACTAAAATGTATTGGGTTTTTAAATTTCCATAAATTATTCTATTAAATAACCATAAAGAGTAGCAACCACCTAAAACCATACCAGTAGCACTTATAACAGTAATACTAGTATTAGCTGTAAACGAGCCTGTTAATATTAAAAATTCACCAACAAAACTTCCCGTCCCAGGTAATCCAATATTTGCCATAGTAAAAAGTAGAAAAATAATACTGTAGATAGGCATTATATGCACTAAGCCCCCATAATATTTTACCATTCTAGTATGATATCTTTCATAGACTATACCTATTATTATAAATAAAGCACTTGCAACAAATCCATGACTAATACTTTGTAAAATAGCCCCTTCTAATCCAATAGTATTAAAACTAAATAGCCCTATAATAACTAAATTCATATGCGCAACCGATGTATATGCTATTATTCTTTTAAAATCGGTTTGTCTAATCGCCGTAAAAGATGTATACACTATTCCAATTGCTGCCAATGAATAAACTAATGGAGTAAAATAAAAATTTGCTTCTGGAAATAATGGAAAAGAAAATCTCAATAAACCATACGTTCCTAATTTTAATAAAACACCTGCAAGTATCACTGATCCTGATGTAGGTGCTTCAACATGTGCTTCTGGTAACCAAATATGCATAGGCAACATGGGTACTTTTGTAGCAAACGAAGCAAAAAAAGTAAACCATAATACTTTTTGCTCTAATTCTGTTAAGTTAACAGATATCAATATCTCATAGTCAGTTGTTCCTGTTTGAAAATAAATATATAAAATTCCTAGTAACATTAAAACAGAGCCTAATAAAGTGTATAAAAAAAAAAAATATGCAGCGCGAATTTTTCGTTCTCTAGAACCCCAAATTCCTATTATCAAAAACATAGGAATTAAAACACTTTCGAAAAAAATATAAAAAAGTAATAAGTCTAATGTAGTAAAAACACCTATTAAAAAAAACTCCATTAATAAAAAAAATATTAAATATTCTTTTAAATTATATGTTATACTATTCCAACTGACAAGAATACATAAAAAAGTTAACATTGTTGTCAGCAATATAAAAAATAAAGAAATACCATCAATACCTAAAGTTAAATTTATATTAAAAAATGGTATCCAATTTACTTTCGTTACAAACTGAAACAATCCTGTAGATGAATCAAACCATACCCACAAAAGTAAAGAACATATAAATATTATACATGAAGTTGTTAAAGCTGTTACTTTTAATAACATTTTGTTATAAGAAGGAATAAATAGTAATAAAAAAATGCTTAACAAAGGTAAAATTATTAAAATAAGTAGTATATTATTTGTTGTAATTAACATATTATTAAAAATAACTTTCAAACATTTTATAGGATTTGAACCTATGACCATTAGCTTAGAAGGCTATTGCTCTTTCCGACTGAGCTAAAAATGTTTTATCTAAAAAACGTTAAGAAAAGAATGGGATTCGAACCCATGGTATAAAATTTTTATACAAAGATTTAGCAAACCTTCACTATAAGCCACTCAGTCATCTTTTCATTTTTATTAACATAATTTTAAACTTTTTTTTTTTTCCAGCTACACGTTCCCGTACAGCTACCTTGTTACGACTTCATACAAGTTATTAATACTTCACTAAATATAAATATTAAAAACATCAAGATTTTTAAAAATCATTGATACTTTTAAAAACTTATATCTTCAAAAAATATTAGTTCCCCGCATGTGACGGGCGGTGTGTACAAAACCAAGATACGTATTCACCACAACAACTTCTAATTTGCGATTACTTGTGATTCCAACTTCATATATACGAGTTTCAGCATATAATCCGAACTAAGAAAATTTTTAAAGATTCATAAAAACTATAACTTATTGTAATTTTCATTGTAGCACATGTATAGCCCAGTTTATAAAGGCCACAGGGACTTGACTTTGATTCTTACCTTCCTTTTATTTGTTATAAACCGTTGCTTTTAAGTCTTCTTAGTTTTACTAATTAAGTAAAACTTTCTGATATAATTTTATAAAAAGCTAAGAGTTACATTCGTTAAAGGAATAAACCAAACATCTCACGACACGAACTGACGACAGTCGTGCAACACCTGTTTTTAAAATAAAAAGATTAATTTAATCAAAACTAATTTAATTTGATTTATTTTAAAAAGACAAAAACTGGTAAGATTTTGCGCGTATTATCGCATTAAACCACATGCTCCACCACTTGTAGTAGGCTCCCGTCAATTCCTTTGAGTTTTAATCTTGCGACATTACTCCTCAGGCGGAATGCTTATTGCGTTAGCTTAAAAAATTTAAAATTTAAAAATTTAAATTACAGCATTCAGTATTTACAATATAGACTACCAGGGTATCTAATCCTGTTTGCTACCTATATTTTCGTTTCTCAATGTCAGTTTTTACTAAAGAATTGTCTTCACTTTAAGGTATTCCTTTATGAATCTACAGATGTTACCCCTTCTCATAAAATTCTATTCTTCTGTTATAAACTCTAAGTAATGTAGTTTTATTTATTAGCCTTAAATTATATTTTAAAATTTAATAAATAACTTACGTTACAATCTACAAACGCTTTACGCCCAGTAATTACGGATAACGCTAGCCCCTCCCGTATTACCGCGGCTGCTGGCACGAGTATTAGCCGGGACTTTTTTTATTTTTTAGCATTATTAAAAAATAAAAAAGAACTTTACAACAAAAAAGCCTTATTTTACTAATTAAATACTAAATTAAATTTAATATTTTATAATAAAAAGTCATTCACGTAATATTGCTGGATCAAACTTTCGTTTATTGTCCAATATTCCTCACTGCTGGCTATAATAAAGCCTGGTCCTTGTCTCAGTACCAGTGTGGTTAATCATCCGCTAAGATCAACTTAAGATCAAAGGCTTGGTATTCTTTAACAAAACCAACAACCTAATCTTTTGCAGTTATATTTTTTAGCAAAAATTTTATTTTTTTTTTTTAATATTAACACAAAAATTTTAATTAGTTAAATTTTTATCAATAAGTTTAACTAGTTATGTTTTATCTTAAACTAAAAAGTAATAAAAACTACAAAAACTCACCCGTTCGCCACTTTTATTAAATTTAATAAAGTTTAACTCGCATGTGTAAAGCATATTACAAGCGTTCATCCTGAGCCAGGATCAAACTCAAATTATTTTAATTTTAAATATTTTTATATATAAAATTCTTGAGGATATAAATCTGATTTATTGTCTTTTAATATTATAGTAAAAAAAGGATTCGAACCTTTAACCTTTAGAATATGAACCTAATGAACTGCCTTTGTTCTATTTTACTAAATTTTTATTAATTTTTTAAATTTTAATATAATTTAAAGTTAATTCTTAAACAACATAACTATTATTTACTATTAAATTATTATAAAAACTCTTGATTTATATAGTCGTTTCAGGTTTGGTTTATTAAAATCTAAAAGAAAAATAAACTTTCAAATTAATTAAATATTAAAAATATTATTATACTTTATAAAATTATTTAGTTATTTATTAGCTTTTAACTTTACAGTTTTTACACATTAAACCTATTAACGTAATAATCTTTTACGATTTTTAGAAAATTAATCTTAAGAATAAATTCACACTTAAATGTTTTCAGTATTTATTTAATATAAATGTAGCTACTCGGCTATGCTTTTGGAAAAACAACCGAAACACCATTGATTTATTTTTCTTGGTCCTCTCGTACTAAAGTTTAATTCTTTCAATTTTCTTTCGCTCACAGAAGATAGGGACCAAACTGTCTCACGACGTTCTAAACTCAGATCATGTACCACATTATTTGGCGAACAACCAAACCCTTGGAACCTTTTTCAGTTCCAGGATGTGATAATCCAACATCGAGGTGCCAAACCACTTCATCGATAGGGTCTCTAAAAAGTGATTAGCCTGTTATCCCCGGCGTACCTTTTATTCGTTGAGCGATGATCTTTCCACAAAGAATCATCGGATCACTATAACCGACTTTCGTCTCTGTTTGATTTGTCAATCTTACAGTCAAGCAAGCAATATGATATTATTCTCAAAAGTTTTTAAACTTGAGCTTACCTATAGCACACCTCCGTTACTTTTTAGGAGGTGACCGCCCCAGTCAAACTACCTGTCATACAATGTCTTTTTATTAGCTAGTTTTAATTTAAAGTGTGGTATTTCATATTTAATTATAATAGATAATTCAAAAAAACTATTTTAATTTACCACATATTCTACACGTTTAATTAAAATTTGCAATATATAACTATAGTAAAGGTGCACGGGGTCTTTCCGTCTACCTGCAAGGATTTCGCATCTTCACGAAAATTTCAATTTCACTGAAATTATTTTTAAGACAGTAGGACAGTCGTTACGCCATTCATGCAGGACACCAATTAAATACCAAGGAATTTCGCTACCTTAGGACCGTCAGAGTTACAGCCGCCGTTTACTGAGACTTATAAAAAAAGCCAGAACTTTTTTTTTTTCACTTTACAGTACCGGGCAGGCGTCAGTCTCTATACATCATTTTACAAATTAGCAGAGACCTGTGTTTTTAATAAACAGTCGCTGTCCCCGATTTTGTGACAGCTTTTAAAGGGTTACCTAAAAAAGCTACTCTTTATACCGAAGATACAGAGTTATTTTGCCGAGTTCCTTAAAAATAATTATTTCAATCACCTTAATTTACTAAATTTGTTTACCTGAGTCGGATTAAGGTACGGTTTTAAAGAAATTAATTTTGATATTTAAAGCTATTTCTTGAAAATATTAAAAAACCTTTATTTTATCCATTAAATAAAAATTAAATTCATATTCTGTCACTTTAATTATAGATTTTTCTTTAATTATACTTTATAAAAAAGTTTACTCATTAAATAAAACTTTCGTTTTAATTCTTAGAGACCGATTACACAATAAGATAGATTAACTTTTTCTTAAAGACCTTAAACAAAAGGTGATAATGTTATATTTCATTATTGTCGTTACTCATGTCAACATTATCTATTCTGATACCTCTAATTTATATTACTACAAATCTTCATAAGCTTACAGAATGTTCTGCTACCATTTTACATATAAGTAAATATGTATAAATTTATAGTTTCGGTAAAAATTTTAAGTCCCTGTACATTTTTTACGCAAAAAAAATAAATTAGTGAGCTGTTACGCTTTCTTTTAAGGATGGCTGCTTCCAAGCCTACCTACTAACTGTTGTTTTTTTTTTACAAATTTTTCACTTAAATTTTTTTAAGGACCTTAACCAATAATCTGGGCTGTTTCCCTTTCGACATAAGGATCTTATCATCCATAGTCTGTTTGCTTAAAATCATTTAAAACGTATTCGGAGTTTTTCAAAATTTTGTAAAACTGTTAAGTCCCCATTATTTTAAAAGTAGCTCTACCTCATTTAAAGTTTTTTAAACACTCTACTTAAATAGATTTCGCAGAAAACCAGCTATCTCTATGTTTGATTGGCCTTTCACCCCTAACTACAAATCATCCCAGTATTTTTCTACATACACGGGTTCGGCCCTCCTAAAAGCGTTCCCGCTTAAAAATCAGCCTGTTCATAGTTAGATCACATAGTTTCGGGTTTTAAAATATAAACTAAAAAGCAATTTAATACTCATATTTTTTGTGCCTACATCTTTTTAAGACTTAAGCTTGCTTATAATTTAAACTAGTTGACCCATTATACAAAAGGTACGCTGCTGCTTTATATCTTAAGCTACAACAGATTGTTTACATTAAGTTTTAGGTTATTTTAATGCTCTAAAGCGCTATTTCACCTTTCCTTCAAAGTACTAGTACACTATCAATTGTTAAAAATTTTTAAAGACTTTGAGGGTGGTTCCTCAATATTCAAACTTTACAAATATAAAGTTTTATTTATTAATATATATTTTTTATTAAAATTTACAGGGCTTTAACCTTCTTTGGCATTTTTTTATTTAATTTTAATTTTTTAATATATAAATAGTCTAACAACCGATTTCGTTCGCCACTACTCTCGGTTTCTCGGTTGATTTTTACTTAGTTAATAAGATGTTTCAATTCACTAATTTTTGTAAAATCAATAAAAGATCAGTTTTCTGATATCGGATTTCAAAAGATCTCAGCATTAAAAATACTCACTTTTAAATTTCGTTGTTAAACGTCCAATTTTTTAACATTCAGGCAGTCACTTAATGCAGTTTTTAATATTTTTAATATACATAATTCTTAAAAATTTAGTTTTATTTTATCCAATTTACTTTTGACAAGATATAAGAGTTATACTGAGCAACATCCACACCCATAGCTGAAATAGGCATAAATCCATGATTTACACCGCAAATTTCACTACACTGACCAAAATATAAACCTATTCTTTTAATAAATAAATTTATTAGATTTAATCTACCAGGACATGCGTCTACTTTTAAACCAAAAGATGGAATTGTCCAACTATGTAAAACATCAGCTGCCGTAACGTATAGCCTTAAATGAGTTTTTATAGGAAACAAAATTCTTCTATTTGTCTCTAATAGTCTAAAATAACCTTTTCTATTTTCTGGAAGGCCTTCTAAAACCATCATATAACAATTATATTTTATATTATTATCTCCAGTAACACATGTACTATAATCAGATAATTCATAACCCCAATACCATTGGTGACCTATTATTTTAAAGTTAATAACCGGTTCTATCAATTCATCCATTGAATATAACAATGTAAATGACGGTGTAGCTAAAAACAATAAAATTAAAGCAGGTATTGTTGTCCATATTATTTCTAATTCATTTGAATGTGTAAACTTAGTACTTTGAGAAATAAAATCATCTGAGTAACTTACTATACAATTTAAAAGCAACCATCCTACAAAAAAACCTATAAAGCATATAACTACCATAATATGATTATGGAAATTCGTAATACCTTCCATAGCAGGCGATGCTGAATCTGAAAAATTCATTTGCCAATCGACAGGACAATCTGATAAAATAGTTTTATAATACTTTACTTTTAAATACTGAACTATATTATTATTAATAAACATATCTTTTTTAATTATTAATTTATTGATTTTAAAAAGGAAATATAGAATAAAAATAATTTTGATAATTAGTTAAAGATTATTTATTAAATATAATCTTTTTAATTTATACAACTTTTTGTATAGATATCAATATAGTATTATTACTTTTAGATAAATTAAGTGTATAAAAATTTTTAATAAAGTAATATTTATAAAAAAACTATACTGTGTTTTTTTATGACATATTAAATAATTTACTTATTTAAAAATGGGAAATATAATATGCAATTTACTGTATTTAACGATTCATAATAATAGAGATTATAGCTATATAGATGTTTATAGCATTCGATTAACTTTACAATAAAGAAAGATGTTATATAGATCAAAGTTTAACGTTTTTGATTTTTTTTGAAAAAAAAAACTAAATTTACAAAAATTTTAGTAAAGCAGCAGTTAGAATAAAAACTATAACAATTTTTTTTACATTACTTTGAATAGAATAGGAATAATTGAATCGATAAAAGTAGTTTGAAGAGTTTTAAGAGAGGGTGCATATAAATAAAAATAAATTTATGGATTACTTGATGATTTTTAACGTGTTATTCTTTCGTAAAGAAAGGATTCGAACCTTTAACCTTTAGAACATGAGCCTAATGAGCAACCATTGCTCTTCTTTACAGATTAGTTTTTAGAAATATTATTATCAATAAATAAATTATTATATCCTGTATAGCTT
>Ga0209632_10000663_pt1 | contig 35361 bp, 29 predicted proteins | sample COG_10_FD_184754 | JGI IMG/M metagenome (GOLD analysis project Ga0209632, IMG submission 184754) | Pelagic Microbial community sample from North Sea - COGITO 998_met_10 (SPAdes) (version 2) | ecosystem: Environmental > Aquatic > Marine > Neritic zone/Coastal water | place: Helgoland, sampling... | reverse complement strand
ATATGCAGCTGGGGAGGATCGAACGGCTCGCGCTGTAACTGAACATCGCGCATTAATTCAAGCTGGTCTTCGTAGATATGGGCATTGACGATCTTGTGATAGGCAAGCCCCGCCGAATTACCTGTAATCTGCGCCACTAGTGCCAACAGAGTAAAAACTTGAATCTGATTGAAGTTAAGCCCAAGTGGTACATCACAGGAGCGCTGATAGCTAGTAAGATGAAGCACGTCATCGAGTAAAGAAAACGTATGGGTGTGCATACACGGACGAAGACAGCCTAGATCGAACTCGCCAGGGTTATAGAACGTCAATATCTCGCCACGGTCGTCCACGCCTCGCTTAAGATTGTCGACTATCTTCTTCAATTGATCAATGCTTGTTCCATCCGGCCTTTGCCAACTTCTCCCTTGAACGCCATAGACCCGACCCATGTCATCAACACCCTTGCGCGCAGGATTACTCAACCATGCCGCGTTTTCGTTGGCATTCGCATCCCATGATTTAGTACCCAGTGCACGAAAGTCTGCGGCATTGTCCAAGCCCTTCAGATATCCGAGAAGTTCGCCAATAGCAGCCTTCCAGAAACTCTTACGAGTGGTAATGATGGGAAATGCGTTTCTACCGACATCATAGGTCAGGTCCGCATTGATAACAGTAAGGCATTTTTTGCCAGTACGCTCGTTCTCAATCCAAACACCTTCATCGACGATTCGCTGACAGAGAGTTAAATATTGCTGCATGACACTTTTCTTCTATCGATTAAATTAAAAGGGCGGCTACAAAGAGTTAAGTTGTGACTGAGGCTTCATATAAGCAAGTATTAATAAGATCACACCGGCGACTATCAATGGCGCAGATAACACTTGTCCCATAGTCATCCAATCTAACGCGACGAAACCGAGATGCAAATCGGGCTCGCGGAAGAATTCAATGAAGAACCTGAAGCTTCCATATCCAATCGCGAATAACCCGGTAACCGCCATTCTTGGCCTAGGCTTAGATGAGAACCACCAGAGGAGAGTAAATAGTACGACTCCCTCTAATGCCACTTCGTAGAGCTGAGAAGGGTGGCGCGCTAATTGATCAACGTGGGGAAAGACCATGCCCCATGCCACATCAGTGGGCCTGCCCCAGAGCTCACCTCCGATGAAATTGCCGAAACGGCCAGCGCCGAGGCCGAATGGCACGAGCGGTGCTATGAAGTCCATAACCTCAAAGAATTCTTTCTTGATGCTGCGCGAATACAGGAAGAATGCCAGCAGCACGCCGAGCAACCCACCGTGGAAAGACATGCCTCCTTCCCAGACCCTCAGTAGCCATATTGGATCGGAAAGGAAGCGGTCGAAATTATAGAACAACACAGAGCCCATGCGGCCGCCGAGAACCGCACCCAAAGCACCGTAGAACACCAAGTCAGATATCTGCTCTGCTGTCCATTCACCGGGTTGTTGTTTTGCGCGGATTGACGCCAGTCCCCAAGCACCCCCGAAGGCGATCATATACATAATGCCATACCAATGAATGCTTATTGGACCGATAGCCAGTGCTACTGGGTCAAACTGGGGAAATGTCAGCATGGGTCAGTGTCGCTTATGTCGATTGAAATGCCCGCAGGCCAGTTAGCAATCATTATACTCAACCCGTGGCAAGAAAGTTTGGCAAATTTGCTTGGGGAGATTCTATCCATTCTTTCTTTGAGACGTTAACATAGTAGTGATGTGCCTAATCATTTTTGCCTACCAGAGCGACCCTCGTTTCCCACTGGTTGTAGCCGCCAACAGAGACGAGATTTTCGCCCGACCAACCGCTCAAGCTGCCCTCTGGACAGATGAAGAATTTGGCCAAAAGATACTCTCTGGAAGAGACAAGCAGGCTGGAGGTACTTGGCTGGGTATAACTCAGAGTGGGCGATTCGCCGCAGTGACGAACATAAGAGACCCGTCTCAAACCGAACGAGGAGCTCGATCTCGTGGCGATCTGACGCGGGAGTATCTAGCAGGCAACGATTCCCCACAGCAATACTGTAAACGATTAACAGAGCTTTACGACCAATTCGCTGGCTATAACCTGCTCGTAGGCGATAGTAACTCACTATTTTATGTCAACAACCACGAAGAAAAGGTTTGGGAGATTGAACCTGGGGTGCATGGATTGTCGAACGGCTTGTTGAACTCCTCCTGGCCCAAAGTAGATAACGGTAAAACACGTCTGCAGGCATTGATGCAACAACCAGAGGAGCTTACTACCGATGCGCTCCTCGCGATAATGGGGGACACGTCTCAAGCAGAAGACGCGGATCTTCCGGATACTGGAATCAGCATCGAAATAGAGCGTAGATTATCTTCCGCATTTATTCTGAACTCAGCGCAAAAATATGGAACTCTGTGCTCTACCGCCTTGATCGTCGGCAAGTTGCAACCTACACGCTTTACCGAACAGAACTTCGACTTACTAGGCAATCGAACTCAGGGACATTCATTCCTGCTACCACCAGCCTAATTACTCCAGTATTTGTAGCCGCTATTAAAGTAGGAACTAACAAACCATCGTGAGGCCTCTATGTATATACCGAAACACTTCGAGATCATTGATGAGACTGAGATATGTAAGTTCATCGAAGCGAACTCCTTTGGTCAGTTAATCTCACTGCACGATACTGCAATCGTCTCGACTCCTATGCCTTTCCTCTTTGATGCGGGAGGTAGAGTACTTGTCGGTCACTTGGCAAAGGCAAACCCGCAATGGCAACAGATACAAAAACAGAAGGTTCTCGTCACACTACAGGGCGAACACACCTATGTAAGTCCAAGCTGGTATGAATCTGCGGGAGTTCCTACCTGGAACTATCAGGCCGTGCATATAGAAGGGATCGCGCAAAGTTTCACCGATTCCAAGAAACTGAAGCATGTGGTAGATACGCTCACCGAAGCAAATGAGGCTGCCTATAAAAATCCTTGGGAACCCGACTACACTGCCTCAATGCTGCACGGCATCGTCGGCATCGAGATCACTATTACTTCAATACAGTGTAAGTTTAAGCTCAGCCAGAACCGTAGCATACAAGATCAATCCAATGTGCAAGAGCAATTAGCTGCTAGCGGATATAAAGCATTAGCAAAGGCTATGAATAAGCCTTAGTAGGTCTGACCCTCTCTGAAATGTTTGCAAGTTTTCACTATTACTGTATGTTTGCGGTAGATTCTTGGCATCGTTTAATCGAAAACTCTGAAGGAAAATTTATGGTTAAACACAGCTATTATAAGCCTTGCGAAAAACTAAGTGATTAGACTCGAGACATGCAAGAGCTATCACTTCTCTGATAGAAGAACTAGCTAAACCGGTTGAGAGTCGCTCACCCAACCTTTATTCGATAGTCGATAGAATTCGACCTGTTGTTGAATACCTACCGCAGCTAGGATCAGACATTCTTATGGATCTAGTGTGCGAAAAAGGTCTAATGATTATTGGCGCCGAATACGGCTTCGATGCCGGCTTGGTAAACTTCTTCGACTAGTTTCAGGCAGTGCCAAGAAAACTCCACCGCTCACCATTACCTGATTAGAAACGCTATGAGCAACGTCTATAACTTAGAAACTGCGCGCATCGTGCTGCGCAAGTTGCGTAGCGAAGACTATGCCGAGTTTGCTCGCATGAATACAGACCCCGACGTGATGCGCTATTTCCCGAGTTTACTTTCTCGTAAAGAAAGCGACATCCTAGCCAAGAAGTTTGACAATCTAGTGGCCGAGAAAGGCTGGGGGTTCTGGGCTGCTCAGCGTAAGAGTGACAGCGCCTTTATAGGCCTCGTTGGCCTGAATAAGGCAGATGACCTGCCAGTTGCTAGTTGCATGGAAGTTGGATGGCGGCTGGCTAAAGCCTACTGGGGTAAAGGCTATGCGACAGAAGCCGCCACAGCTTCGCTGCACTTTGCATTTTCACTTCTAGAGCAGGATCGTGTCGCCGCCTTCACCGCTCCCGCAAATTCTCGTTCCCGAAAAGTAATGTCGCGACTGGGGATGGAGGATCGACAAGAAAATTTTCTCCACCCTAGTATTTCAGAAAGCACCGGGCTTAAGGAATTTGTCTACTACGAAATTTCTCGCGAGAGATTCTATAGAAGCTTTCAAGAAAATTCCGTAGCTATTTCTTCACAGTAATGTCCTGCAGGCTATCTAGTTTGTGCGAGAAGATCGCAGCAGTCGATCGACGCCGGCATTATACAAAGATAAATCCACCGCACTTCGAATCAGTTGCGTGTCATCTAGCTGCATCACGTTTTCTAGAAGTTCTTCAGCGACTTCTAGAGTAATACTACGTAGTACAGATTTTACTTTTAACAATGATGCGGCGTTCATGGACAACACATCATAGCCCATAGCCATTAATAGTATGGCCGCACCAGGGTCGCCTGCCATCTCACCACAAATACTTACAGGCTTGCCTTCTGCCTGAGCCCCTTCGACGACTTGTTGCAATGCACTAAGCACGGCAGGATGAAACGCAGAGTAGAGGTTGGCCACGCGCGGATTATTTCTATCCACTGCCAATAGATACTGCGTGAGGTCGTTGCTACCTACGGAAATGAAGTCTACTAATCTAGCAAGAGCCCGAGTCTGATAGACGGCCGCGGGTAACTCGATCATAACGCCTACAGGTGGGTATTTTACCTTCACACCTTCCTGAATAAGTTCGCGATAAGCCTTCTTGATCAGTTGCAACGCTGATGTAACTTCGTTGATGTTGCTGATCATCGGTAACATGATCTGCAAATTATCGAAACCAACGCTCGCTCGCAACATAGCATGTATCTGTGCGGTGAAAATCTCTGGATGATCCAAAGTAACCCTAATGCCCCGCCAGCCAAGAAACGGGTTAGCTTCTTCTATCGGGAAGTAAGGCAGTGACTTGTCACCACCGATATCAAGGGTACGCATGGTTACTAGCTTAGGGGCAAAGGCCTCTAGTTGCTCGCGATAGATTTGGTATTGCTCCTCCTCGCTAGGGAATTGTTCTGCTAGAAGAAAAGGCACTTCGGTTCTGAATAACCCAATACCCTCGGCACCCTGATCGAGAGAACGCATAACATCTGTCATTAGTCCTGTGTTAACCCATAGATGAACTCTATGATGATCCGCTGTCTCACAAGGCAGGTCCTTCAAGCCTTCAAGGCCCTTGTCTAGCTGGTCCTGCTCCTGAATCGTTTCAAGAAAGCGGGCACGGATCTGATCCGAGGGATTGGTTATTACCTCGCCCTTATAGCCATCAATTATGACTTCTTTGCCATGTAGCTGGGTATAGGGAAGATCTACCGCCCCCATTACCGTTGGTATGCCCATGGTTCTAGCAAGAATCGCAACATGCGAATTGCCCGACCCCTTCACGGAAATCAGGCCCTTTAACTTAGACTCAGGCACTTCCGCCAACATTGAAGGTGTGATCTCTTCACTAACGAGAATGGTGCAGTCCGCATACTCTGTTTCTACAACGACCTTATCTTGCAAATAAAACAGTACGCGAGCACATAGGTCCTTGATATCGATTGCACGCTCACTGAGATAGGGATCGTCCATCTCCTCGAAGCTTCTGACGTGTTCGTTTGCTACGTAGGCAAGCGAACCCTGCGCCCAGAAGCCCATTCTAATTCTTTCGACAATCTCATTGCCCAGCGCAGCATCATCTAGCATACGAATATAGACATCGAAAAGCTGCCGTTCCTCTTCGGCGACCTGCCCCGATAGTTTCGCATGCAGATTGCGCATGTCTTGTCTCACCAACTCTAGGCAGCTATTGAAAAACTCTATCTCACCGTCGATGTCTCGGGTACGGCGTTGAGGTATCTGACTAAGGTCAGCATGCGGGAAAACAACAACAGCCTCACCAATAGCGACACCGGAAGATCCTGACACGCCAGGGAATACGGTGTCTGATGTTTTGTGACCGGATGGGCTAACACCTTCTACTGCCCCAGTTGCCTCCGCATGAGCAATTACGCCAGAAAGTTGAGCGGAAAGCGTTATCAGGAAGGCCTCTTCACTTTCGTCAAAGCGGCGTCGCTCTTCGTGCTGAACAACCAGCACCCCTAGTACTGAGCGATGATGGATAATCGGCACACCAAGAAAAGAGTGATAATTCTCTTCACCGGTATCTTTCAGATAGTGAAAACTCGGATGCAGGGAGGCATCCTGCAGATTGATCGGCTCAGCATGTTTCGCGACGAGGCCGACGAGACCTTCTCCTGCTTCTAGACTAACGCGTCCGACCGATTCTTTCTTTAAGCCATCGGAGGCCATCAACACATGTGCATTAATATCTTTGTCGAGCAAAAATACGGAACAGACCTGAGTATCTAAAGCCTGGCGCACTTTGTGGACGATAATATCCAGCGCCGACTGCAGGTCTCTAGCCGCATTTACTTTTTGTACAATGCTGCGCAATCGATCGAGCACTAATTTTTACTCCAGTGTCTTACCGTTGCGAAAGCATTTCACGCGTTCGATAAAATACTCGTTTACTTCAGTTCGGCTTGAAGGCTTGGTTCCCAAATCCAGAAATCGAATAGAGAGTAATGTAGCGCCTGTCTACTGCTTCGTAGTTTTTGAACTTCTGCTTGGTAGTGCAGCAGATAATTAGCAGTTAATTATAGGGCTGCCTATATAACTACTAAGGGGAGTCTCTAACTGTTGCAAAGCCTTGCGGTAGACATCCCGTTTGAACTCAACTACTTGGTCCACCGGGTACCAAAAATTTACCCAACGCCAATCGTCAAATTCTGGCTTTCGAGTCTTACTCAATTCGACCCTGCTATCATCGCCTTCGAGGCTGAGCAAAAACCATTTCTGTTTCTGGCCAATACAAAGCGGGTCGCTGTGTTGGCGGATAAAGTTTTCAGGAAGGCGATAATACAACCAATCTTTAGTTTGATGCAGGATCTGTACATCGGCCTCCGACAAGCCAACCTCTTCATCCAACTCTCTAAACAAAGCCTCTTCCACGGACTCGCTTTGCTTAATCCCGCCCTGCGGAAACTGCCACGCACTCTGCCCTATTCTTTTCGCCCACAGCAACTGTCCCTGCCTGTTGCAAATGACAATGCCTACATTCGAACGAAATCCTTCTGAATCTATCACTGCTGCAGGCCCGTATGGTGAAAGTAATGGTTCATTGTTTCACAAACCTTCCCCCCTAATCAATGACCAAACTTAGGGAAAAACCACTATTTTTCTTTTATATCAATGTGTTAAGCACTATATTGGCAAGCCAAAACCCCCTATTCAAGAGCTCTTCCAGTACAGAATTACCTCCGAGGCGGCTATAATGATCGAATCGCTTGAATCGCTAGTGTCTCAGCAAGCTAACTACATTGAGAAAATGGAAGAGAATTTATATGCAGTCGATCAGTTCAGGAAAGTTAGCCTTATTCGATTTAGATAATACGTTACTAGAAGGCGACAGCGATCATGCCTGGGGAGAGTTCTTAATCAGCAATGACCTGGTCGAAGAGAAAGCCCATCGCGAGAAAAACGACCGCTTCTACGATCAATACAAGCAAGGCGCATTAGACATACACGGCTACGTCGCGTTTACAATCCAGCCTGTTATGCAACTCGAGCGCACACAGCGAGCGCAACTACTTGCTAAATTCATGGAACAATCTGTTGAGCCTATCATTCTAGATAAGGGCAAAGAGCTCGTGCGCACGCATCTGGACGCCGGAGACTTCTGCATTATCATTACCGCTACCAATGAGTTCATCTCAACACCGATCGCTAAGCTCTTCAATGCCGATTTAATAATGGCGACACAACTGCAAATTAGTAACGGTATGTACAACGGAAAAATTTTAGGCACTCCCTGCTATCAAGACGGAAAGGTTGCGAAAATCAATGCATGGTTAGACCAGCAAGAAGCCCGTTTCAACCTGAGTGAAGCCGTATTCTACAGTGACTCCATAAATGATCTACCCCTACTACAAGAGGTGGCAACGCCAGTGGCAGTAGATCCTGACCGGAGATTGCGCGAAAAAGCAGAATCCGAAGGCTGGAAAATTCTGACGCTACGAAGCTAGTGCATCATGTAACGCTTATGCAAAAATATCTCAACTTAGGTTTGATCCTACGAAGAATGGGAATCGCAGTGCTAGCGTTCCTGCTTCTTGTCGGGTGCAGCGACGAAACAGCTGAACCTCAAAATATTGAATCAGTAAAAGATATTACTCCCAGTGCATTCGAATTACTTAATCCTGAACTGAGCGCATCCGCTAAAGAGATAGCCCTAGAATATATCGAACAGATAGAAACCGACCTCATTCAAGCCGGAATTGAGATTGAAATGTTTCAGTCTTCGATAGGTATGCTTACTGAGCAAGCAAACAACGAAAATCTAAATCTCTCAAAACAAGCTTGGCTCGACGCGCATAGCGCATACGAACTCACTACGCTGCACCGTTACTTTGCCGCGCAGCTACTTGGGGAGCAGAACAGTTTAGCACTTATGCAGATTCAGTATCAGATCAATCACTGGCCGATAATTCCTGGATATATCGACTATGTAAATGGCTACCCCGATAGCGGCATCGTGAACGATATTAATGTAAATCTAGACGTTGACTCTCTTCGCGAGCAACATGGCACCTTTGATATATCAGAAGTGACCCTGGGCTTCCATGTGATCGAGTTTTTGCTTTGGGGATACGATAGTGGTTCTGTTCCCCGACCTGCTGCCGACTTCGATGCCGTGTTAGAGCTCACCTCGCAAGAAATAGAAAGTGGCTATTCCCTAGATCAACTAAGTAACAACCGCCGGCGACTTTTTCTATCCGTCGCCACTGACACCCTAGTCGAAGATTTTCGAGCGTTGCAGTCTTTATGGCTTGCTGAAGAATCGAGCATAAGGCGAGGAATCGAATCGACATCAGGAACAGAACTTATCGTCATTTTTGCGGATTCGATGTCGGCAATGCTTACCGAGGAGTTGCTGCTACGCTCTTTATATCCAATGCTGAATGGAAATTTTTCTGAGAGCATACAATCCCCCTATAGTCGGTCAACACAGAATGCGGTGTCTAGTCAGTTGAGTGGGTTGGAGAGGCTGTTACTTGAACGCCAGACTGAAAACGGCACAACTTTAGACCGCGTATTCTCTGCTATATCGGAAGAATTTTCTGAGTTTTTCTATCAGAACTTCGATGCGAGCAAGGCCTGTCTTGTATTGCTATACGACAACAGAGCGAGTGATTCAGTAGGCCCCACAAATGAAAGAGAGTCCGAGATCGTTGAGTGTATTAATCTGCTGACCAACATTATCGACTATAACAACAAGCTCAAACTCGATCTCACCGATTAGGCTCACGAACTAATTGAGCGCCTAACGAACAACTACCTCAATCTCAACAATCAGATCGTCTGCTAACTGCTCCAATTTTTCCTGCAACTGCTCCAGCGCGACATGCTCCGGCACCTCGAGAGTCGCTTTCGCCTTGAATAGAGCATCGGACGACATTGGCGCCGGTGTGCATTGGGTGTTAAGTCGCTCCACATTAATGCCTAGCTGCGCTACTGCGGCGGAGATTTCTTTGATAATGCCGGGACGGTCATTGCCTACCAGGCTCAACTCAACTATCCGCGACTGCTGATCTATAGGCTCATCTGCGGCTTTTTCGATGACGAATTTTATCTCTGAGGACAGAGATTTCAGCTCTTCTATGAGCTTTTCTACACGCTCATCGGCAACGCTAATCCGCAAAATTCCAGCGAACTTTCCGGCCAGTTGAGACATGCTGCTCTCGAGCCAATTGCCCGAGTTTGAAGCGATAGTCTGTGATAACAACTCCACTAGGCCCGGCTTATCATCAGCAATCACGGTAAGTACTAAATTAGTCGTCATGAATTCCTCAGCATTAATTCGTTAATAGTGTTCACCCAATCTCCAGCATTTAAGTTGCTAGAAGAGCCCAATCTGATTGTTTAGTATTTTATCCATAGAAGATGATTTGAATGCCAATATGGCGTCGGCGATGGGTGCTAACTGTCTTTCTATATAGAACTCGAAGTCTATCGCTGATTCTCGATACTGGCGAGGTTCTGCACCATTAATTGTCATAATGTATTCGATCCAGCCTCCGGACTGATACAGGCTCGGCAATTCTAATTGCCTACGAATATCTTCGGCCTTACGCGCCGCCTGAGCATGGGGCGGAACATTTTTAATATAGTCCTTCAATTTTCGGCGCAGGCGTTTACGCAAAACCAATTCGCTCTCGTATTTTCCATCGGTCAATTGTTGAACCGTCAGCTTTATGTAATCTTCATAGGGTTCACCAAAGAATACCCGTCTATACAATTCTTTCTGAAATTCACGCGCCAGAGGCGACCAGTCGCTTCGAACCGATTCAAGCCCCTTAAACAAGAGATGCGATTTTTTTGGGTTGCTATTATCAACAACGAGGCCGGCATAGCGTTTCTTGCTGCCGGCATCTGATCCTCTAACAGTCGGCATAAGAAATTTGCTGAAATGTGTCTCGAATTCCAACTCTAGGAAGCTGGAGATGTCATACTTTTCTCTCAATCGATTCGTCCACCACGCGTTTAGCTGTGTCGTAAGCCCCTCGCCGATTACGTTTACTTGGTCATCTGGAACCGAGCCTAATAGAACGAAAACAGAATCTGTGTCACCATAGATTACTTGATAGCCTGCATCTTCGATGAAATTTTTACTCTGAATTAGGATTTCATGGCCACGCTTGGTTATCGAACTCACTAGGCGAGAATCCAAGAATCTACAACCCACCGTTCCGAGGATGCCATAAAATGAGTTCATAATGATCTTTATCGCCTGAGACAACGCCGTGTTCTTACTAGCCTTCGCCTTATCGCGTGCGGACCACAGAGTTGAAATCAATTCTGGCAGGATAAATTCCTCGCGAGAAAATTTTCCACCGTCATAGCCCTCGATTGGATTTTCCTCATGTGCAGCAACGGCTAAGGCCAGCGGATCTACGTGGAAGGTCCTTATGATACTCGGGTATAAACTCTTGAAGTCTAGAACAATCACGTTCTGATGAATGCCAGGAATAGAGCCCATCACATAACCCCCTGGACTGACATTAGTGACAGAGGACCGGTCAACGAACGGTGCGACGTATCCTTTACGATGTAGTCGAGGAAGGTAGAGAAAGTCAAAGGCCGCGACAGATCCACCGTAACGGTCTAGTTCCAACCCCGTTAGCAAGCTTCGCTCCATAGCAAATGAAATGAGCGCCTCTTTTTGGAAGATGTCCCAAACTAAGCGACAGTCCTCAAGGTTATAGTGCGCTAGCGCTGTTTTATTGCCACTGAAAAGCTCAGTGATTTCCGCACCACGTTGGTCAACATCGTCTACTAATTTCCCTCTGCCCAGCAGCTCACGCGAGACGTTCTCCAGTGAGAAGTTTTCGAATTGATAAGTGGCAGAGCGCATTAATTCGATACCGTCCAGCACCACTCGACCGGGCAACAATGCATAATATCGATCGTTGCTATCTCTTGCCTTGCGCCAGCTGATGGCCTCGTTGTTACGCCCTAGCAGCAATGGCATTTTTAGCCGATCACAGAAGTCTTGCAGGCAACGCAGGTCGAAATTCACAATATTCCAACCCATGATCACGTCAGGGTCTAAGTCTGCGATCTTCTTAACAAACGCACTGATAACCTCACGCTCAGAATTCAGCTGGTAGAGTTCTAGATTGCCGCCATCATCAGTTTGTTCAATGGAATCCTCAGTTAAGCCAACCATATACACTAGTGAAACAATATCCGAATAGATTCCTATCGAATAGAGGGTGCTTGCATGATAGTCAGTCTCTATATCTACAGAGACCGCATTAAGCTGTGGTCGGTATTGTGTGGCACGCAAATCGCTAGGTGTTACGTCGCTGAAGCCATCGTTCTCATTCAGACTGCCTTCGATCGAGACAGACGCCGTAATAAAACGCTCCATAAGAAAGCGATCTGTAGGTTTAAGGTCTGCTTCTGTTATCCGGATGTCTTTTTGAACGAGCCTGTCTCGTATATCGAAGAGCTTTCGCTGGCTCTTAAGATAGAGTGCCGACATGGGTTCAGTATCGAAGTTCTTCAACTGCGTTGCAGCAATTCGCCAGCCAGTTAGCGGCGAGAGAATTTCTTCTACTTGAGCTTGCTGCCGCGTAGGGAAGAAGCAGACAGCCTCCTGCCCAGAGAAGCGAAGGCGCAGAGGGCCAGCATTACTAGCCAACCAGAAAATAAGATCTACGCCCGTCCCGGATTCAACCCACTGTCTTGTGAGTATGAATCCGTCGAGTACCGAGTTTGAGGAAATTAGGGGCTAGATGCGCACAGTTCGCGGGAACTGAGCGTAGTTTTCCCAGCGGCTCACCTTATCTGGAAGTTCTTCCGTAGTCGCTTGTACATTGCCATTGACGTCTGTCACGCGAGATACAATGGTGTGCTCTCCCGGCGTGGCATTGTTCCAATCGTAACGGAATAGCTTCCAAGAATATTTCGTTGATCGCGGATTAATCTCTGCACGTTCCCATGGACCGTCGTCTACTTTGACTTCGATACTTTCTATAGATGTGCCATCGTTTAGTACAAAACCTTGAATCGTGTGTTGGCCACCCATCTGTGTAACACGAATGATAGAAGACTTCAGGTTTATGGTGGTAACAGAGTTTTCAACCCAGCGTTCTATCCCACCTATGCTTTCTTTTTTCAGAGTCACATAGTCACGCCCCATGAAGCGACCCATATATCGAGTGTCTTGAATATGAATCTGATTTAACCATTTTACATTGGAAACGCCATACCAACCTGGGATCAATGCACGTACTGGCTTGCCATGATAAAGCGGCAGCGGCTCTCCATTCATTTCGAATGCAAGCATATTCTCAGGGCGCATCGCATCGTCAATGGATAGGCTACGCGCGAATGCTTTCTCGACTTCGGTCTCGCGAATCGTCTCAGTTTGGACATCGCTTCCAAAGAAGACGATTTCCTTAGCGCCGTCTTGAATGCCCGCTTCTTCTAGAATACTTGCCAGCGAGACACCACGCCAGCGCGCGTTACCAATAAGCCCCTGAAACAATCCCCGGCTATTGCCACCGCACTCAAATCCAACTTGCTGTTCAATATTGTCTCGGGCCATGAGGTCTGCAAGAGAAAACTCTAACTCATTGTCTACCATGCCAGTCACTTTCAGCGTATAGGAATCGTTATCAATCTCTGGCTGACCATAGTGCTGTACTATGTAAAAATCCTCGTTGTCGGTGAAATGAGTGGTTATTTCGCGCGTATCCAACCAGTGAGTCGAGTTTGGTCGAGCCGGGCGCGCGTTGAAAGTATCAGGCACGTCGGTAAAAGGAACGAGTTGCTCGCCTTGGGCTAGCGCGGGAAAGATAAACCCTGGTACTGAAGCAGCGCCGGCTGCCAAGGCTCCGGTGCCCAAGGCACCTTTAAGAATATCGCGTCGAGAACTATCGTCTGGTTTGTCATCTTGATTCATGATCTTCTCTCTTTTTCTTGGCTCCGCTAGCTCTCAATCTCTCTAGGAGAGGCTTTAGCATTAGGATCGCTCTTTAGTAGTAGTCGGACAACCTTATCACAACAATCTAGTACGAACCCAGTCGAAAGACGCCGAATTCACGAATTGTCAGGATAGTGAATTTATTTCTTCTTCTAGCCCAAAAATTGTTGTTGGTGACGATGGATTCTAGCACCTGAATACGCGCCTCGAGCTTCAGAGTCTTCGGCTTCAGGGCCACTTTGTATCCTCTAAACTTGCACTTAGCTGGCCAACACCACTTTCAACTGCTCGGTGCGATATTTTAGGTAGACTCTCAAACTAATGAAGGCAAATACTGTTGCTACAATTATTTCTGTATCCGCATCTTCACCCATCGGTAGTTACTCTGTCTAGCTAGATTTAGCAAGAGCGCTGAGAAACGGTAGCGCTCAGCCGACTAATGCACATCGAAACCGAGCAGTTTAGGTATCGATTCATGCTGACACCAGTCGGCCGGTGATTCAACCTGGCAGTAGAATGCCGCTCCTAGCCTAACCAGGCCGCAAGTCAAATAGGATTTGGTTCAGTTTAAAACTGTATAACCGAAGAAACTAGTATGAGTATTATTCGCAGTAGCCACGATTTCTCTATACCCGCACCGAGTTCGATAGAAAACACGCAAGATACCGATGCTTGGCTGGCGTCGATGAGTGACAGTGGCTGGCGCGTGCTTACCGATTTCCGACATTGGCCCCATTGGATTCCTGACGTGCACAGTGTAATCCAGACGGGCTCGGAACCCCCAGCGAGAGGCACAAAGCTTCAAGTAGAAAGAGGACACAAGACGGTGACCTGCTCCATCGAGGTTTGGGACCCGCCTCGAAGCCTACAAATCTGTATCAACCTCGCCTCCGGCGAGATGGCCTATGGCTTCCTGATTGAAACCAGTTCTAAAAATGCCGAAATGCGTATTTCGCTGAAATTGGAACGCCGCTTTATCGGCCTGTCTCGCATCGCCGTATTTTTCTTCAGATGGCGACTACAGAAACTCGGGGACAAAATACTTGCCAATCTAGCCGCCAGAATAAAGCCAACAAAGAACGACTAGTACTAGCTGCTTTATGCTGCGATCGGCCCCAGCAACTTGGTATGGTCGATGTACGCAGCTCTGCAACCGTTCCAGATTAATTGCAGAACAAGAACTTGAGCCCGACCTCCTTTTTCAGAATCTACTCCTTCAATCCCAGAAACAAGATCCTAGGAGAATTTACAAGTTCATAAAAACCCCGACACTGATGAGATTTACTATGAGATAGTGTAATTCGAAAGGTTTCCCAACTCGTGCTGGAAGCAGTGATTGGAAAACAGGCCCCCACAGCCTAGACCGGAGTCAAGCCATTCCTGTTAATGATTATGCCCGCCCGCGCCATGCGCATGGCCATGTGCAATCTCTTCTGCGCTTGCATCACGAATGCCTTCCACTTGCACTTCGTAGTAAAGAGCTTTCCCTGCTAAAGGGTGATTGAAGTCCACATCGGCGTTAAACTTTCCAGCCTTGATAATAACGACCGCGCGATTCCCTTGATTTGTCTCGACTGTCGCAGGCATCCCTGGCAATATTTTCTTTACCGGTCTAGGAAACTGTAAATGCTTGATCGGAACTCGCTGTGTCGAATTTGGGCGACGAAATCCATAAGCATCATCTGGCTGAAGAGTAATCTCAATCGCGTCACCTACCTTTTTGCCTTCCAGTGCTTTTTCCAGCCCTACCACGACATTGTGAAACCCGTGTAGATAGGCCAGCGGCACACCTGCATGAGACTCCTCACGCCAACCCGCCCGCTCGCCGTCTTCTCCCACTTCAGCCAGCCGATAGTGAAAACTAACAACCTTATTTACAGTGATAGACTGCTCTACGTGTTCTTCTGCTGATTCTGCTTCTGACATTTCGCTCTCCTGCGTAAGAAGAAGATTCTAGCAGATGACACGGCCTTATATGTAGTGGCCGCCCCGATAACATGTGCTTGCTATACGCGTTCTCCCCCAAAATCAACTGTCAATAGCAGTAGCGATCCGCTGATGGTACTTTCATAAAAAGCGAGAGTTGAATAATTGTATGACAGCGGAAATGGAATACTTTAATGAACCATGATGAGCCTGATTCAAAATTACTTGTACCTGTGCTTGATGAAAATAGCCCGGACACCTCTGGGGGTAGCCTCAGTCATTATATGGCGCTCTCCTTCTCCTTGCCGGAACGGCTAGCACGAGCGCTAGGCTCACTCATCGGCGGCAGTTCGCTATTGCTCACCAAGACCCTGATACCGACCGCGGTGAAAAATTCGAATAGCTATCGGTTCACCTTTGGTATGTTTCAGACCTTTCTGATCAAAAATGTTGCTGAATTAGATGACTTCCAAACAGATACAGAGCTTCAAGAGCATTTCCTGAATCGAAAGTTGCTAGGAACATCTCTTGAGGCAGCCGGCTTATTAACCATGCACCTTTCTCCGGTTTGGGTATTTGCTATTGCCTCTGATGCCGCCAAGGGAGGTCAAGTTTTTTTGAATCGTCTAGTTCATCATTTGAAAGAACATGACGTAATCTCCCAGGAGAGTAATCCCGAATCTCTTGAGCAGGTTCTACTGTGTATTCATGAAATGGGCCGCCAGGGGGCTACGGCAATCGATACTCCGCCACTATCCATGATAGAAGTAGAAGAATTGGCAGCGCAGCTGCGAGAATCCACGGCCTCCTTGAGGGAAAACTCGGCCAAGCTATTGCCTCGATTCGAAGCAATTTGGAATCAGATAAGCTTGGTTGCTAGACAACAGAGCCTCAGCACTGAACAGGTTTTAGGTATGCTCTCGGTAAGCGCAGCATCACTCGCCCATACCGGTGCAGGCACAGCTGGCGCGATAGGAAAGACGGGGTTCTATTTTCTCGACGAAATAATCCTAAATGACTACAAAGAGACCTTGGTTGACATCGCTGACACTGGCTCCCTGCACTATATGCAACAAAATATGCAACCTTTCATCCAAAATGCTCAATCTCATTTCAATTTCAAAATAGAAACTCAATCACAAGCTTGGCTCAAAACCGGCATCACTAAATTGATGCGGCAAATGGGATCAAAAAAGTAGGTTTCCACATTGAATCTCCCACTTGATATTGAGTAAATTCTACAAAATTTTAACTAAATGCCACCGCATTAAAGGAGTTATTACCCTAGTAAATTCATTGTGATAGCTTGACATCGCTCTGTTTACAACAAATTCAGTGGGATTCGAGATAGGGAAAATCACTTGCCTAATTTTCATCAATGCAGGGAGGCTTCATCCGGCGAGAGAATCAATTTTTCGCCGTCGAAAGGGCTGTAAACTATGAATCAGACCCAATTTCCCAAATTTTCACCGATCACTGTAACGGTAAAAAAGAATAGTAGACAACTCCGATTGAATGCCGGCTATTCTATGAATGGAGGCGCACGCTTACTCGGCGTGTCTCGCAAGCAGCTGGAGGATATTGAAACTATCCGCAATTATGGCTGCCACTTAGACCTCGAACTGCCGGCTAGGTTGAAGGTCATCTACAAGACTTCTTTAGATAAACTGGCAGGTCAAGTTTCCGAAGACTATTATTCGGATTGCTATGTTCGCCCTCGGAAAAGGCCGGGGCCGAAGTCTCGCTAACCCGCTGTATTTATTCTGGAGTGACCTGGCAACAACTAATAAAGAGTAGGCCCACGATTGTGAATCTGCGCAGGCCGCAGCACTGAATAGAAATTTTCTACATCCCACTGTGTGGCCGAAAGTGCCGAAAGGGTGTATAATTTCCGGTTCTTGTGAAATCAGAGAAAGTTAAGCATGGCAAATAAATCTAAAAAAGACGCGGCGGTAAGTAATCGCGCAGATCTAGCACAACACGTCGACGCATTCTTAAAGTCAGGTGGTAAAGTTCAAGAAATTCCTTCCGGTGTTACTGGTCAAACCTCGACCAGTGGCCCAAGACAGATAGTGCTCAGCCACAAAACCAGCTCTTAATAACCTTGCTGTAGCCTCGTGAAGCTCCTGAGCAGACGCTCACTATCTCTGCGTGACTTCTGCTTTGCACTGCCCGTAACTATAATTGATTGATCTCGTAGCCCTTCTGCGAGAGCAGGTCTAGCAGCCCATTTTCGCCGACAATATGAGCCGCTCCGACCAGAACAAACTCTGTGTCTGCGTCTTGCAGCATGCTGTCGATTTGAGGAACCCACTTTAGGTTTCTTTGTAAGAGCAGCGTGTCATACAACGCCGGCGCTTCGACCTTCATATCTTCCACGAATAACTCAGACAAGCCCTCAGCATCACCCGAACGCCAGGCACCAATCATGCCCTCCATAACGTCACCTGTTTCTGCAAGGTCTTTCAGAGAAAGCAGAATGAATTCGCTCTCATTTCCCTCGCCCATTGCCGCGATAAATCCTATTTGTTCCTGCACTGTCTCCAATTGCCCTTCTGCTTTTCCATCACCGACTGCTCGAGTATGGAAGAACGCGTCTACGCCTTGAGGAGTAAATCCCATACTCTGAAATACAAGTATCTGAAGCGTGCTAATGAGGAGCCCAGGTTTGAATTTATTCAGCATCGCTATAGGCAGCCCTGCCGTCGCCGTGTAGATAGAAAGAGCCGCATAGGCCTCGTCACTCAAAATACTACTCAAAGACTTATCGTCGCCATAAGTAAGCTGTTGCAGCATTTGGGCCTGTACCGACAAATCGCTCATCGATGCGATGTCCGTCTCGAAGTACAACTCGGAGCTTGCTTGATAGGCCTCCTCAAATTCACCAGGTAGGGGATAATCAGCCGGGCGCAAGAGATGCACCGTTCCACCGAGATAGATAACGTTGTCACCAGAGCGCACTGACCAGACTGATGTATCTGCTTTCGCCTGTGAAAAACTAAGTAGGAATAGACAAACGAAAACCACATACGGTCGACGAATCGACTCCATTAATTCCTGCATCTGTCCTTCCTCCTGCTGGTAATTACTACTTTTCAAACAACACCGACTGCGTAGCTGGCATAAGCGGTCAAATCAGCTATTTTCACTCTAATTTTACACGACTAGGGGTTAAAGGTAGCATGCCCGCAACTAGCGTAAAAGCGAATCAAGGCTCAGGCCAAAGAACCCACTATGTCAAAATTAGTATTCAGGCTACGCAACGTTCCCATCGATGAAGCTCAGGATATACGGGAGCTTTTGGAGAGCAATGACATTGCCTACTTCGAAACTTCGGCGGGTAACTGGGGGATTTCATTACCCGCTATTTGGATACATGAATCTGAGAGATTCGAATTCGCACGCCAATTAATCGATGAATACCAGAATGAGCGTGCTGACCGATTGCGCAGAGAATACCAATTGAGCACAGCGAACGGTGAAGCGAAGACTGTTTGGCAGAACTTTAAAGAAAACCCACCTCGATTTATCGCCTTTTCAGTGGTAATTATCGTTGTACTAACTATTTACCTACGGGTCTTTGTTTTCTTCTAAGTCTCTGACAGAGTCGCTTCAGTAATTGGTTAAATAACTGGGCCAGGCAACCAAATTCGTTTCGCTCATCGTGGCTCGCATGATTTTACGTGGCATCTGAATTGTCAGCCGGGAAATTGAAGCCATTTGCTGGGGTCGTTTCAACTGTCACCACGGATTTTCACGTCCAAGCCCATCATAACGCAGAGCTTTAGGTCTTCGTCTAGTTTTTGATTCTCCACTGCTAGACATATCCTCAACATCATAAGTGATTGTGCCCAACAGTTGCTGTCTAAGACCTACCAAGAAACCCACCTCTACACATTTATGCCGTCTTCTTTATTGCGATAGCTCGATCGCTACGTTTAGTTTGCATGGGGACTGAATTGAATTCATGGCTCTTGATTAATCGCCTCTCTATGTGACCCTAAACATTCGCTGATTCAATGGGCCACACCTTTGTCACAAAAACTCAAACTTTTCAACACGTTAATTTCTTACGAACAATTTGCGGTTAGTGTAACTACGAATCTTTCGAACTATATCTCTTCGACTTTCTATCCAACCGCCGATCAATTGCCTTCGAATTATCCACGGCGGCACTTTACAGTGCTGAGATTGTGTTATATAAAATCATCAGGCTTTTGTTAGTGATTCTAACGGGGGGAATTCGCTAACAATACTTGGATACCCTGGCATTAAAAAAGGAGGTGATCCCATCAATTATCAATCTATTAAGGGAGCCTCCAATTACGTTATCTAAGTAGGCAGTTAAATACTTGATCGGGTAATTGGAGAGGCATCGTCGATACTAGTTCGCGATTCCTTTGCTCCCAGTAAGTAGTAGATCCCGTTATCGCGTTCAGTGATAGCGGGATTTTCTTTTGGGGAAGAAATAATTTTACGCACAGCTAGTGAGTGCCGAGATAACTGCGCAGTCTTGCTGGAAAATTTTTCTTGATCAATGCCTGCTGCAAGTTCCATTCTTGGGCTGATTCAATTTCTTTCAGAAATATTACTTTGCCAGACTCCAATACGGCTATAGGAATACCATTTTCGTAAAGCACTCGATTCTTACTCAGTCTCGAGAGTTTACGGATAGGGGAAATTAGATTTAAAAGGTTTAGCGGATCTACCGCTGAAAGGCTGTAGTATCTAGGCTTGTTCGAATTGACTTGTTTCTTAAATTTACGCAGAACATCTACCGTTTCAAGGCGGGCAAATTGCTCGCCACCAACACCTGCTACAAACCGGCCGCCACGAATAGTGCCACGTAGCTCCATTTTACGCAGTGCCGTTAGCAAAACGCGCCATGGCGGCGAAAATAACTCTCTCTCCAACACACCGCGGAATATAACTCCCCAGCGCTGTAAGTAGATCCCGATAAGCCTCTCGAGTTGTTCCTCATCGAGAACATGCCAGTGCCGACTCTTCGTTTGAAGTTGACCTGGAGCCTCGTCTGTTTCCAACAAGCTCCACCTGCCCGCGTCTTCAACGCCAAACATGGCCCGACGGCCTCGCCTTTTATGCGCACTTGGCTTATTTTTATTCGGGATTAGCAGTGCACGTAAGCCGGTAAAGCTATCGCTAGTTATCTTAGCCATCGAAACGAGTTCGGCGAGGCCTAGCTCGAGCTGCGCTCTAAGCAAACCTGTTCGCTGCTGAATCTGATCGAAGAAGCTTGCGCCATTCTTAGCCAGATCAGATTCAATACTCTTCGCAAGCTCGCTAAGTGGTAATGCCTCTTCTGCATTGTATGCAGCGGCCGAAAGTGCCTTGAATATATCCAGGTTCGCGCGACTGACAATCGATATAGGCGTCGACTTTATAGGCCCCGAAGAGCTGGACTTAAGCCCATCATTGTTGCGCTGCTTTCGCTGTGAAGGTTTCGGTAGGCAATAGCGACCCCATACCATCTTGCCGCTGATGCACATCGCATCCAGCCAACTAGGGTCATAGTCGGCAACTCTCACTGGATAGAGGACTGCCTCCCAACTCGCCGCTGGTGCCGCTATGCCGTCTAACAGGCCCAAGGTGTTCTGCACGCGCGTTTGACCATCAAGTGCCGGTTCTTTATTTAGAAATGAATTCGCTGCAGGGTCAGTTATGGCAACTAGCTGATGAGTCTCGAAAAGAAATTCAGTATAGGTCTGCAGCGATACTGGCTTAATGCTTTTGCGGTGTGCATCGATTGTGTAGCGATGTATTCGCTGCAACAGCCTTCTCTCGCACCACTCGATGACAACACAAGCACCAGCTTGATGTTTGCGCGCCGCTTGAGTGAACTGGCCCTGAAAGGCAAAACCCTCTACTTCCAGCGCTATCAAGGCAAGGTCTACTGCAGTAACTTCGACAGCTAACTCGTTCGCAAGTTGCTGTGCTTGTATGGGTCCTAAACATTCGAGCCGAGCACGCACTATCTCGCGAAGTGCATCCGCTGCCTCCCACTTCTGCTCGAATACAAAGCTAGGAATGTGTGGCGATGCCCTCAACTGGTCCAACTCAGGATATATTGCCATGAAGCATCCAAGCTTCTCTGTGGCTACCCATAATTCGTTGGTCAGTTGAGACAATTTCAGAATGCGCCCGCTATCGAGCAGAACTTTATTCCAGCGCTGATAGTCCTTATTTTTCTCAAATTCTTGCTTACTCATATAAGCGAGACTAAAAAGACCATCGTGCATCTCTTCGACATTGTTTATGCAGGGCCAGGCCTCATCTTTAACGCGAGCGATCGCTTCCTCATCTAACAGACTAAAATCTTTTGCCTCACCTGGGTCGGCCCAACTCCTATTGCGAATTGCATTGGTGCGCCGTTCTTCAAACGGCGCATCATCGAGGAAGGCATAAGGCCTAGCATTTATAATTTCCTGTGCAAACGGAGAAGGCTCCCGTAAATCTTTGGCAATTAGCGTTAGCTTACCTTGTTCGATATCGGCTATGAGTTCGGTGAGTTCATCGATGTCCATCGCCTCTGTTAGACAGTCGTGAATAGTCTGATCGATAAGCGGATGTTCAGGTACTTCGCGTCGACCTGTAATATTTTCAGCGCAGGCAATCTGATCCGGAAAAACATGTGCTACTAGGTCCTCAGCATCCATGCGCTGAAATTGAGGAGGCACTCGCTTGCCGTTTCGGTTTCTCTGAATGGCAAGAGAACGAGTCGCATTCCAGCGCCAGCGGACTTCGAACATAGGAGCATCGAGTAATGCCTGAATCAACACATCTCTAACGGTCGCGGATTGTAGGTACTTAAATACATCGTCAAGTGGAAAGCTGTGAATAGACCCTAAAGAAATAACTATGCTGTCTTCATTGGCGGCTGCCTGCAGTTCGAAATTAAATGACTTACAGAAACGCTTTCGAAGTGCCAAGCCCCAACCGCGATTGATACGACTTCCAAAGGGTGAATGAATAACAACATGCATGTCACCCACCTCATCGAAGAAGCGCTCCATCACTATTACAGAACGGGTAGGCATCTGGCCAAGTGCTTGCATACCAGTGGCTAGATATTCTACCAATTGTGCAGCTCCTACGTGGGGAACGTATGCGTTATCGACTAGCCACTGCACCGCCGCATTCGCAGAGTCGTTAATGAGCAGGTCCGCTATTGTTTCGCGCAGACTCGAAACAGCCTCGGACAGCTCTCGCGTTCTACCAAGGCCTTCGCCGAACCAAAAGGGTATCGTGGGCTGCATGCCCTGCGCATCTCGGACTCGAACCTTTAGGCCGTCGACGCGTAACAATTGCCAGCTATGAGTTCCCAACGTAAAAACATCACCCGGCAACGCCTCAAGGGCAAAATCTTCATTGAGACTGCCTACAATAATGTCTTCGGGGTCAAGTACAACTTGATAGTCGAACATATCGGGGATAGCACCCCCATTTGTCAGTGCGATAAGGTTTGCGCCTCGTCTCGCCCGCAGTCGATTGTTGATCGCATCAAAGTGTAGGTGTGTACCGCGACGTCCGCGCCTAGTGCTATAGCCCTGCGCTAACATCGTAACTGTCGTATCGAATTCTTCCCGCTGCATGTTTCGAAAGGGATAGGCATTGCGAAACAATTCAAAGAGTTCATCTACGCTCCAACCACCTTCGGTTTGATCGAAGAGTTCACCTGTCTGACCTGCTTGATCGTGGGATTGTGACGAAACTTCGGCGACGATCTGCTGGGAGAGAATATCCAGCGGCTTCTGAGGCATCACGATGCAATCCAGCTGCCTCTGCCTAATGCTGTGCAACAGTGCGGCGCTTTCAACTAGGTCATCGCGAGTCAACGGAAAGAGGATTCCCTTCGGTGTGCCGTGGATTGAGTGGCCGCTGCGACCAACTCGTTGCAAAAATTTCGCTATGCTCTTCGGTGAAGAAAACTGCACGACCAAATCTACAGAACCGATGTCGATGCCCAATTCCATGGAGGCGGTAGCTACTAACACTGAAAGCGTCCCCGTCTTCAATCGTTGCTCCGCATTATGGCGCAGCTCTTTGCTCATGCTGCCGTGATGGGAGCAAACCGCATTTTCACCAAGGCGCTCCGAGAGAGCCAATGCCAGTCGTTCGGAGAGCCGTCTAGTATTTACAAAAACTAACGTCGTTTCATGAGTCGAAATTAATTCAACTAGGCGTTTATAGAGTTCATCCCAAACCTCGTTGCTCATCAACGCCGATAGCGGTGAGCCCGGCACTTCCAGGCGGATATCCATCTGTCGGCGGAAACCCGCATCTACGATCTTACAGTCGATCTCTGCATCGCTATAGTTACTGTTGCCGACTAGATACTTGGCAACCATCTCAATAGGCCGCTGCGTTGCCGAGAGGCCAATACGCTGTAGCCTTTGTCCCGAATTCTTAAGCACCAATCTTTGCAACCGCTCAATAGAAAGTGCCAGATGCGAGCCCCGCTTATCACCAAGCATGGCATGAATCTCGTCAACTATTAAAGTAGACACATTTGCCAACATGGCGCGGCCACTGGCACTGGTCAGCAGCAGATAAAGGGATTCAGGCGTAGTAACTAATATATGCGGTGGCTGCTTAGCCATCTTTTGCCGTTCACTCGCCGGGGTATCGCCTGTGCGAACAGCGATCCTTATATCGACTGGACCCTGCCCGCTTTGCTTCAGGTTTTCGGCGATGCCTTTAAGGGGCGTTTCTAGGTTTTTGTGAATGTCGTTGCTTAGCGCTTTCAGCGGCGAGACATAGAGAATCTGCACCCCGGGATTAAGCTGGCGCTTCTGCCCTCTGATGACCAAATCATCGATTGCCGCATAGAACGCGGCGAGGGTCTTACCGCTGCCTGTAGGCGCTGATATAAGAGTGTGACGGCCAGCTTTGATAGCAGGCCAGGCCTCGGCTTGAGCCTGGGTAGGCTCACCAAACTGAGCGGTAAACCAATCACGAGAAGCTGGATGAAACTGCGTCAAAGCCATGATGTATTTGTGTAAGCAATTTACTGTACGAACATACAGGTTAATGAAGACCCCCGAGGTTTGCAATAGTCACAGCGAGAGCGCTAGCTGCTTGGACACACGCAAGAACCCAACATTCGGGTTCCACACTCATCAGCGCTCAATCTCCAGTTACCTCAAGCGAATTGACATGTCTGGAAGACCTGCGCTAGGTTAGAGGCCACTAAGGTGTAGAAGTAATGAATGATCTAAATGCAGCCAGTATTACCGAGCGTCTCGGCAGCAACCTGAATCTGTTTTGGAAGGAAAATAGACAATTTTTCCTCTTGCTGACCTGCATCGTCTTTTTCAAGAGCGCAATCGCCGACCTGAGCTCTATCTCCGGCGCCTCTATGCAGCCTACGCTACTCGATGGCGACAAAGTCTGGGTGAATAAGCTCGCGTACGACATAAAGATACCCTTCACCGAGATATCCCTAGGCCAACTTTCCGATCCTAGTGGCGGCGATGTAGTTATCATCGACTCTAAAAAGGCTGATAAGCGCCTTGTTAAACGCATTGTTGGCGTGCCTGGCGACACCATCTACATGCAGAACAACGCCCTTGTTATCAATGGTGAGGCCGCGCATTACGAGGTTCTCTCCAGAGATGACGATTCCATTATCATTCTAGAACAGCTCCCAGATAAGACGCATCAGGCGCGCTTGTCTAACCGCTTCGCCAGCCGAACGGCTCGCAGCTACGGACCTACCGTGGTGCCTGAAGGCCAATACTTCGTGTTGGGAGACAACCGCGATAACAGCGCAGATAGTCGTGTCTATAGCTTCGTGCCCAGAGAAGAAATCATCGGCCGCTCAAACTCCGTGGTTTTCTCTCTCGATAGTGACAATAACTATCTACCGCGTGGCGAGAGATTTCTCGCAGGCCTCGATCAAAATTAGACATTAATCCAGATTCAGGACTGTGCGGCTGAATATGCAGCGCTACAGTGCTTCTGCAGCCGATATATGGAGCACCGCATTGAAATACCTCATCGAATTCTAAATAACTTAATTATTTTGCAATCAAAGCCGGCATGAATCAGGTATTGTCAATAATGCTTTAACTCGTTCAAAAAGCGAAGGCAGGGCAAAAATTTTATTAAAACTCGTGAGGTAGTCATGAATCCAAAAACGCAATCCCACGTCGGAATGATGAGTAAATTCCTGTTTACCCTGATGTTACTTGGCAGCTTCCAGGTTTCGATGGCACAGGATTTCGTCTGGGCTCCAGACTTTCCTATAGGCGCATCGGTTCCGGCAATTTCGGCACAAGATCAGGATGGCAATGTTCAGTCATTCGACAGCTTAAAAGGCGAAAAGGGCATGCTCTTGATGCTGAGCCGGTCCTTTGACTGGTGACCATACTGTAAAGCTCAGCTCGTGCAGCTGACTGAAATCAGTGATCAGATAGAAGCAATGGGCATCAATGTTGTTGCCCTAACCTTCGACTCAGTGGAGACGCTGAAGACCGTGCAAGAAAATCAGGACGTTCAGTTCCCTCTTCTTCATGATGAAGAAGTCACCCATGTGAATGCCTTCGGTATTCGCAATGTAGACTACGAACCAGGGCACCGAGTATATGGCATACCGTATCCCGGCATATTCCTAGTCGATCCAAACGGAGTTATTAAGGCCAAGTTTGCAGAAGAGAGATATCAAGACCGACCTCCCTTCGATGACATACTTGAGGCCCTCTCTGAACTTTAAATGCTGAAAAATTAACGGGAAGTCGAAAGGCTTCCCACTTTTTGTGAGCGGCGTAGCTAGCAACGTTTTGACTGCAGCAAAGTTCGCTTTTCCCTATTACCCTTTTCCCTTTGTCTCCACCAAATGTAATAATCTCGCCCAGCTTAAACGCTCATGGCATGGCCCTTCTGTCAGGGCTAACTAAAAATAATCGAGGCAGTTGTCTCACAAAATAGCCGTAGAAATGGATTTGTCCTCACACCCTAGCCTTAAGCTCAGCACGAGCCTTGTTCTCTTGGCGTTGGTTTTCATGGGATACCCCTCATACGAGCTTCATGCTCAGTCACAGCCCAATTACAACATTCCTAGAGTGAATACCGAGCCACGTATAGATGGACAAATCGATCAGGGGGAGTGGAGTCAGGCCACGCGCATTCCTGTCAATATAGAAACCAATCCGAATGACAACGTCCCCGCCGAGGTGGAGGCACAGGCCCTGCTCATGGAAGATGGCGAGGTACTGTACGTCGCCTTCATCGCTCTAGATCCGGACCCCGATCAAATCCGCGCGTTCTATAGAGACAGAGACTCCATGTGGAACGATGACTGGGTGGCGATCATTCTGGACACCTTCAACGACGAAAGACGTGCATTCGAATTCTTTGCCAATCCCTATGGTGTGCAGGCGGATGCCATTCAAGACGATGTGAACGGCGATGAAGACCAATCTTGGAATGCCATATGGGACAGCGCTGGACAGATTAACGAGGATGGCTATGTCGTAGAGATGGCTATTCCGATGAAGCAGTTACGTTTTACGCCTAACGAGAACAACCAGACTTGGGGCATCGATCTAGTCAGGTTCTATCCGCGTGATCGAGATACGCGAATCGCCAACAATCCACGAGATAGAAACATAGCTTGTTATATTTGTCAGATAAGTAAGGCGGACGGTTTTGCCAATCTAACTCGAAGTAGAAATCTCGAGATTATTCCGACTGTAACCTCCACTTCGGTAGAGAACAGAAACCCAGCCATGGGCGGTTGGGATAGCGAGAGTATCGATGCACAAGGCAGCCTCGATGTGCGCTGGGGAATTTCTCAAGACTTGTATCTCAACGCGACACTGAATCCCGACTTCTCTCAAGTCGAGGCCGATAGTGCACAGTTAGATATCAACAACACTTTTAGCCTTTTCTTCCCCGAGCGACGAACTTTCTTCTTAGACGGCGCAGACTACTTCGATACCTTTGAGCGACTCGTGCACACGAGAAACATTTCCGATCCGGACTATGGCCTAAAACTCACGGGCAAAAGTGGAGGCCACACCTATGCCCTGCTCACTGCCAACGATGTAACCACGAGTTTCTTGATACCCCGCAGCCTAGGCTCCAGCGTTGCCTCACTCGGTGAGACTGAATCCAAAGTAGCGATTGGCCGCTATCGCCTCGATATTTTCGAAAATTCCACAATCGGCGCCTTGATTACCGACCGCCGGGCTGACGGCTACAACAATACCGTCAGCAGTGTCGATGCAGTGCTCAGGCCTACTGACCAAGATTCGATCTCTATTCAGTCCATGCACTCCAGCTCTGACTATCCAACCCTCATACAGAGCCAATACGGGCAGGCAGGCAGCCTTAGCGATACTAGCCAGCGTCTAGAGTACCGCCACAACGATCGGCGCTGGGACTGGCGCTTGGGCTATACAGACATGGGGGATGATTTTCGTGCGGATCTCGGTTTCGTAAACCGAGTCGATTTCAAGTTTGTCGTGGCGACAGTAGGACACACCTGGCGCGGCGAATCGGACGACTTCTTCAATCGCATCCGGGTCGCGCTAGACTATGACAGAACACAAGACCAGTCAGGCCTGCAGCTCGAAGAAGAATTTGAAGTATTCCTCAATATGGACGGCCCCAAGCAGTCTTTTCTCAGTGGACTATTCGGTGGTAGCGAGACCTACTGGAACGGCAAATATTTCGATGAACAGTTCAATCAGCTTAGAATTGGGTTTACTCCCAGAGCGAACTTGCGCCTGAGTGCCCTAATACGAGTTGAGGATATTGTCGACTTTGCCAATACTCGCCTTGGCAGGTCGAAGCGCCTTGGGCCTAGCGTCAATTATCGCTGGGGCAAGCATCTGGAATTGGATTTCGATCATACTCTACAGCAATTCGATGTCGACGGCGGCAGGCTATTTACCGCGAATCTGACTGATTTAAAGACGACGTACCAATTTAGTGCACGCAGCTTTCTTCGCTTTACGCTCCAATATACGGACAACAAACGTAATCAGGATCTCTACGTCAGATCTGTGCAGGCACGCACTAAGCAACTCACCACACAGCTTCTCTATAGCTATAGATTCAGCGCCGCCACCCGTTTCTTTATCGGTTACTCCGATGCCGGCTTTCAGAACGACACTTACGACGCCATCGAGAAAACCAACCGCACAGTATTCGCTAAGTTTAGTTATGCCTGGCTCCCCTAGGAATATTTTTCTGCAAGAATCCTAGTCCATTAGTAGCCCCAAGATAGAGTGCTAAAACACCTCAGGTTCTCCTATTAAAAGACTCTAGCTGTGGGTAAAATGACGCCTACTTTTCCCGCGACTCGGACGTATTATTAAATGGGCCAACAAACTTCGCTATACCGGAAGCATCTCGAGTCCGGCGCCAAAATGGTCGATTTCGCCGGATGGGATATGCCGATTAATTATGGCTCTCAGATAGAAGAACATAATCTAGTACGAAACCAGGCCGGCATCTTCGACGTATCACATATGACAGTAGTCGATGTGTCGGGCGATGAAGCTGAGACATTCCTGCGCTATCTATTAGCGAACGATGTCGCCAAGTTAGATGAAGTTGGGCGGGCTCTGTACAGCGGTATGTTGAATGAGACGGGTGGCGTTGTTGACGATCTGATTGTCTACCGTATGAGCTTTGGTTATCGCGTCGTGGTGAACTGCGCCACCCGCGACAAAGACCTGGCCTGGATACGCACTCACGCAGCAGACTTCGACGTTAGTATTGAAGAGCAGCCGCAGCTCTCTATCCTAGCCGTTCATGGGCCTGAGGCAATTGACAAAGTCAGCACGATACTGACTCGTGACCGCGCCGCAATAAGTACAGAGCTAAAGAACTTCCGTGGCTTCGAATCGGGATCATGGTTCATAGCTCGCACCGGTTACACTGGCGAAAAGGGCCTCGAGCTAATCCTACCCAGTGAAGAGGCTCCAGAAATTTGGGATAAGCTATTAACGGTTGGCGTCAAACCCGTAGGTTTGGGCGCAAGAGATACGCTGCGTTTGGAAGCAGGCATGAACCTTTATGGCCACGACATGGATGAAACTACCTCACCCATCGCCGCCAATATGAAACAAACAATCGCTTGGCAGCCCGAGGACCGCGAGTTCATTGGTCGGAAGGCGGTCGCGGCTCACTTAGCAGAGAGCGAGGCCGGCACGACGCCAATTCTTACCGGGCTAGTTCTGGAACAGCGGGGTGTGCTGCGGGAGGGCCAAAAAGTTCTATGCGAAAATGGAGAAGGCGTAATTACCAGTGGTAGCTTTTCTCCCACATTGAAGCATTCAATCGCATTAGCTAGAATCCCTGCAAATAGCGGAGCCTGTCAAGTTGATATTCGCGGCACACTGACCGCCGTACGAATAGTAAAGCCAAACTTCGTTCGTTTCGGTAAGAAGGTATTCGAGTAGAAGATTGAGACTTAACCCATAGATTAGTTCTACTAATTCGTAGTAATTCAGCTGCCTAGTAGGGTTACAATTAGCACCGATCAAAAGAGGAATATCTAGTGAGCACATATCCAGACAATCTTAAATACGCCACCACTCATGAATGGATTCGACTCGAAGATGATGGCACCGCAACGGTAGGCATCAGCAATCATGCACAAGATGCATTGGGTGATATCGTATTCGTGGAACTGCCCGAAGTAGCTGCTACGATTCACGCAAAAGATGAAGTGGCGGTCGTAGAATCAGTGAAAGCTGCATCGGATGTGTACAGTCCAATATCTGGTGAAATTATTGCCACCAATGATACGCTCTCTGAGGCTCCGGAAACGGTCAACGCAGATCCCTACGACGACGGTTGGTTCTATAAGATTAAAATGAGTGACGAACTAGAATTGGATGAATTAATGGACGCCGACGCGTATTCGGATCACTGCGAAGAGGGTTAGGAAGCTGAGCAACGTAGGCGAATAATCTTTGCCAACTGCAGACCATCAATTAACTCCTCATCTGTATAGCCACTTAAATATCGAAGATAAATTATGTTTCCTGCAAGGACAGTAATGCAAACGCAATCCAATCCAGCGACTAAAAACGAATCCGCACTGAACGACTCCGCTGTGTCTCTCGATGCCCTGCTATACAGCGGCGAATTTATCGATCGACACATTGGCCCGAGTAAAGTTCAGATAGAGCAGATGCTGCAAGTACTAAATTTGGAATCGCTAGATGAGCTTATCGCCAGCACTGTTCCCGAGGCGATAGCCCTAAAAAGCGCCCTGAAATTGGATGGCCCGCTTACTGAAAACGCGGCTCTTGCGAAACTAAAAGCAATCGCTGAACAGAATGGCACGGCAAAATCATTTATTGGGCTCGGCTACTACGACACCTTCACGCCAAATGTAATCTTGCGCAACGTATTGGAAAATCCTAGTTGGTACACGGCGTATACACCGTACCAGCCTGAGATCTCGCAGGGTCGCTTAGAGTGTCTGCTCAATTTTCAACAAATGACTCTGGACCTAACCGCAATGGACCTGGCAAACGCCTCGCTTCTTGATGAGGCGACTGCCGCGGCGGAAGCAATGTCACTCGCGAAACGTGTAAGTAAGAACCGAACAGCGAATACGTTTTTCGTTGATCAGCAATGTTTGCCGCAGACCATCGATGTCATAAAGACTAGAGCAGAATGCTTCGGCTTTGAGCTAATCATAGGTGATATCAATGATGCCGATCTGTCCGAATTGTTTGGTGCTATTTTCCAGTATCCTGCGGTAACCGGCGAAGTACGGGATCTCACCGAGGTTATCAGCCAGCTGCACGAACACAAAGCAATCGCGATCGTCGCGGCAGACCTAATGAGCCTGACACTTCTAAAGCCCCCAGGTGAGATGGGAGCAGATGTCGTAACCGGCACCACGCAGCGCTTCGGCGTGCCCATGGGATACGGCGGGCCGCATGCTGCTTACTTCGCTACTAAAGAAGACTACAAGCGTGCCGTTCCCGGCCGCATCATCGGCGTCTCCATTGACAAACGTGGGCGCCAAGCATTTCGTATGGCACTACAGACTCGTGAGCAGCATATACGCCGCGAGAAGGCGAACAGCAATATTTGTACCGCGCAGGTATTATTGGCAAACATTTCTGCACTTTACGCGATGTATCACGGACCCAAAGGCCTTAAGAATATTGCTCAGCGAATTCACCGACTAACTTCTATAATGGCCGCAGGCTTGCAGAACGCCGGCATTGAAATAGTAAACGAAAATTTCTTCGATACTCTTACGCTTAAGGTAGATGCTGGAGGTATTGCTGCTATTTTAGATCGAGCGAAAATGAACAAGATAAACTTACGTATCGATAGGGTCGAGCAAGACCAGTCAATCGGCATAAGTTTGGACGAGTGTTCCTCCAGTAAAGATGTTGAAATTATTTGGCGGGTAATTCTCGGCGATGCGGCACAGAAACTTTCATCTGCCAACATTGACGCGCAAATCGTAAGTGGCGAAAAGGCAGCAGTTATCCCAGACAATCTGATTCGTCACAGCGAGTATTTACAACATCACAATTTCAATAGCTATCATAGCGAAACCGAGATGATGCGTTATTTGAAGAAGCTCGAAGACAAAGATATTTCACTTACCCATTCGATGATCGCATTGGGTTCCTGCACGATGAAACTTAACGCCTCTGCGGAGATGGCCCCAATTAGTTGGCCCGAGTTTGCAAAACCGCATCCGTTCACCCCAATAGAACAAATGGCAGGCTACCAACAGATGATCTCCGGCCTTGAAAAAATGCTAGAGGTAATTACCGGTTTCGATGCCGTAAGTATGCAGCCGAATTCGGGTGCTCAGGGAGAGTATGCTGGCCTGCTGGCCATCAAGAAATATCTTGTGAGCATCGGTGAGGGTACACGTGATGTATGCCTAATACCGACTTCGGCACACGGCACCAATCCAGCCAGCGCACAAATGATTGGCATGAAGGTTGTACTCGTTGCCTGCGACGACAATGGCAACATCGATGTTGAAGATCTGCGCAGCAAAGCTGAAGCAAATACTGATAATCTCGCCGCGTTGATGATTACCTACCCTTCCACACACGGAGTGTATGAAGAAGCCGTGAAGGAAATCTGCCAAATAGTTCATGATCATGGTGGGCAAGTATATATGGATGGCGCCAATCTCAATGCGCAGGTTGGAGTCGCGCAGCCCGCTGATATCGGAGCTGACGTCTCTCACGTAAACTTGCACAAAACATTCTGTATTCCACATGGTGGCGGTGGCCCAGGTATGGGCCCAATCGGAGTAAAGAAGCACCTCGCTCCGCACGTGGCGAACCATTCCCTGATTAAGCTAAACGGCCCAGAAACTAATAATGGCGCGGTTTCTGCCGCTCCTTGGGGCAGCTCCGGAATACTACCAATTTCCTGGATGTACATCGCTATGATGGGTGCCGAGGGCCTACTGAAGGCAACTCAGGTCGCAATTCTCAGCGCGAACTATATCGCTATCAGATTGGCCGAGCACTACCCTGTACTCTATACAGGTCGCAATGGCATGGTGGCTCACGAATGTATTATCGATCTACGTCCGCTCAAACTAAGCTCGGGCATCAGTGAGGAAGATGTCGCTAAGCGGCTTATGGACTTCGGTTTTCATGCACCAACTATGTCTTTCCCAGTTTCTGGGACGCTGATGATTGAGCCAACAGAAAGTGAGTCGAAGGCGGAGCTAGATAGATTCATCGACGCACTGATCCAGATTCGCAAAGAAATCGCAGATGTCGAGTCGGGTAATATCGATGCTGAGAACAATCCGTTAAAAAATGCGCCCCATACCCTCGCCGACATAATGGATGAGGGTTGGGACAGGCCTTACAGTAAAATGCAGGCCGCCTACCCTAGCCAACCAGAAGACACAGTTGCTTCTAATAAGTACTGGCCGAGTGTAAACCGCATTGATAACGTATACGGTGATAGGAATTTATTCTGTGCCTGTCCAAGCATTGAAAGCTATGAATAGCAGTAGTAGAAAGGAAGTGGAGCTCGTCTAGTTCGAGCTCTTTCCATCGATATGCGAATTGCGCATCTTCTTGAGTGATTCTAGTTCGCTCTGAATTCTTTCCAACTTCTCACCAAGCTGTTTCTTTTCCGCGATAATTTCTTCATCTTCTTTGGATTCGAACTGCTTATAGCTTGAATACAGTTTCATCTCTTCGTGTTTGAGCTGGCCAGATTTATATGACTTGAAGTAAGAAACTTGTCGTCTTACAGCGAGGCCAGGTATCAACACGATAGATACTGCAAGAACATAGGGCAGAGAAACCCAAAATAAAAAAATAAATTGAACATACCGCTTATGCATAAAAACCCAGGAGATACCGAACATATATATGCTGACCAAAACTCCAACGGCTCCAATTAGACCGCCGAAGAACCAAAGTGAATCTCCTAGTTTTTTAATACCGCCGTTACCATCAGGATCGTTAGGGTCTAATATGTACTGAAGAGTGAGAGCGAATTTTAGATAGAGCACTATCACTGCGGTGATTGCTAACAGGCCCATGCCGCTAGCCAACCCGCCTAAAAAAAATCCGAAATAGGCCATCGCCAGAGAGGAGCTTGATTCGAAAAAAACTAATGGAATACCTAGAAGATGTCCCACGATGGCGTTTACTACTCCAGACGCTAACCCCACAAGAAGCAACCATTTGTCGCTCATCCACTCATCAACATCCTTTAATCTGACGGCATACTTACCTTCGATGTCGCGCATCGCATTAAGGTTGCTTCGAAAGACATCCGTGGCAACGTAGAGCACGAAAAATGAGGTGGAAATTATTAGAGCTAGTGTCCAGAAATTTTCGCTAAAGAAAACTGTTCTATCCGACAGGGAATAATATTGAAGCAGCGCATAGCCGATACCAAAACCGAGTGAAATTCCTAACTTGCTCCCATAACCTAACCCACCACTATCACGATAGGGATCGTAAAAAGGATAGAAATTTGACGCCTGCGGCTTAGACATTTTCCCTCGATTTAATGGAGCTTGTAGCGAATTATCGTAGCCAGATGAGAGCCAACTTGACACCTTCCCTGCCAAGCTATCTCATCTTTCCATTCCCCTTCAACAACTCCTTATTTCATCATTCAGTGGTGGCTTTTTATTGTGCTGATGTCTTCTAGTTTGGTCAACGACCTATTATTCTCTAGCTTAAAAGAAGGTTTGTACTGCAACAAAGATTGCCCGCAGAGGAACCGATTCCGCAATAACAGATGGTACTCTTCACGAAATGGCCTCGCAATGAAATTTCGATATCGTTGTAGGCCGTTGGTGTCAATATTTATGAATTGTCGAACTACTCGATGACGCTTCAAAAAATTTGGCTTGTACGTAAACGCGTTCGCACAATAACTGGAGTAGCCGTACTCCCCTGGGTGACCTTCGCTGTTAAAGTCGAGCACATGGCGTTCGACAAATTTTTGGCAATCTAGGATAAGCTTGTCATTTGGAATCCGGCATACAAGCGGCTCATTCTGCCAAGCGAAAACACGGCGCGCGAATCGAATTAAGTAGTATCTACTATAACTATCATTGAGAAATCTAACGAACGAATCAAAGCCCGATGGCGTCGACGGTGTAAATATCAAAAATAGTTCTTTCTCCATCAAAAGATAAGCATGCAGCTGCACCTGGAATGCATTCTGACAATGCAGGAGACGACGAAGATAGAATTCTTTGCACGCATCGTCAAAGAATCCAGTACCGAACGCCTTCTCTTTTATGACAGTGAAATAGGTTTTCCCCGGCATTAAGCTTCTAGTAACCAATATCTACTCGCCTCCTTTCAATCGCTGTCTCTTCATTTTTCTCCAGCCACTCTTTGCAGCGCATTCTGTGCTCCTAATTCCAGCAAGCAATCAGCT